>Ga0233425_10000218_pt1 | contig 150447 bp, 141 predicted proteins | sample Watercolumn_Towu_2_FD_181712 | JGI IMG/M metagenome (GOLD analysis project Ga0233425, IMG submission 181712) | Freshwater microbial communities from Lake Towuti, South Sulawesi, Indonesia - Watercolumn_Towuti2014_140_MG | ecosystem: Environmental > Aquatic > Freshwater > Lake | place...
GCGACCCCAGGTGCACATCCGAGTCACCGGTGAGGAAGTCGCCGACGGGGTAGCACATCGGCGCACTGCCGTCGCAGCACCCGCCGGACTGGTGGAACATCAGCGGGCCGTACCGGCCGGTGAGGTCGACCCGGGTGACCTCGGCTGTCATCGGCCTAGAAGAAGCCGAGCGCGTCGGGGGAGTAGGAGACCAGGAGGTTCTTGGTCTGCTGGTAGTGGTCGAGCATCATCTTGTGGTTCTCGCGCCCGATGCCCGACTGCTTGTAGCCGCCGAACGCCGCGTGCGCGGGGTACTGGTGGTAGCAGTTCGTCCACACGCGACCGGCCTTGATCTCGCGGCCGACGCGGTAGGCCCGTGACCCGTTGCGTGACCACACGCCGGCGCCGAGCCCGTAGAGGGTGTCGTTGGCGATCCGCAGGGCATCGGCCTCGTCGGCGAACCCGGTCAGCGACACCACCGGTCCGAAGATCTCCTCCTGGAAGATCCGCATGTCGTTGGTGCCCTCGAACACCGTCGGCGTCACGTAGTAGCCCTCGGCGAGGTCGCCGTCGAGGACGTTGCGCTCGCCACCGGTGAGGACCTTGGCGCCCTCCTGCTTGCCGATGTCGATGTAGGACAGGATCTTCTCGAGCTGGTCGTTGCTGGCCTGCGCGCCGATCATGGTGTCGGTGTCGAGCGGGTTGCCCTGTTTCACCTGCTCGACCCGCGCCACCGCGTCGCCCACGAAGTCGCTGTAGATCGACTGCTGCACCAGGGCACGCGACGGGCAGGTGCACACCTCGCCCTGGTTGAGGGCGAACATCGTGAATCCCTCCAAGGCCTTGTCGTAGAACGCGTCCCGCTCACTCGCGACGTCCTCGAAGAAGATGTTCGGGCTCTTGCCGCCGAGCTCGAGGGTGACGGGGATGATGTTCTGGCTGGCGTACTGCATGATCAGCCGGCCGGTGGTCGTCTCGCCGGTGAAGGCGACCTTGGCGACCCGGTTCGACGACGCGAGCGGCTTGCCCGCCTCGACGCCAAAACCGTTGACCACGTTGAGGACTCCCGCCGGCACGAGGTCGCCGATCAGCTCGACCACCTTGAGGATCGACCACGGTGTCTGCTCGGCCGGCTTGAGCACCACCGCGTTCCCGGCGGCCAGCGCCGGGGCGAGCTTCCACGTCGCCATGAGGATCGGGAAGTTCCACGGGATGATCTGCGCGACCACGCCGAGCGGCTCGTGGAAGTGGTAGGCGACCGTGTCTTCGTCGATCTCGGAGATGCCGCCCTCCTGCCCGCGCAGCACTCCGGCGAAGTAGCGGAAGTGGTCGACCGCGAGCGGCAGGTCGGCGGCGAGCGTCTCGCGCACGGGCTTGCCGTTGTCCCACGTCTCGGCGACGGCCAGCGCCTCGAGGTTCTCCTCGAGCCGGTCGGCGATGCGGCTCAGGACGAGCGCCCGCTCGGCGGGGCTCGTGCGGCCCCAGGCCGGTGCCGCTGCGTGGGCGGCGTCGAGCGCGGCCTCGATGTCCTCGGTGGTCCCCCTCCCGACCTCCGTGAACGGCCGACCGGTGACGGGCGAGATGTCCTCGAAGTACTCGCCCTTCTTCGGCTCGACCCAGTTGCCGCCGATGAAGTGGCCGTAGCGCGGCTCGACCGGGACGATCGAACCCTCGGTCCCGGGGGGTGCGTAGACGGTCATGCGATGCTCCCAACGTCCTTGGTGGTGGCCCCTTTTCGGGGTGTGCCGAACGCTAGGGAGCGCAACGTTGCGACCACGTTGCATGAGGTATGCCGCGGGGCCGGCCCCGCGGCATACCTCGCCTTGCGCTCAGGGAGCGCCGAGCTCGCGGTCGAGCCGGGCGAGCTGGCCCGCCACGAGCGGACGCAGCGGTGAGGTGGGGGCGAGCGCCGCCTGCTGCGCACTCCACATCTCGTAGTCGTCGGCGCCCCACGCCGACCGGGTCCACGTCGACATGAGGTCCGGCTCACCGGTGGCGAGCACCGCGCGCCGCAGCTGTCCCTCAACGCTGGAGCGCAGGCGAACGACGCCGGGCGCGGTCGAGGTGTGCAGCAGCGGCCCACGGTAGGACCGCAGCGCCGAGTCGACGGCGCCGGCGGCGAGGTGCGCCTCGACCGCGAGCCAGTCGCCGGTGACCTCGGCGGTGAGGCGGTAGGGGCGAGAGGCCAGCAGGTCGTCGCCCAGGAGCGAGCGCAGCCGGTTGAGCTCGGCGCGCAGGGTGGAGGTGCTGACGTCGTCCTCGTAGAGCAGGACCGCGAGCTCGTCACCGGAGAGCCCGCGTGGTGTCGAGGCGAGGAGCAGCACGATCTCGCTGTGCCGTGGGCTGAGGCGCAGCGTGTGCCGCCTGCCCCGGTCGTCGTCCACGGTCACGAGCGCCTCCGCGCGACCGAGCGCCTGGAGCCCGAGCCGCAGCGTCGGGCCGTGCAGGCGTTCCGGTTCGTCGCGCCGTTGGAGCAGCTCACGCGCGAGCTCGGCCTCGGCCATGCGGGCTGCGGCACGCACCATGGCGGTGGTCTGAGGGACGACGATGTCGTCGCCGCCGGTGATGTCGAGAACCCCCAGCAGCGAGGCGTCGGACGGGTCGTGGATCGGGGTGGCCGCGCAGCTCCAGCCGCGCACGCTCGCCCGGAAGTGCTCGGCACCGATGATGCTCACCGACTGGTCGAGAGCCAGTGCCATGCCCGGCGCGTTGGTGCCGGCGAGGCGCTCGTCCCAGTTGCTGCCCTCGACGAATCCGATCGACTCGGCCTTGCGCAGCACGCTCGGGGTGCCGCAGACCCAGAGCAGCTGGCCGGTCGCGTCGGAGACGGCCATGATCGCGTCGCACTCGCGGGCTGCGCGGCCGAGCACGTCGTCGAGCAGCGGGAACACCTGGGCGAGGGGGTGGGCCTGCCGGTGGTCACGCAAGGCGTCCTGCGGCAGCGTGATGGGCGCTTCGACGCGGTCGGTGTCGACGCCCGCCGCGGCCGAGCGCAGCCAGGAGTCGGCCACCTCGGAGCGGACGCCGTCGACCTCCATGCCGACGATTGTGCGCAGGTGGCAGCGCGGATGTCACCCGTCGACCGGTGGGCGGTCAGCAGCCGCCGGATGCCTTGGTCGTGGAGGTGGCCTTGCCGGTGGGCTTGCTGGTGGCGTTGGCGTTGGCGTTGCCGGCCTTGGCCGCCTTCGGTGGCGGCGCCAGCGCGGTGTACTTGGCGCCGATCACGAGGTCGACCGAGGCGTCGGTGCGCTTGTCCGGGACGGCCTTGGCGCCCTTGACGAGGGCGATGACGAGGTTGGCCTGCTGTTTGCCGGCCGTGCCGTACCGCACCTCGGCGGGGCCGGCGACCTTCTTGTGCAGCGGGTCGTTCGCCACGGTGCGCACCGTGAAACCGCGCTTCTTCACCTCGGTCGCGGTCTTGGCTGCCAGCCCGTTGCGCTCGGTCGAGTTGTAGACGTTGACCGTCACCGACTTGGGCGCGATGGTCTTGGTCGCCGTGCAGGTCGGGGTGGGCGCGGCGGCCGGCTTCGATGCGTCGGAACGGTAGTAGGAGTAGGCGTACCAGAACGCGAAGAACAGCATCAGGGCCACGACGCCGAGCGTGATGAGGGCACGACGGCGACGTTCGCGGCGCCCCCGTGAGGCGCCTGACTCGACGACGTAGCTCACGCCCACCTCCGTGCCCGTGGCCGTCACCCTCGGCGGCCGCGAATCCCTTGGGGGTCAGTCAAGCACGAGCACCCGCGCATGCAGCGTAGGTCGCTGCTGCAGCGCGGCGCGCAGGGCCCGGTGCAGGCCGTCCTCGAGGTAGAGGTCGCCGTCCCACTCGACGACGTGGGCGAACAGGTCGCCGTAGAAGGTGGAGTCCTCGGCCAGCAGGTGCCCGAGGTCGAGGGTGCGCTTGGTGGTGATCAGCTGCTCGAGGCGCACCATCCGCGGCGGCACGTCGGCCCAGTCGCGGGGCGACTGCTTGCCGTGGTCGGGATAGGGGCGGCCCTCGCCCACCTTCTTGAAGATCACCCCGCCACCTTAGAGGTATGCCGCGGGCGCGGCTCCCACGGACAAGCTCGCCCCCCGCCTGCCCTTCAGGTCCCGCAACATGCCGTGGAAACGCGCGCGCGACGGCATGTTGCGGGACATGAGTGGGTGCATCTGACTCTCCCCGGCGGCGGGACGCCTCGCTAGAGTGCCGAGCGTGACCGAGAACGCGACGCCCGACGAGGCAGCCACGAAGTCCACTCCCGCTGACGCGCCCGCCGAGACACCTCCCGCTGCGGCGCAGCCGGAACCCGCCGCCCAAGCGGACGAGAAGGCCGACGCGAAGGCAGCACCCGCACCGGACGGTGGGCCGCAGCTGGAGGAGATCCGCGCCGGGTACGGCTTCGAGGGCGGAGCGCTCCTGTTCGGCGCAGCGGTCGTCGACGGGACGGCATACCCGGACGCGCCGGTGCGCATCCCGCTGTCCACGCTCAACCGGCACGGTCTCGTCGCCGGCGCCACCGGCACGGGCAAGACCAAGACCTTGCAGCTCATGGCCGAGCAGCTGTCCGGCCAAGGGGTGCCGGTCTTCCTCGCGGACATCAAGGGCGACCTGTCCGGCATGGCCAGCCCTGGCCAGTCGAACGACAAGATCGCCGCCCGCGCCAAGGAGGTTGGGCAGGACTGGCAGGCCACGGCATACCCCACCGAGTTCCTCTCGCTGGGCGGGCTGGGCAACGGCGTCCCGATCCGCGCCACCATCACGTCGTTCGGCCCGACCCTGCTCTCAAAGGTGTTGGGGCTCAACGAAACCCAGGAGTCGAGCCTCGGTTTGGTGTTCCACTACGCCGACAAGAACGGCCTGGCCCTCCTCGACATCAAGGACCTGCGCGAGGTCATCACCTTTCTCACCTCGGACGAGGGCAAGGCCGACCTCAAGGCGCTCGGTGGGCTGTCGTCCGCGACCGCCGGGGTGATCCTGCGCGAGCTCATCGCGTTCTCCGACCAGGGGGCCGACGCGTTCTTCGGTGAGCCCGAGTTCGAGACCAAGGACCTGCTGCGCACCGCACCGGACGGCAAGGGGCTCGTGACCTGCCTCGAGCTGCCGGCGGTGCAGGACCGGCCGGCACTGTTCTCGACGTTCCTCATGTGGCTGCTGGCCGACCTCTTCCAGGACCTGCCCGAGGTCGGCGACGTCGACAAGCCCAAGCTCGTGTTCTTCTTCGACGAGGCGCACCTGCTGTTCAGCGACGCGAGCAAGTCGTTCATGGACTCCATCGAGCAGACCGTGCGGCTCATCCGCTCCAAGGGCGTGGGTGTCTTCTTCGTGACGCAGACGCCCAAGGACGTGCCGGCGGACGTGCTGGCCCAGCTCGGCAACCGGGTGCAGCACGCCCTGCGCGCCTTCACCCCGGACGACGCGAAGGCTCTCAAGGCGACGGTGTCGACCTACCCGCGCAGTGGCTACGACCTCGAGAAGCTGCTGACGTCGCTCGGCACCGGTGAGGCCGTCGTGACGGTGCTGTCGGAGAAGGGTGCGCCGACGCCTGTCGCCTGGACCCGGATGATCGCGCCCCAGTCGCTCATGGCTCCCTCGGACGAGGCCACGGTCAAGCAGGCCATCGCGTCGTCGCAGATCGCGTCGAAGTATGCCGAGGCCGTGGACCGCGAGTCGGCGTACGAGAAGCTGCAGGCCAGGCTGCAGCAGGCCCCCGCGCCGGGCCAGCCCGCCCCGGGCCAGCCGGCTCCGGCGCCGTCCAGTGGTGGCGAGGCGGCCAAGCCGAAGCGTGCACCCAAGGAAGAGCCCGGCATGCTCGAGCAGGTGGTGAAGTCGAGTGCGTTCAAGTCGGCGCTGCGTTCGGCCGGCACGGTCCTCGGCCGCGAGATCACCCGCTCGATCTTCGGCACCGCCCGCAAGCGCTAGCGACGGTTGCGTTCTGCTGTGACCGCCTCGCGCACGGCTGGGGCGATCTCGTCGCTGATCCGGCGCAGCTCGGACTCGACCGGCGGCGCGCCGAACACGTAACCGTTCATGCCGTGGTCGAGCGTGAACCGGGTGAGCAGGTCGACCCATTGCTCGGTCGAGAAGTCACCCCACACGTTGTAGATGCGGGTGATCTCGGCCGGGTCACGTCCGGCGGAACGGGCGGCCTCGTCGATCTGCTCGTGCGCCCCGCCGAGCTGGTCCGGTGGCACGAACGCCAGGGATGGCAGCCACCCATCTGCCTTGCGCCCCAACAGATCCAGCATGCGCGGCTTGAATGCGCCCAACCAGATGCCGATGTCGTGCAACGGCAACGGCCCGGGGTGGGCGCCGTTCAGCGCAAAGTGCCTCCCGGCATACGAGGCCGGTCGTCCCGACCAGAAGAGGTCCATGACGTCGATCGCCTCCGCGACCGCCTCGAACTTCTCGCGTGGCCCACCCACGGTGCCGCCGAACGCCCGGATCCCGTCGGGGAACGCTCCGGCGCCCAGGCCCAGCTCGACGCGCCCGCCGGTGATCCGGTCGAGCGACGCCACGGCCTTGGCCAGCATGACCGGCGGTCGCAGCGGCAGGTTCGCCACGTCGGGAAACAGCCGCACCCGCTCGGTGACCGCACCGATCGCGGACAGCAGCGTCCACGTGTCGAGGAAGCCCGAGTTGTAGGGGTGGTCCTGCACACCGATCAGGTCGAGTCCGGCCCGGTCCGCCACGCGGGCCGCGTCGAGCAGCACGTCGGGGCGGTCGGCGTCGGGCGACATGAACCAGCCGAACTCGACCGGTCGTCCGTAGTCGGTCATGACCTTGCCTCCACTGGTTGGGCGACTGGCTCCACGGACGGCTCGACCCCGTCGGCCGGGGCCGGGGCGGGGCCGCGACTGGCCGCCGCTTCATCGTCACGCACGAACAGCGAGACCGCCACACCGAACGCTGCCACGAGCGCGCTGACGACAAAGACGTCCTGGTATGCCGCGAACGCGGCTCCCGTGCGCGCCGTCGCCGTGGCGTTTGCCGCGAGGTCGGCCAGGTGGGACGTCATCCGGACGGTGAGCGTGGTGGCCAGCAGGGCGACACCGACGCTGGCGGCCACCTGGCGGGTGGTCGAGAACAGCGCGCTCGCGCGAGCCGTTTCCAGCGGGGTGATGCTCGAGAAGGCCGCGGCCTGCACCGGCACCATGATGAACGCGCCGGCCATGCCCATGAGGAACATCGCCCCGCGGATGAGCCACAGGCTCGACCCGGCCTCGACGAGCGCCAACCCGACCTGGCTCAGCGTGATGACGGCAAACCCGCCCGCGAGCATCCGACGCGGACCGACCCGCTGGAAGACGCGGTTGGTGAAGGGCAACACCACGAGCATCCCGATCGCCTGCCACATCGTGAGCAGCCCGGACTCGGTAGCCGAGAGCCCCATCGAGGTCTGCACCATGAGGGGCACGACGAACAGCGCACCCATCGTGGCGCCGGCAGCCGGCAGCATGATGATGTTGCCGAGCCGGAACATCCGGTTGCCGAGCAGCGTGAGGTCGATCATCGGGAACTGCACGCGCCGCTCGGTGACGACGAACGCGATGACGAGCAGGACGCCGGCGCTGACGAGCGCCAGCGTGGGACGGTCGGACCAGCCCTCACGGGCGCCGCGTTCGAGGCCGACGAGCAGGGTCGCCAGGCCGGCACCGCCGGTGAGGAACCCGAGCACGTCGAGGCGCTCGCGGGCCGTCCGCTCGCCCTTCCTGAGGGCGATGGCGCTGAAGACCAGGCCGATGATGCCGATCGGCACCTTGAGCAGGAACACCCAGCGCCACGAGATGTTGTCGGCGAGCCAGCCGCCGAGCACCGGGCCGAGGGCCGGCGCTCGGCGTCGTCGGGATGGCCAGCACCGCGGAGGCGCGGGCTCGCTCGTGCGGCGGAAAGGCACGGAACAACATGGCCGTGCCGACGGGCGTGAGCAGACCACCGCCGACGCCCTGGGTCACGCGGGCGATGAGCAGCTCGGTCACGGAGTTCGCGAAGCCGGCCCACAACGACGCCGCGGTGTAGATGGCGAGGGCGAGCACGAACGTGTTCTTGTCGCCGAACCGGTCAGCCACCCAGCCGGAGGCGGGGATGAAGACCGCGAGGCTGACGAGGTAACCCGTGACGAGCCACTGCAGCGTCGAGGTCTCGGCGTCGAAGTGCTCACCGAGGATGGGCAGCGCCGTGTTGAGCACTGTCATGTCGAGGATTTCCATGAACAGCGCCATCACGAACGCCGTGGCCACCAGCCACTTGTAGGGAACGGACCGGAACATTGCAGATGCCTCGGATCAGGCTGTCGCGAACTGGAAGATCAGGACGACCGCCGCAAGGACGAGCAGGACGACCGCGCCCACACTTCCCTTGAACGTGTCCCGAGCCTTGAGGTGGAAGATCAGGGCGCCGATCATCATGAGGACGAGCCCGATGGCGGCGGCGATGCCGAGCGGCTGGAGCCACAGGCCGACGACGACGCCGATGGCGCCGAGCACCTCGAGGGTGCCGACGGTCTTCTGCAGCCCGGGAGAGACGCCGAGCGACTCGAGCACGCCGGTGACGGGTTCGGCCCGGCGCAGCTTGCCCGTGCCGGCCATGAGGAAGCCCAGGCCGAGCAGGGCGGAGAGGATGATGGTGGTGATGGTCATGTCGAGGAACCTTCGTGGTGAGAGGGGAACAACAGACCCCACAACGGTTCACTGGATGAAGTTATTTCTTCATTCAACCAACTATCCTGGGAAGGTGAGGAGGACCCCATGACGACCACCCGGCATACCCCCGCCCGTGCGGACGTGGAGGCGTCGAGACTCGACGCCCTCGACAGCCTGCTCCGGCTCGGCATGGAGCTGCGCCGGCACGTCGAGACGGTGGCGCACGACTTCGGGATCAGCGCACCCCAGGCGCGGCTCGTCGTCACCCTGTCCGAACCCATGCGGATGCAGCAGGCCGCCGAGGCGACCGCCTGTGAGCCCTCGCACCTCACCGCGCTCGCCGACCAGCTCGAGGGCGCCGGCCTGCTCACCCGCAAGCCCGACCCGACCGATCGCCGCGCCCGCCAGCTGTGCCTCACCGCCAAGGGCAAGACGCTGCGGACCAAGCTGGTCCCGGCCGTCGTGGACCAGGCGCCACTCGTGGGCCGGCTCGACAGCACGCAGTGTGCGCAGCTGCGCGCCCTCATCGAGATGGAGGGTGCATGAGTCTGCAGTCACGTCCCCTGTTCGGGTATGCCGCGAACGTCCCGTTCGGTCAGGGCGCCGCGGCCGAGACGGTCGTCCAGGCCGCGGAGGCGGCCGGCTTCGACCTCTTCTCGATCACCGACCACCCTTACGGCGCACAGTCTTTCGAGCCGTATGCCGCCGTTCCCTACCTGCTGGGTCGCACCTCGCGGATCTCGGGTTACGTCGGCGTGACGAACCTCCCGCTGCGACCGGCGCCGATGCTGGCGCGCACTGTCGCGTCCATCGCGTCGCTGTCCGGTGGCCGGTTCGCGTTGGGGCTGGGCTCCGGTGGCTACTGGGAGCACATCACGCGGATGGGGGTGCCGCACCTGACGCCGCGGCAGGCCGTCGACGCCTTCGACGAGGCGATCGACGTGGTGCGCGGGCTCACCGGCGGACCCGGGCGGGCGGTCGACTTCGAGGGTGAGCACTACCGCGCCGACCACCTGGCGCCGTCGGCTGTGCCGACGCCGCCGATCTGGACCGGATCCGGTGGTCCGCGGGCCCTTGCCATCACCGGCCGCAAGGCCGACGGGTGGATCCCGCCGGGCGGCGCCGACTGGACCACGCAGGTCTACCGCGAGGGCCGCGCCCGCATCGCCGCGGCGGCCGGCGAGGCCGGTCGCGACCCCGCCGAGATCATCACCGTCGTCAACCTCGGCACGCCGATCCTCAGCGCGGCCGACCTGACCCAGACGCGCGGGCCGGATGGCCGGTTCGTCGGCGGGTCCGCGCGGCAGTGGGTCGACGAGCTCACCGGGGCGGTGTCGGAGCACGGCATCGCCGGCTTCAACGCGGCGGTGCTCGACGAGAACGGCTCGATCAACCTCGACACGATCGCGCGGTTCGGCGCGGAGGTCATCGCGCCGGTACGCGGCACCCTCGGCCGCTGACGGCGGGGTCAGGGGTTCGACGGCTCCGGCAGGGCGCAGGAGTCGTCGGTGCACACGGCGCCGTCGGCAGCCTCGCCGCCGACGACCTGGATCGGGTGCTCCTTGGCCCACACCTCGTCGAGGGCGGACCGGAAGGTCTCGACCGGCTGCGCGCCGGACACGGCGTACTTGCCGTCGATGAGGAAGAACGGCACGCCGCTCACGCCGATCGACTGCGCCTTGGACTCGTCGGCGCGGACAGCGTCGGCGAACTCGTCACCGGCCAGCACCTCGCGCACCCGGTCCTCGTCGAGCCCGACCTCGGTGGCCACCGCCACGAGCTCGTCGACGTCGCCGGCCTTGAGGCTGTGGGCGAAGTAGCCCCGCATCAGGGCGGCGAGCATCTGACGGTCGAGCCCGCTCTCGCGGGCGAGGTGGACGAGCCGGTGGGCGTCGAAGGTGTTGGTGACACTGGCATTCGTCGTGTCGAACTCGAGCCCGACGGCGTGCGCCTTGTCGGCAATGCCGCGCTGCATGGCGCTCACCTGGGCCGGCGTGGTGCCGAACTTGGCGGCCAGCGCGTCGACCATCGGACGGTGCTCGTGGGGCGCCGCGGTGGGGTCGAGCTCGAAGGCCCGCGGCACGATCTCGACGTCGTCACGGTGCTCGAAGGACTCCAGGGCCAGCTCCAGGTGGCGCTCACCGAGGTAGCAGAACGGGCAGGCGACGTCGGACCAGATCTCGATCTTCATGCCAGTGCCAAGTACTTCAGTCACACAACTATTCCGTCGGCTGCGTCACATCGCGAACGCGGCTCAGCCGAGGAGCCAGGCGAGCAGGAGGATGACGGGCACCGAGCCGATGGTCGTGATGAGGATTGTGTCGCGGGCCAGCACCGTCGCCCGGTTGTAACGGGTCGCGTGCACGAAGATGTTCTGCGCCGTGGGCAGCGCCGAGGTCACGACGATCGCGAGCAGCGCGTGCCCCTCCACGCCGAGCACCGCGCTCGCCACGAAGCACGCGACCACCGGCTGCACCAGCAGCTTGAGCGTCGACGTCGTCGCCAGCTCGGCCACCGAGCCGGCCCGCCCCAGCCCCGGCCCGAGCCGCAGCGCCACCCCGTATGCCACGAGCATGCTCGGCACGGCCATGTTTCCCAACAGCTCCAACGGGTTTGCCACGATCGGCGGGAGCGTCCAACCGGTGAGCGACAGCCCGACCCCCAGCAGCGAACCGACGGTGAGTGGGTTCTTCAGGGGGCGCACCGCGAACTGCCACCACGGCATACCCCCTCCTCGTGCATCGGAGTCGAGGACGGCCAGCGCCACCGGTTGGAGGACGAGCAGCTGGAGCAGCAGGGTGGGTGCGACGTATGCCGCGTCGCCGAGGACGTAGCTCGCGACGGGGATGCCGAGGTTGCCGGCGTTGACGTAGGCGGAGCTGAGTGCCCCGATCGTGGTGTCTCCCAACGATCTGCGCCACACGAAGCGAGCCAGTGCGATGTAGATCCCGGCCGTCACCACGACACCCGCGACCGATGCGACGAGGTTGGCCGACAGCACCTGGTGCACGTCGGCCCGACCGAGGGTCGTGACCATGAGCGCCGGGCTGGCAACGAAGAACGCGATGCGTGACAGGACCTGCTGCGCGCCCGCGTCGACGATGCGCAGGTGGGCCAGGAGCGCCCCGACGCCGATGACGACGCCGATCGTGGCAAACCCGGTGATGACTCCCTGCACGTCCGACAGGCTAGGCGGGCGGGCGCAGCACCGGCGTCAGGGTCTCAAGCACTGTCGCATCCTCGATGGTCGAGGGCACTGTCGGAGTCTTGCCGTCGGCGATCTCGCGCATCGTCTTGCGCAGGATCTTGCCCGAGCGCGTCTTCGGCAGCGCCGTCACGATGTCGACCTGCCGCAGCGAGGCGACCGCGCCGACCTCGTCGCGCACCCGCTGCACCAGCTCGCCCCGGATGCGCTCACCGTCGGACTCGGCCGACACCCCCGACTTGAGGACCACCAGCCCGCGCGGCACCTGGCCCTTGAAGTCGTCCGCCACCCCGATCACGGCGCACTCAGCGACGGCTTCGTGACCGGCCAGGGCCGCCTCGATCGAACCGGTCGAAAGCCGGTGTCCCGCAACGTTCAGCACGTCGTCGGTGCGCCCCATGACGAAGAGATAGCCGTCCTCGTCGACCATGCCACCGTCACCGGTGAGGTAGTAGCCGTCGAACGCCGACAGGTACCCCGAGACGTACCGCTCGTCGTCGCCCCACAGTGTCGGCAACGTGCCCGGGGGCATGGGCAGCTTGATGCAGATCGCCCCCTCGGTGCCCGCAGGCACGGGGTGGCCGTCGTCGCCCAGGATCTCCACGGCATACCCGGGCACGGGGACCGACGGTGAGCCCGGCTTGATCGGCATCGGCTCCAGTCCACGCAGGTTCGACGCGATCGGCCACCCCGTCTCGGTCTGCCACCAGTTGTCGACGACGGGCACGCCGAGCCGTTCGGTGGCCCACTCCCACGTGTCGGGGTCGAGCCGCTCACCCGCGAGGAACAGCGTCTCGAGCGAGGACAGGTCAAGCGAGCCGAGCAGCTCACCCGAGGGGTCGTCTCGCTTGATGGCCCGGTATGCCGTGGGCGCGGTGAACATGGCCTTGACGCCGTAGTCGGAGATCACCCGGAAGAAGGCGCTCGCATCCGGCGTGCCGACCGGTTTCCCTTCGTAGAGAACGGTTGTCGCACCGGTGATCAACGGCGCGTAGACGATGTAGGAGTGCCCGACGACCCAGCCGACGTCGCTCGCCGTGAACCACGTGTCACCCGGGTTGATGCCGTAGATGTTGCCCATCGACCAGCGCAGCGCGACGGCGTGCCCACCGTTGTCGCGCACGATCCCCTTGGGCCGTCCGGTGGTCCCTGATGTGTAGAGGATGTAGAGCGGGTCGGTCGCGTCGACCGGGACGGGCTCGGCGGGCTCGGCGTCGCGCATGACGTCGTCCCACTCCATCTCCTCCCAGCCGGTGTCGCGCACCCCCACCTCGGCCCGCGCCTGCTCGCGCTGGAGAACGATGACCGCCTCGGGCTTGTGCGCGCTGCGATCGAGGGCCGCGTCGAGCAGCGGCTTGTACTCCACCACCCGCGATGGCTCGATGCCCGCCGACGCGGACACGACCACCACCGGCTTCGCGTCCTCGACCCGCGCCGCGAGCTCGGCCGGCGCGAACCCGCCGAACACCACCGAGTGCACGGCCCCGATCCGCGCGCACGCCAGCATCGCGACGACCGCCTCGGGCACCATCGGCATGTAGATGACGACGCGGTCGCCCTTCTCGACACCCAACGACGACAACACCCCGGCGAACCGCGCCACCTCGTCGAGCAACTCGGCATACGTGATGGTGCGCGTGGTGTCGGTGACCGGGCTGATGTAGTGGATCGCCGCCTGGTCGCCGCGCCCGTCGCGCACATGCCGGTCGAGCGCGTTGAAGCTCGTGTTGAGCTTGCCACCGGTGAACCACCGATAGAACGGCGGCCGGTCGTCGTCGAGCACCCGCGGGGGCGGCGTGACCCACTCGATCGCCTCCGCCGCCTCACCCCAGAAGCCGTCGGGGTCCTCGAGACTGCGTTGGTATGCCGCGTGGTAGGCGCCGTTGCTCATCTCACCATCGTGGGTGGCCGGCGTCGGCGACGCCAGAGGTGGCGCCGGATGTCTCGCCGGGCCGGGCACACGGCTCGGTGAACGGTCGGACGCCTCAGTCCTGCGGCGTCGACTGGTAGCGGATCCACGCCGAGGAGTCGCGGTGCCAGAGCCGGGCCACCGCGAAGGCTCCGAGGACCAGCAGCAGCGCTGCCGTCACCCGGGCGAACGGGCCGGCGGTCGGCAGCAGGCCGCCGAAGAAGCCGACCAGGGCGGCGGCCAGCAGCACACACGAGGCGATGCGTCCCCACTTCGAGCCGCGGGCCGTCACCCGTGACTGCCACCACCAGACGACGGCGGCGAGGAGCCCGACGACGACCGACACCGACAGGGCGACCGTGACGACCGCGTCGAGGTCGTGGGCGTTGAGCGTGCGGTTCTGCCGGTGCGCCTCAGCGTCGAAGGCAGCGCGCAGGTCACCGCGGGTGAGGACGGCGCGCACGACCTCGACCAGGCTGAGGACGGCGCCGACCTGCATGGCGCGGACCGCCTCGACGATCGAGCGCGGCGGCACGAGCGGCTGGGTCGGGCGCCAGGTCGCGCGCTCACGGCGCCCGTCACCGGGACCGTCATAGCTGAGCGTCCCGCGCCAGGGGATCCTGCTGGCCATGCCTCATCCTTGCAGCCGGCAGGGTCGGTTCGTGGCGCATACTGCTCGCGTGCAGCTCGCCGACCTCGTGGACGACCCCGGGCTGCGCCTGCGTGTGGTCGTCCCGGCGCAGGGTGACGTCGAGGTGCTGGCGGCCCACGTGTCCGAGCTGGTGCGACCGCAGGAGTGGCTCCAGGGCGGTGAGCTCCTGATGACCATCGGCCTGCTGCTCGAGGTCACCGACGCCGAGTGCGACGCCTACGTGCGCAGTGTCCGCGACGGGGGAGCCGCCGCTCTCGCCCTGGGCCTGGGACACGGGCTGCCCCACCAGGAAGCGCCCGCGCCGCTCGTCGCCGCGGCCACGCGGCACGGCATACCGCTGCTGACCGTGCCCGACGAGGTGCCGTTCATCGCGGTGACCAAGGCCGTGTTTCGCGCGCTCGCCGACGAGGAGCAGGCGGCGATGCAGCGCGCCGTCGACCTCCTGCGCGACCTCACCCGGGCCGCGACGGGCACCGACCCGTTGACTGCGATGACCCGCACGTGGCGGCGCGGCACCGGCACGGACGTCGTCGTCCTCGATCGCACCGGGCGACCGCTCAGCGCCACCGACGGCGCGGTGCCCGACGAGGTGGCCGGACTGCTCGCCGCGGTCGAGCAGCAGGGTCTGCACGCCAGCGCCAGCGACGTGTCCGACGGACAACGCCTCGAGGTGCAACCGCTGGGGGTCGACCGGTTGCGAGGGTTCGTCGTCGTCCGGACGCCCACGCACGCGACGCCCACGCAGGGGACGTCCACGCAACCGGCGACGGCGGGCGACACCGACCCGGTGGCGGTGGCCGCGCTCGTGTCGCTCCTGTCGGCCGAGCTCGAACGCCGTCACCTCGCCGGTGAGACGGGACGACGGGCTCGCGCCGCCCTCGTCGGGCGCGCACTCGATGCCGCGCCGGGTGCGCCGGTCTGGGGACACCTACGGGACGCCGGGTTGCGCGGTGACGCGGTGCGGGCCCTCGTCGTCGACGTGACGGGTGTGTCCGACCCCCAGGACCTGGCCAGCGACCTCGCGCTCGTCGCCAGCGCCGGTCTGGTCCGCCACCACGACGGCGAGCTGGTGGTGCTGGCCGACGCGGACACCGACCTGACGTCCGTGGCCACACGGTTCGCGCGCGACCGCCCCTGCGGCGTCGGCCGGGTGGTGCCGCTGGAGCGCCTGCGCGACACGGTCGAGCAGGCGCGGGCGGCCATGCTGATGAGCCGCTCCACCGGTGCGCCGGTCGAGCACCGCGACGACCCGCTCGACGCGCTGCTGGCAGCGGTCTCGGCGCCGGATGCGCTCCGGGCCTATGCCGACACGGTGCTCGCCCCGGTCGAGCGCGCCGACGTCGACGGCACCCTCGTGGCGACCCTGGCCGCGTGGCTCGCCACAGGCGGCTCCGTGGAGGGGACCGCTGCCCAGCTCGACGTGCACCGCCACACCGTCCGCAACCGGCTGCGGCGGCTGGCCGAGCTGACCAACGACCGGATCGACTCGGCCGAGGACCGGTTGCACCTCCACCTCGCCCTGCGGCTCCGGGGCCGCGGGGATGGCCGGCACGGCCAGACCTGACCTGGTCCTTGTCCCTGGCGGCCATCGGCGCCGGGCCGGTGCGCTGGTTAGCGTCGCTCCACTCGACGAGGAGAGGGCGCATGAGCGGATCTGACGACGGCACCCAGGCACCGGTCGGCCCGGTGGACGGCTCGGTGGTGCCCCGGTTCGCCGGCCCCGACACGTTCGCCCGGCTGCCGCGGCTCGAGCAGGTACCCCGCGCCGAGGTCGCGGTGCTGGGGGTGCCGTTCGACGCGGGGGTGAGCTACCGCCCCGGCGCGCGGTTCGGGCCCGCGCACGTGCGTGCCTCGTCCAAGCTGATCCGCCCATACAACCCGGCGCTCGCGGTGGAGCCCTTCACCGCCCACCAAGTCGCGGACGCCGGCGACCTCGCGGTCAACCCGTTCTCGATCGACGACGCGGTCGCGGCCATCGAGTCCGCCGCCCACTCCTTCGCCGAGGCGGACACGACGTTGCTCACCATCGGGGGCGACCACACCATCGCCCTGCCCCTCCTGCGCGCCGCCGCCCGCAGGCACGGACCCATCGGCGTCGTCCACTTCGACGCCCACCTCGACACGTGGGACACCTACTTCGGCGCACCCGTCACCCACGGCACGCCGTTCCGGCGCGCGGCCGAGGAGGGACTGCTCGACCCGCGCCGCTGCCTGCACATCGGCACGCGAGGGCCGTTGTATGCCGCGAGCGACCTCACGAGCGACGAGGCACTCGGCTTCCGGGTCACCACCTCCGACGACTACGAGACCCTCGGGATCTCCGGTGTCGTGGAGGCGATGCGGCGTCGCCTCGGCGACGGCCCGGCATACGTCTCGGTCGACATCGACGTCCTCGACCCGGCTCACGCCCCCGGCACCGGCACCCCGGAAGCCGGCGGGCTCACCTCCCGCGAGCTGCTCGGCACCCTGCGCGGGCTCGTCGGGACCCAGCTCATCGGGGCCGACCTCGTCGAGGTCAGCCCGCCCTACGACCACGCCGAGATCACCGGCATCGCCGCCGCCCACGTGGCCTACGAGCTGTTGTCGGTGCTTGCCGTCAACGCGCTCCACGCCGGAGGCCGCCAGTCCTCCGGGCAGACCTGCGCACCCACCTCCTCGACACCGACGTCAGGACAGGACCAGTCATGAGCAACCCCACCACCGAGGCCACCGGCCTGCGGGCCGGCAGCGTCCGCACCGGCCACCTCGTCTTCTTCGTCGTCGCTGCGGCCGCGCCACTGACCGTGCTCGCAGGGTTCGCACCCCTCACCTTCCTCGTCGGTGGACAGACCGCCCCCGTCGGTTACCTCGTGGCCGGTCTGGTCTACCTGCTGTTCGCGGTCGGGTTCACCACGATCAGCCGGCACGTGCGCAACACCGGCGCCTTCTACGGCTACATCCGCGCCGGTCTCGGCGCCGTCCCGGGTGGCGCCGCCGCGCTGTTGGCGTATGCCGGTTACGCCCTCGGGCAGATCGGGTTCTGTGCCGCAGCAGGCTTGTTCGCGAGCAACCTCGTCGAGCTGGTGACCGGCGCGAAGGTGTCATGGGGGGTCTGCGCCCTCGTGATCGCGCTGGCGGTCGGAGCCCTGGCCTACGCCAAGGTCGAGGTCGGTGCCCGGGTGCTGGCCGTGCTGCTCGTCGCGGAGATCGGCATCCTGTTCGTGTTGGCCGGCGCCATCCTGCTCAAGGGCGCCCCGGACGGCCTGTCGCTGGCCGGGTTCAACCCCGGGTCGTGGACGTTGTCGGCTCTCGGGCCCCTGTTCGTCCTCACCTTCATCGTCTACATCGGGTTCGAGCAGACGGCCGTCTACAGCGAGGAGTGCGACGACCCGCGCACCGCGGTTCCGCGCGCCACCTACATCGCCGTGGTGCTCCTGGCCGTCGTCTACACGTTCATCTCGTGGGTGATCCTCATGGGCATCGGGGCGAGCAACCTCGAGAAGGTGCTGTCCGGCGACCTGTCGGCCGTGGTCTTCGACGTCAACACGCAGTACCTCGGCACGGCCGCGACGGATGCGTTGCAGGTGCTCATCGTGACCAGCTTCCTCGCGGGGGTGCTCGCCCTCCAGAACGCCAGCTCGCGCTACCTCTTCGCCCTCGGGCGTGACGGCCTGCTGCCTCGGGCCCTGGGCCGATCGCACCCGCGAACCGGCAGCCCGGCCACCGCGGTGGTCGTCCAGACCGTGATCGTGGTCGCCGCCATCGCGGCGTTCGCCCTCGGCGGTTTCGACCCCTATCTGCAGGTCGTGATCTGGACCAACACGCCGACCCTCGTGGCGGTGCTGCTGCTCCAGATCGCCACGAGTGTGGCGGTCGTCGCCTTCTTCGGCCGCAACCCGCGCGGCGAGTCGGTGTGGCACCGGCTGGTGGCACCGGCGTTGTCCGCCGTCGTGCTCCTGGCGGTGCTCGTGCTGGTCTGCGCCAAGCTGTCGCTGCTGACGGCGCTCGGTGTCGGTGGCAACCTGCTCATCATGCTGCCCCTGGTGGTCGCCGCTGTCGTCGGCGCCGTTCGCGGCGCCAGCGTCGGGCCGATGTCCGCGGGCCAGCTCGACCTCCGTGACCACGACGAACTCGCCCTGGAGACCTACTCGTGACTGCCACTCCCCGCTACGCCTGGTCGATTCCCGGATTTCCCGTCGAACGGCCATCCGGCGACCCGCAGCAACCCGAGATCTGGTGCTACACAGACGATTTCGCCTACTCACCGGGTGACCCGATCGACCTGCACGTCCACACCACGGCCGACACCTACGACGTCAGCGTGCTGCTGGACGGAGCCCGGCCGCGCGAGGTGTTCCGCGCCGAGGGGCTTGCCGGCCAGGCGCACGAGACCCCGGACGACGCGTATGCCGTGGGCTGTGGCTGGCCGGTTGCCCTCACCATCGAGACCGACGGATGGGAGAGCGGCTTCTACCTCATCGTCGTCGGGATGGAACGCGACGGGCGGCGTTACGAGGGAGAGCACTTCGCCGTCGTGCGTCGCGCCGCCGATGCCGAGCAGGCGCCGATCGCGCTGGTGCTGACGACCTCCACCCTGCTCGCCTACAACGACTGGGGTGGCGCCAACCACTACCGCGGCCTCGGCGACGACCCCTACACGGACATCCCGACTCCGCTGTCCGCCGTTCGGCGCCCCGTGGCTCGGGGCATGCTCCGCAAGCCCGACACCGCGCCCCGCAGCGCCAACCCGCACACTCCGGAGCCGGGAGAGCTGCCGCGCCACCCGGCATACGAGTGGGCCATGGTGCACGGCTTCTCACGGCACCACGCCGACGCGTTCTGGGCCACGTACGAAAGGCATTTCGTCGTCTGGGCGCAGGAGCACGGCTACCGGCTCGACTACCTCACCCAGCACGACCTCCACCACGACCCGGCCGCCCTCGACGGCTACCGCTGTGTCGTCTTCGTCGGCCACGACGAGTACTGGTCGCGGGAGATGCGCGACGTCGTCGATGCCTATGTCGACGGCGGCGGGCGGGTGGCGCGGTTCGGCGGCAACTTCGTCTGGCAGGTGCGGTTCGAGGACGACGGGCACACCCAGGCCTGCTACAAGGACCCTGGGCTGGACCCATTGCGCGACAGCGACCCCACGCTGGTCACGACCGCGTGGGACGCGCCGGGCCTGCAGCGGCCGCCCGGCTCGACGTTCGGCCTCTCCGGGCTGTCCGGCTGCTACATCCGTTACGGCTCAGCGGCTTCCCGTGCGTCGGGCGGGTTCACGATCTACCGGCCCAACCATTGGTCGCTCGCCGACACGGACCTGGGGTACGGCGACGTGTTCGGCGCTGCGCCGGTCTGTGTCGCGGCGTTCGAGGTGGACGGCGCGGACTTCACGATGCACCGCGGGCTGCCGGTGGCGACCGGGAGCGACGGCGCGCCGGACAACCTCGAGATCGTCGCGATGGCCCCGGCCACCCGCGGTGAGATCGACCGGTGGAGCGGGACGGTGCCTCTCGGCGCGCCCGTCGCCGAGTGGTCCGGTCTCGTGGAGGCGATGTTCGGCCAGGACGTGCCCGACCGGTTCCAGGGTGAGAACTACGGCTCAGGGATGATCGCGTCCTTCACCCGTGGTGACGGCGAGGTGTTCTGTGCCGGCACCACCGAGTGGGTCAACGGCTTGCGGTTGCGCGACCCCTACACGGAGGCCATCACCCACACAGTCCTGCGCCGGTATGCCGGCCGGCCGGGTGAGGAAGGAGACGGCCAGTGAGCGTCGACGACGTCCGCGACATCGCCCTCGGGGTCGGTGATCCCGTCTCGCCGGTCTGGCCGCCGGGCGAGGCGAGCGCGGACTGGTCCGAGACCGAGTGGCGAAGCTTCGGCGACGAGCAGGGCGGGCGCTTCTACGGCGGCATGTGGGAGGGCTCGACCGGGACGCTGCGTCTGCCCGACTACCCCTACGACGAGGTGTGCGTGATGCTCGAGGGTCGCGTGGCGCTGATCGACGAGGAGGGTGGACGCCGCGAGTTCGGCGCGGGTGAGGCGTTCTTCGTCCCGCGTGGGTTCAGCGGGGTGTGGGAGACGCTCGAGCCCTCCCGGAAGGTCTTCGTGGCGCTCGGACCGTTCACGCAGGAGTGAGGTGACCACGCCGGCGCGCGAGCCGGCCACGCGGCATACGGGCGCATCTGTTGCCGGGCCCATGGGATGTAGGTAAGTTTCGCGACGAGGACAAACCGTGTGAATCGTTCACGTCGCTGGAGGCGTCATGTCCAAGCCCACAGTGTCCCGTCGCACCTTCATCGCCGCAGGCGCGACCACCGCCGCCCTGCTCGCGATGGCGGCGCCGGCGCTGGCGGCGACACCGGGTGCGGCGGCGCCGAGCCCCACCGTCGATGCCGCGCGGAACGGCTGGATCACCTCGACCATGGCGCGAATGACGTTGGAGGAGAAGGTCGGTCAGCTCTTCATCCAGAACGTCTACGGCAAGGACGCCACGACCCCGGATGCCCGCAACATCCCGCTGTACGGCGTCGCCACCCCCGCCGAGGTCGTGCAGAAGTACCACCTCGGCGGGATCATCTACTTCGCCTGGACCGACAGCGTGCAGAACCCGCCGCAGATCGCCGGGCTGTCCAACGGTCTCCAGAAGGCGGCCCTGAGCCAGCCGTCAAAGGTCAGGATCCCGCTGCAGATCGCCACCGACCAGGAGCAGGGCGTCGTCACCCGGATCGGGCCGCCGGCGACCCAGTTCCCCGGCTCGATGGCGCTCGGCGCCGGACGCTCGACCGCCGACGCGCGCGCCGCCGCTGCCATCACCGGCGAGGAGCTGCGCGCCATGGGCGTCAACGTCGACTTCGCACCCGACGCCGACGTCAACGTCAACCCGCTCAACCCCGTCATCGGCACCCGCTCGTTCTCATCGCGGCCGGACCTGGCCGCTGCCATGGTCGGTGCCCAGGTCGACGGCTACCAACGGGACGGCAACGTCTCGGCGACGGCCAAGCACTTCCCCGGCCACGGCGACACGGCGACCGACAGCCACGTGGCATTCCCGGTCATCACCCACACACGCGAGCAGTGGGAACAGATCGACGCGCCACCGTTCAGGGCGGCGATCGCCCGCGGCATCGACATGATCATGACGGCCCACCTCAGCTTCCCGGCGCTCGACGACTCGGGCGACCCGGCCACCCTGAGCCGGCCGGTGCTCACCGGGTTGCTGCGCAATGAGCTCGGCTTCAAGGGGGTCATCGTCACGGACTCGTTGGGAATGCAGGGAGTTCGTGACCGCTATGGCGACGCGGAGGTGGCGGTGCGGGCGCTCGACGCCGGTGTCGACCAGCTCCTCAAGACGCCGTCGATGGACGAGGCGTATGCCGCGGTGATCGGCGCCGTGAAGAGCGGTCGGATCAGCCGGTCGGCGTTGGACGCCAAGGTGCGCCGGGTGCTCGAGCTCAAGTGGGACCGCGGCATCGTGGCCAGTCCCTATGTGGACCCGGCCGCGCTCGACAGCACCGTGGGAACGCCGGACAACCTGGCCACGGCCGCGGCTGTCACCGACCGCACGACAACCCTCGTGAAGAACGACGACGGAGCGCTTCCCCTTGCGGCACAGGGAAAGAAGGTGCTCGTCACCGGGTACGGCGTGAGCACCACGCAGATCCTCGCCGACGGTCTCGCCGCTGCCGGGGCGGTCACCAGCGTGAAGGAGACGGGGTCGGCGCCCACGGACGCCCAGGTCGCTGCGGCGGTGACGGCGGCCGCCGACCAGGACGCCGTGGTCGTCACGACGATGAAGGCCTGGGACACCGCTGTCACCGACAAGAAGGCCGGCCAGCGCAAGCTCGTCAAGGCACTGCTGGCCACCGGCAAGCCGGTCGTCGTCGTGGCGACGCGGGACCCCTACGACATCGCCTACTTCGACGACGCGCCGACCTACCTGGCCACCTACTCCTACAGTCCGGTCGCGATGGAGTCGGCCGTGCGGGTCATCACCGGCCAGGTGAGCCCGAGCGGCAAGCTGCCGGTCGACATTCCGGTGGCTGGCGACCCCGACACCGTTCTCTATCCGTTCGGCCACGGCCTCACCTACTGAAGGCAGGGGCGATGAGCCCACGCAGACGTCTCTCGACGACCCTCACGACCACGGTCGCGGCACTGGCTGCGGCACTCATGGTGACGCTGGTCGTGGGTGGCGCCCCGGCGGCATACGCGGCATCTCCTCCCGCCGCCAGCGTGCGGGTGGCGACCTACAACATCCACGCGGGGGCAGGGCAGGACAACGTCTACGACCTCGCGCGCACTGCGGCCGCGATCAGGTCGCTGCGGGCCGACGTGGTCGGGCTCCAGGAGGTCGACGTCCACTGGGGTGCCCGCAGCGAATGGCAGGACACCGCCACGGAGCTCGCGAACCGGCTCGACATGTACGTCGCCTTCGCGCCGATCTACAGCCTCGACCCCGTGACGGACGGCGACCCGCGACGGGAGTTCGGCGTGGCCGTCCTGTCGAAGTATCCGCTGGTGTCGTTCGAGAACCACGACATCACGCGGTTGTCGACCCAGGACCCGAACCCCGTGCCGGCCCCGGCTCCCGGCTTCCTCGAGGCGGTCGTCCGCGCCAAGGGTGTCCTGACGCACGTCTACGTGACGCACCTCGACTACCGCGGTGACCCGACCGTGCGCGCGATGCAGGTCGAGGACACCAGGCGGATCATGGCGCATGACCCGCCCGGCGAACCGCAGATCCTCCTCGGCGACCTCAACGCGGACCCGACCGCCCCCGAGCTCGCCCCGCTGTGGACCGAGCTCGAGGACGCCTGGGCGGTGGCTCAGGTGCGTCGCGGCGAACCCGGCCTCACGTACCCGGCCAGCACCCCTGTGAAGCGGATCGACGTCGTCGCTGCCTCCACCGGCATCACGGTGCCGCTCGCCGACGTGCCTGACACAGACCTCGCGACCACCGCCAGCGACCACCGGCCCGTGGTTGCGACCCTGCTCCTGCCGCGACCCACCCGCCCCTGAACCGTCCGTCCACCCGTTGCACCGCCCACTGGAGGAGAAACCCATGTCCGCCCTCAACCGTCGCCAACTTCTCACTGCCGCAGGGGTATCCGCGATCGCGGTCCCGGCCGCGGCGTCGGCCGCGCGCGCCAGTGGCGCACCGTCGGCCACGAACTACCCGGCCCGCAAGGTGACCACCGGTGCCGAGCTCCAAGCCGCCAAGGGGTGGAGCGAGCTGCGCGGCCAGAAGGTCGGAATCATCACCAACCCCACCGGGATCCTGACGAACCTGCGCTCGATCGTGGACGAGATGCACGAGGCCGGCACCGTCGACATCGTGGGTGTCTTCGGGCCCGAGCACGGCTTCCGCGGCACGGCCCAGGCCGGAGGGTCCGAGGGCACCACCACCGACCCGCGCACCGGCCTCACCGTCTACGACGCGTACGGCGCGGGCGTGACCAAGATGACCGACCTCTTCCGCAAGGCCGGTGTCGAGACGGTCGTCTTCGACATCCAGGACGCCGGTGCGCGGTTCTACACCTACATCTGGACGATGTACACGGCCATGCGGGCCGCGGTCGCCACGGGCGCCCGCTTCGTCGTCCTCGACCGACCCAACCCCACGGGCGGCACGGCGCGCGGCCCGATGATGACGACGGCATACACCTCTGGGGTCGGCGCCAAGGAGATCGTCCAGGCGCATGGCATGAGTGTGGGCGAGCTCGCGCGCTACTTCGACGCGGAGTTCCTGCCGGCCGACGCGGGCGGTCGTCTCACCGACCTCACCGTGGTCGAGATGAAGGGCTGGCGCCGTGACGTCGTGTATGCCGCGACGGGACTCCCGTGGGTCATGCCGAGTCCGAACATGCCGACGCCGGACACCGCGCTGGTCTACCCGGGCACGGGCATGTTCGAGGGGACGAACCTGTCCGAAGGGCGTGGCACGACGCGGCCGTTCGAGCTGATCGGTGCCCCCTACGTCGACTACAAGTGGGCGGAACGCCTTGCTGGGCGCGGGATTTCGGGAGTGGGGTTCCGCGAGGCCTACTTCACTCCGACGTTCAACAAGCACGCCAACCTCGTCTGCGGAGGTGTGCAGGTGCACATCACCGACACCGCGACCTTCGACCCGCTGCGGGTGGCGGTCGAGATGCTCGTGGCGGCCAAGGCGCTCTACTCCGACTTCCAGTGGCGCTACGACAGCTATGACCCCCAGCGCCCCTACTGGATCGACAAGCTCTCCGGTTCGACCAGGCTGCGCGACCAGATCACCGCGGGCGCGTCGGCCGACGAGGTCATCGGCGCGTGGCGGGCCGAGCTCGCGGCGTTCGACGCGCGGCGCCGGCAGTACCTCATCTACCGCGGACCAGCGAACTGACGAAGGGAACGAGACGATGCGCACAGGACGTAGGTCCGCGTGGGTGACGGCCACCATGGCGGCCGCCATGGTGGGCGGTGTGGTCATGGCCGGTCCGGCCAGCGCGGAGGACTTCAGCAAGCCGAGGATGGGCTACATGCCGGCCAACACGGTGTTGCGTGACGCGAGCCCGCAGTCCGTCGGCCTCGACCCGGCACCGATCGCCAGGGCGGGCGAGCTCGTGCGCAGCCACGAGACCGCACCACCGGGTGGCAAGCCGATGTATGCCGGCGCGGTCGCCGTCATGGGCCACGACGGGAAGATCGTGGCGCGGCACACGAGCGGCTACGCGCTGCGCTACGCGACCGAAACGCAGGAGCTCCCGCGCGACCAGTGGGTCCCCATGCGTGACGACACGATCTTCGACCTCGCGTCGGTGTCCAAGCTGTTCAGCTCGATCGCGGTCGTGCAGCTCATCGAGGAGGGGAAGGTCGACCTGGAAGCCCCCGTCGCGACCTACCTGCCCGAGTTCGCCGCCGGCGGCAAGGAGGACGTGACGGTGCGCATGCTGCTGACCCACACGTCCGGGTTCCCGGCCTGGCTGCCCCTGTGGAGCAAGTACCCCGACAAGGCCTCGCGCATCAAGGCCGTCATGGACCAGCCACCGGTCAGCGAGCCGGGCAGCACCTACCTCTACAGCGACCTCAACATGATCACGCTCGGGGTCATGGTGGAGCGGCTGCGCGGTGAGTCGCTGGACAAGGTCGTGGCAGAACACATCACGCGTCCACTGGGCATGAAGGACACCGGCTACAACCCGACGAACAAGGAGCGCACGGCAGCCACGGAGTACCAGTCGTCGCCGCCACGGGGGATGGTCTGGGGTGAAGTGCACGACGAGAACGCGTGGTCGCTCGGCGGAGTCGCCGGTCACGCCGGCGTCTTCTCCACCGCCCAGGACCTCGCCGTGCTGTCGCAGGCGTTGCTCAACGGCGGCACTTACAAGGGCAACCGGATCCTGACGCGCAAGAGCGTCGACTCCCTCATCACCAACTTCAACACCGCCTTCCCCGGTGACTCGCACGGACTCGGGTTCGAGCTCGACCAGCGGTGGTACATGGACGCGCTGTCCGGTCCGCGTACCGCCGGCCACACGGGCTACACCGGCACCTCGATCGTGATCGACTTCGCCTCCCGCTCGTTCGCGATCCTGCTGACGAACCGCGTCCACCCGTCACGCAACTGGGGCAGCAACAACCCGGCCCGTCGCGAGTGGGCAGGCGGCCTGGCGCAGGCGATGGCGGTGCGGCCGTCCAAGGGGGAGACCGCCTGGTTCGGCGGCGCGACCAACAACGCGACCACCACGCTGACGACAGCCGCGCTCGACGTACCGGCCTCCGGGGCGCGGCTGTCGTTCGACCTCTTCCTCGACACGGAGGAGACCGACCTGCTCGTGCTGGAGCGCTCGAGCGACGGAGGCCAGACCTGGGAGCCGCAGCCGTTCACCGTGCGTGATCGCGGCACGACCACCACGGCCGACGACGGTGCGGTCTCGGGTGCGGGCGTGCGCTTGTGGACCCAGGCGAATGCCGACCTGTCGCCAGGGACCCAGCAGCTGCGGTGGCGCTACACGACCGATCCCACCTACCTCGGTCGTGGTGTTTACGTCGACGCGATCAAGGTTGCTGCGCGCGGTGGGGCGCTGCTCGACTCCGAGAAGGACCCGAGCGCACTGACCGCCGACGGCTGGGTGGCCGCCACCCGCTGACCGTCTAGACCTCGTGGTGGCCCGATCTGCAGGGTTGGCGCCACCACGAGGTCTACGGTGTCCCCATGTCTGCCGACGAGTCAGCCACGGACTCCGCAGTCCCACTCCTGGTGCGGCTGCGGGGCATCCGTCCGTCGTTGTCGCCGGCCGAGGACCGGGTCGCCGAGCGTGTGCTCGCCGACCCGGGTGCCGCCGCTGACCTCACCATCAGCGAGCTCGCAGCCGCTGCCGAGACCTCCGAGACGACCGTGCTGCGGTTCTGCCGGCGCCTCGGCCTGCGCGGCTACCCGCAGCTGCGGCTCCGGCTCGCGGAGGCGAGTGTCCAGCCGCGGTCGGGCAAGGCGCAGGACACCGACATCAGCGCCCGGGACACCATCGCCGACATCGTCGCCAAGGTCGCGTTCGCCGACTCCAGCGCGGTGGAGGAGACCGCGCAGCAGCTCGATCACGAGGCCCTCGCGGCCGCGGCCCAGGCAATCGGTGCGGCCAAGCGGGTCGACATCTATGGCATCGCCGCCAGTGCCATCGTCGGTGTCGACCTGCAGCAGAAGCTGCACCGCATCGGTGTCGTGGCCTTCGTCTGGAACGACCCGCACATCGCCCTGACCAGCGCCACACTGCTCGGCAAGGGCGACGTGGCCATCGGGCTGTCCCACTCGGGCACCACCAAGGAGACGATCGAGGCCCTCGAGGCCGCCCAGTCCCGTGGCGCCACGACCGTTGCGATCACGAACTTCCCCGTGTCTCCACTTGCGTCGAAGGCCGACCTCGTCCTGTCGACCGCCGCGCGCGAGACCAGCCTCCGCTCGGGCGCCACGGCCAGCCGGATCGCGGCCCTCACCGTGGTGGACTGCTTGTATCTCGCTGTGGCACAACGAAATCTGACCCGGGCGCGCAAGGCAGTGCAGGAGACCCGGGATGCCGTGGCCAGCCACCACGTGCGCACCTGAGCAGCCGGTTCCTCGCCCGGTGGTCGGGTCGTCGCCGACGGCGACCACGGCCACAGCCAGCGTTACTCATTCACGTCGTTGACGGCATACATGTAGGAAACTAACCTCGCAGCGTGACCAGTGACGTGAGCGTGAGCGCGCCGACCGAGCAGCGCCACCCCGACACGGCCGACATCGACACCGAGGACACGCTCGGCATCCTGCGTCGCATCAACGCCGACGACGCCCTTGTCGCGCCTGCCGTGGCCGAGACGCTGCCGGAGCTCGCGCTGCTCGTCGACCGGGCCGTGGCGTCGGTGCGGGCCGGCGGGGTCATCCACTACTTCGGGGCGGGGACCTCCGGGCGCCTGGCCGTCCTCGACGCCGCCGAGCTGCTGCCCACCTTCAACACCCCCGAGGGTCTCGTCGTCGCCCACCACGCCGGTGGCCCCGAGGCGTTGCTGCGGGCCGTCGAGAACGTCGAGGACGACGACGCGCAAGGCCGTCTCGACGCCAGTGGGGTCCGCCGCGGTGACGTCGTCATCGGTCTCACCGCCTCCGGCCGCACCCCCTACGTCGGCGGTGCGCTGCAGGCCGCGCGCGAGGCCGGCGCCGTCACCGCGCTGGTGACGTCCAACCCGGACGCCGAGCTGGCCCCGTTCGCCGACCACCTCATCGCGCCGCGCACCGGCCCGGAGGTGCTCACCGGGTCCACCCGTCTCAAGGCCGGCACCGCCCAGAAGCTCGTCCTCAACGCGTTCTCGACCACGCTGATGATCCGGCTGGGCCGCACCTGGTCCAACCTCATGGTCGACGTCGTCGCCACCAACGCCAAGCTCCGCGGCCGGGTCGTGCGCATCCTGCAGGAAGCCAGCGGCGCCGACGAGGTCACCGCCCGGGCTGCGCTCGACGCCGCGGGCGGTGAGCTCAAACCGGCCCTGCTGTCCATGCTCGCCGAGATCGACGCCGCCGCTGCCCGCACGGCCCTCGCCAACGCCGACGGCTCCGTGGCCGCTGCCCTCAAGACCGCAACCGCGCCTTCGCCCTGACGGCGCCCACGACGGTGGGGTATGCCGCGACGCAGGGGACGCGGCATACCCCGCTTTCGTGTCGTTCCACTTCGGGCCACTCAGGCCTGGTGGTGCGGCCTTGGTCGAGCCGTTGTGGCCCGAAGTGCGGCCATGTCTTTTGGCGGAGGATAGGGGACCCGCCGTCGCGTCCGGGCTCCTTCGTCGCCCGTGCGCTCCGGCTCCCGTCATCACCTATCCCCGCACATGAGAAAGGGCCCCTCGCAAGCTCGGGGCCCATCTCATGTGGCGGAGGATAGGGGATTCGAACCCCTGAGAGCTTTCACTCAACACGCTTTCCAAGCGTGCGCACTAGGCCACTATGCGAATCCTCCGCGGAGGAGGCTACCCGACGGTCAAGTGCCCGAAGAAATCCGTCAGCTCTTGGTCGGCACCGGCGGGCCGACCACCAGTGCCAGACCCGTCAACGCCGCCACCGCGACCAGTGCCACCACGACGGCCAGACCCGGCCGACGCAGCATCCACGCCTGTACCCGCTCGGCCGCCGACCGGGGCGCCTCCCCGCCGGCCACCAACCGCCAGCCACCCGCGAGCAGACCCCGCCGCTCGGCATACCGGTCGAACCACACCGTCATGAACGGCGGCACCGCGCTCACCAACCCGAGTAGCACGAGCCGCGCCGACCAGCGCTGGTTGACCGCCACGAACAGCACCGCCAGGCAGTAGGCGATGAACACCACGCCGTGGGCCATCCCGAAGACCCGCACGCCGAGCTCGGTCGTCTTCGTGACGTACTTGAGGAACATCCCCACCAGCAGCAGCGCCCACGTCACCGCCTCGGCGATCGCGACCCGGCGAAACAGCGACTGCGGCGACATGACCCCTCCGAAGGGCTCGGCAAGAACGAGCATCCATGGTCGCAAAGCCTCCCCACGGCCCGGTCACCGGTGCCACACTCAGCGCATGACGGGGGATGTGGCGGGGGCCGCGGCAACACCGACACCGACGCGAACGCCGACACCGGTAGGGCGCGACGGACGGGCCCGCATCCAGCGCATCGGTCGGCCGCTGCTCGCCGTCCTGCTCATCGGGGGCTGGCTCGCGTGGGCCGGCGTCACCTACGTCACCCAGGCGCGTGAGGTCTCCGCCGCGCAGTATGCCGCCGACCTCGACGCGCGTGACGTCGTCGCCTTCCGGGTCGTGGCCAACGTGCGCGACGGTGACAGCGTCTGGGGCGGCGCACCGCTCGACTTCGACGTCCCGCCTGCCGACCAGTCCGGGATGCCCGACCCCGACTCGCCGGACCGGGGCAGCACCACGGTCATGTACTGGACCGACAACGCGATCGGGCCCGTGCGCATCGTCGACGACTACTCGGTCCCGGTGCAGCAGCGGGTCGCCGAGCTCCAGCAGGCGGGCGTGCGGCCCAACACCAGCTACGACTACCCGTCCGACACCGGCCAGGGGGTCGGGTTCGTCGTCGGCCTGGTGGCGCTGCTGGTCGTGGTCGGCGGACCGGTCCCGACCCGTGGCACGAGGTGGTTCTGGTTCTGGATGCTCGGCGTCACGTGGGGCTGGGGTGTGGTGGCGTATGCCGTGTTCGAGCTGCTGCGTCCCGGCCGGACTCCCCGCGTCGTCGGCGTCGGGGGTGCTTCGCGGCGCCGGCTGCGCGGCTGGGAGGGCTGGGTGCTCATGATCCTGCTGAGCGTGCTGGTCGGGGTGGGCGTGGGTGAGCTGTCGGGTGCGACCGGCGGCGTCGTCATTCCGGCGCCGTGACCTGCTGACCACGGATTCGTCGCCGAGGACACCAGCCCTCTAGACTGCGAGCCGGCACCCCGCGTGGTGGTACCTCTCCGAACTCCCCCAGGGCAGGAATGCAGCAAGGGTAGGAGAGCTCTTCCAGGTACGCGGGGTGTCCTCGTGTCCGGCCGGGGCGGGCGTCGCGGTCGAGAGGGCCGTCCACACGGCGAGCACGCGGCATACCGGCTGTCGTGGAGCCCGACTAGGGTTCACGAGGTGAGCACCGCACTCTACCGCCGCTACCGGCCCGAGTCCTTCGCCGACGTCATCGGGCAGGAGCACGTCACCGAGCCGCTCATGCAGGCGCTGCGCACGGGGCGCGTCAACCACGCCTATCTCTTCTCCGGCCCGCGCGGCTGCGGCAAGACCACCAGCGCGCGCATCCTGGCCCGCTGCCTCAACTGCGAGCAGGGCCCCACCGACGTGCCGTGCGGCACCTGCGACTCGTGCGTGGCGCTCGCGCGTGGTGGCCCCGGCAGTGTCGATGTCATCGAGATCGACGCGGCCAGCCACGGTGGTGTCGACGACGCGCGTGACCTGCGCGAGCGGGCGAGCTACGGCCCGGCTCAGAGCCGGTTCAAGGTCTACATCATCGACGAGGCGCACATGGTGACGCCGCAGGGCTTCAACGCGCTGCTCAAGATCGTCGAGGAGCCGCCCGAGCACGTGAAGTTCGTGTTCGCGACGACCGAGCCCGAGAAGGTCATCGGCACCATCCGCAGTCGCACCCACCACTACCCGTTCCGGCTCGTGCCGCCGGGGCAGCTCACCGACTACATGCAGAAGTTGTGCGACCAGGAGGGCGTCACCGTCGCTCCCGGCGTGCTGTCGTTCGTGACGCGCGCGGGTGGCGGGTCGGTGCGTGACTCGCTGTCGGTGCTCGACCAGCTCATCGCCGGGTCGGGCGACGAGGGGCTCACCTACGAGTCTGCCGCCGCGCTGCTCGGGTTCACCGATGGCGAGCTGCTCGACGCGATCATCGACGCGTTCGCGGCCGGTGACGCCGCAGGCGTGTTCCACCAGGTCGACCGGGTCATCGAGACCGGGCTCGACCCGCGCCGGTTCGTCGAGGACCTGCTCGAGCGACTCCGCGACCTCATCGTGGTGGCGGCTGTGCCCGACGGCGCGTCGTCGGTGCTGCGCGGCCTGCCGGAGGACCAGCTCGAGCGGATGCGCCAGCAGGCCGCGGCGTTCGGCGGCGGTGCGCTGTCGCGCGCGGCCGACATCGTCAACGCCGGCCTCACCGAGATGACTGGCGCCACCGCGCCGAGGCTCCAGCTCGAGCTGATCTGCGCGCGGGTGCTCCTTCCAGCCGCCTCCGGTGAGACCGGGTATGCCGCGCGGCTCGACCGCATCGAACGTCGCCTGGACGTCGAGGGAGTCCCCTCGGTCACCCGAGCGCCCGCCGCCCCGTCCGCTGCCGCCCCGTCCGCTGCAGCTCCGCCCGCTGCTGCACCGCCCGCCACGTCACCGCCCGCCGCTGCACCGTCCGCGCGCCCGGAGCCCGAGCCGCGGCCCCAGCCTGCGGCGGCGGTGGCGCCCGAGCCGGCCACCCGGCATACCGAACCCACCCCGGCCGATGTCCCGGAGGGGGACGTCTCCCAGGTCGGCGAGCCGGTCGCCGAACGGCCCGATCCGCAGGCCATGCGCGAGCAGGCCGAGGACTACGCGCACGCCCACGGCGACAGCGTCCCGTCGGACACGGCTGACGAATCAGCTGGTGCCGCAACGGATTCCGCCCAGGCCGCACCCGCCGGCCAGCCCGCACGCCAGAGTGGGGGCATCGACACCGCCGCGATCCGGCGGGCGTGGCCGGACGTCCTCGGCTGGATCTTCAAGCACAAGCGCACGACGTGGACCCTGCTGTCCGAGCACGCCCAGGTGCACGACTACGACGGGTCGAAGGTCACCCTGGCCATCTCCACCGTCGGCATCGCCCAGACCTTCCGCAACGGCCCGCACGCCGACCTCGTGCGGCAGGCGTTGATCGACGTGCTCGGCGTCGACGCTCGGGTCGAGGGCATCCCGGTGCCCGACGCGGGCGCATCCAAGCCGTCCGGTGAGTCACATCCCGTCGTCCGTCCCGAGGACACCAGCCCGCGCGGCGGCCAGTCCAGCGGTGGCCAGTCCAGCGGTGGCCAGTCCGGTGACGCGCCCCGCGCGGGTGGTGACGCGGGCCCGCGAGCCGCGGGCGGCGGCATACCCGATGTGGGTGTGCCGTCGGCTCCCACGGCCGGCGCCAACGGCAGCAGCGGCAGCTGGGCCGACGCGCCCTCGGCGCCGGACAGCGGTCCCTCGTGGGCGGCGCCCGACCCGGCGGAGGCGGCCGGACCCGCGAGCCCTGCGCCCACCGCCTCACCGCTCGCCCGAGCCCAGGCGCAGGTCGCCGCCGAGTCGCCGCCCGACCAGCCCAAGCGGGTCGCCGACGACAGCGTGGTGAGCGACGACGACGAGGAGATCGAGGAGCTCGGCGACGTCGGGCGGCCCGTCATCGAGCGCATTCTCGGCGGCAAGGTCATCGACGAGGGCTGATCAGGGTGCCGCCCCCGCGTGGGGGCGCAGGCGTCGTCACACCGAGGACGTACGCTCATCGGGTGTACGAAGGCGTGGTCCAGGACCTGATCGACGAGCTGGGGCGGCTGCCCGGTGTCGGCCCCAAGAGCGCGCAGCGGATCGCGTTCCACCTCCTGCAGGCCGACTCGGTCGACGTGAAGCGGCTGGTCGACGCCCTGACCGAGGTCAAGGTGAAGGTGCGGTTCTGCGAGACGTGCGGCAACGTCGCGGAGGCTGAGCAGTGCAAGATCTGCGCCGACCCGCGTCGTGACGGCACCTCGATCTGCGTGGTCGAGGAGCCCAAGGATGTCGTGGCCATCGAGCGCACCCGCGAGTTTCGCGGCCGCTACCACGTGCTGGGCGGCGCGATCAGCCCGATCGAGGGCGTCGGGCCCGACGACCTGCGCATCAAGGAGCTCATGACGCGGCTCGCGTCCGGCGAGGTCACCGAGGTCATCATCGCCACCGACCCCAACCTCGAGGGCGAGGCGACCGCCAGCTACCTCGCGCGACTCCTGCGCAGCATGGGCATCAAGGTCACGCGGCTCGCGTCCGGCCTGCCGGTCGGTGGCGACCTGGAGTATGCCGACGAGGTCACCCTTGGTCGTGCGTTCGAGGGCCGGAGGCTGTTGGATGTCTGACATGTCCGACGACCTGGCCCGGCTCGCGGAGGTCTCCGCCGAGGACGCGCGCGCCTACCTCGGCACGGTGACGGAGGTGGCGTCCGGTTCGGCACCCGACGCCGCCATCCCGATGACGCTGCTCGCGCTGTCGCAGGTGCTCGTCATGGGTGCCCGGCTCGGGGCGATCGAGGACGTCGTGCCCACCGAGCGGTTCGAGCCCGACATCGTCGACCCCGAGCTCGACCCGCTGCGCACCGGCATCGCCAACCTTTTCGAGGGCCTCGATGAGTACGCAGACCTGGTCGACCCACTGACCTCCACCGAGCTGACCACCGGCTCCATCTCGAGCGACGTCGCCGGTGTGGCCGGTGCCCTCGCGCACGGCCTGCGCCACTACGACGAGGGCCGCGTCACCGAGGCCCTGTGGTGGTGGCAGTTCAGCTACCTCTCCGACTGGGGCGAGCGGGCGGCCGCCGCCCTGCGGGCACTCCAGTCCCTGCTCGGCCACATCCGGCTCGACGCCGACGAGGAGACCATCTCCGAGGCCGAGTTCGACGCGCTTCACCCGTAGGACGACACCGAGCCGTCCGGCATACGACCCCTGCGTCTCGGCAGGTGAGCCACGGTTAGACTGACCGCGCTGTCACCACCGCGCCACCTTCCGGGAGTTCCACCGTGCCGATCGTCGTCCAGAAGTACGGCGGCTCGTCGCTTGCCGACGCGGCCAGCATCAAGCGGGTGGCTCGCCGGATCGCCGAGGCCAAGCGCGCCGGCAACGACGTCTGTGTCGCCGTGTCGGCCATGGGTGACAGCACCGACGAGCTGCTCGACCTCGCCAACGAGGTCAGCCCGCAGCCGCCGCCGCGCGAGATGGACATGCTGCTCACGGCGGGTGAGCGCATCTCGATGGCGTTGGTGGCCATGGCGATCCACGACCTCGGCTACTCCGTGCGGTCGTTCACCGGCAGCCAGGCCGGCGTCATCACCGACGCCAGCCATGGCAAGGCCCGCATCATCGACGTGACCCCGGGCCGCGTGACCGAGGCCCTCGACAAGGGCCACATCGTCATCGTCGCCGGGTTCCAGGGCGTCAGCCAGGACACCAAGGAGATCACCACGCTCGGCCGGGGTGGCACCGACACGACCGCGGTCGCGCTCGCCGCCGCCCTGAAGGCCGACGTGTGCGAGATCTACACCGACGTCGACGGTGTCTTCACCGCCGACCCCCGGGTGGTCCCGACCGCCCGGAAGATCTCGACCATCACCAACGAGGAGATGCTCGAGCTCGCGGCATCCGGCTCCAAGGTGCTGCACCTGCGCAGCGTCGAGTACGCCCGCCGCTTCGACATCCCGATCCACGTCCGCAGCTCCTTCTCAGCGAAGGAGGGCACCATCGTCACGGACCACCCCGAAGGAGACACCGTGGAAGCCCCGATCATCGCCGGTGTCGCCCACGACCGCAGCGAGGCCAAGATCACCGTCGTCGGCGTGCCCGACCAGACGGGCAAGGCCGCCGAGATCTTCCAGACCCTGGCCGACGCCGAGGTCAACATCGACATGATCGTGCAGAACGTCTCCGCAACGGAGACGGGCCTGACCGACATCTCGTTCACGCTGCCCAAGTCCGACGGCCGCACCGCACTCGACGCGTTGAAGAAGGTGCAGGAGTCGGTCGGGTTCGCCTCGCTGCAGTACGACGACCAGATCGGCAAGCTGTCGCTCGTCGGGGCCGGCATGCGCTCGCACCCCGGTGTCTCGGCGACCTTCTTCAAGGCGCTCGCCGACTCCGGCGTCAACATCGAGATGATCTCCACCTCCGAGATCCGCATCTCCGTCGTGACCCGCACCGAGGTGCTCGACGACGCCGTGCGCGCCGTCCACACCGCCTTCGGGCTGGACTCGTCCGAGGGAGAGGCCGTGGTCTACGGGGGCACCGGGCGGTGACCTCGCTCGCCTCGTCCGGCGCGCGCCCGACCCTTGCCCTGGTCGGGGCGACCGGCGCGGTGGGGCGGGTCACCCAGCAGGTCCTCGCCATGCGCGAGGACATCTGGGGAGAGGTGCGGGCCTGTGCGGCGCCAGAGGACGTCGGCACGGTGCTGACCGTCCTCGGCCGCACGGTGGCGGTGCAGCAGCTCACCCCGGCGTTCTTCGACGGGGTGGACATCGCGCTGGTCGACCTGCCCGCCGAGGTGGCCGCCGCGTGGGCCCCGATCGCGGCCGACCGCGGCGCCGTGGTCATCGACAACAGCTCGGCCCTGCGCGGCGACCCGGACATCCCGCTGGTCGTCCCCGAGGTGAACCCCGCACAGATCCGCAACCGCCCCAAGGGAATCATCGCCAACCCGGGCGCGACGGTGCTGACCATGATCGACGCCCTGGGCGTGCTGCACGCCGGGTGGGAGCTGATCGAGCTGGTGGTGGCGTCCTACCAGGCGGCCTCCGGTGCGGGCCGGGTCGGGATGGCGCGGCTCTTCGACGAGGTCGAGGTGGTGGCCGGGCACCGCGAGCTGGGACACCAGCCCGGTGACGTCCGCAGGCTCATCGAATCCGAGCTGGGGGCGGACTCGCCGTTTCCGGCCCCGTTGGCGCTCAACGTGGTGCCGTGGATCGGCCGGGCCGACGAGGACGGCTGGACCACCGAGGAGCTCAAGATCCGCAACGAGACCCGCAAGGTGCTCGGGCTGCCCGAGCTCAAGGTCTCGGCGACCTGCGTGCGCGTGCCGGTGGTGACGAGCCACTCGGTGGCGGTGCACGCGACCTTCGCCCGCCGCATCGACGTCGACAAGGCCCGCCAGGCGCTGATCGAGGCTCCGGCCGTGGTCGTGCTCGACGATCCCGAGAGCCTGGAGTTCCCCACGCCGACCGACGCGGTGGGCTCGGACCCGCGGTTCGCCGGCCGGCTGCGGCAGGCCCTGGACTTCCCCAACACCCTCGACTTCTTCATCTGCGGCGACAACCTGCGCAAGGGTGGGGCGCTCAACATGGTGCAGGTCGCCGAGCTCGTGGCCCGCGAGCTCGTCACGGCCTGACCTTGGCGGGTGCGGGGGCACGGAAGCGTCACGACTCGGTGACGAACCGGAAAGCCGGCGCGCCGCCGGCGTGTTGCCGCTGTGACTGATGTGACGATTGTGACTCGAAGGACGCGAAGCTCAATGGGGGCCGACATGAAGGACGAGAACCTCACACCGATCCAGATCTGGCGCAAGAAGCGTCTGCGCCAGATCCTCCTCTTCGTGACCATCCCGGGAGTCCTCCTGGGCACCGCGAGCATCACCGCGGCATACTCCAGCGGTCTGCTGACCCCGGCCCCGCCCAAGCCCGCGTGCACCCCCGAGGTGGTGCCGGCTCCGGCGCGCAGCTCCTTCACCGTCAACGTCATGAACGCCACCGGCAAGCAGGGCGTGGCGTCCGACGTCGCGGCCGGCCTCGGCAAGCGCGGGTTCAAGATCGTCGGCATCAGCAACGCCCCCAAGTCCTGGTACGTCACCCAGCCCGCGGTCGTCCACTACGGCCCGAAGGGGCTGGACCAGGCGCTGCTCGCGCAGACCCAGATCCCCGGCGCCAAGCTCTTCGAGGACGGCCGGGTCGGCACGTCCGTCGACGTCGTGATCGGGCTGGGCTACAAGGAGATGGTCCCGGTGCCGCCGCGGTTGGCGCCGATCCCGTCCGAGGTGACGGTCAACGTCTACAACACCACGTGGAAGACCGGCTTCGCCAAGACGGTGGCGGACCAGGTCAAGGCGCGCGGCTTCAAGGTCAAGGACGTCGCCAACGACCCACTGCGCACCATGCAGCTGGGCACGGCAGTGATCCGGTACGGCGAGCAGGGTGACCTCAATGCTGCCCTGCTCAAGGGGCACGTGCCGGAGGCCGAGCTGGTCAAGGACGCACGCACCGACGCCTCCGTCGACCTGGTGATCGGCAACAAGTTCGAGACGCTGGTGCCGGAGGCCGACGTGCCGCCGCTGCCGCCGCGGCCCAAGCCGGTGACGCCGACCGTGGCTCGCCCCTGCTCGAACTGACGACATCTGGGACTGGGGCAGCGAGCCGCGGCCCCGGTGCGGCAGAGTTGGACCCGTGGCTGTCCAGACCGTTGCCCTGCTCACCGCTGGTGGGCTCGCCCCCTGCCTGTCGTCCGCCGTCGGCGGGCTGATCGAGCGCTACACCGAGGTCGCGCCGGACGTGCGAATCCTCGCCTACCGCAACGGGTATGCCGGGTTGCTCACCGGCGACTCGGTGGAGGTCACCGATGCGGTGCGCGCCTCCGCACACAAACTGCACGCGTTCGGCGGCAGCCCCATCGGCAACAGCCGGGTCAAGCTCACCAACGTCGACGACCTCGTCTCGCGGGGTCTCGTGCAGGCCGGGCAGGACCCGCTGCAGGTGGCCGCCGAGCAGCTCACCCGCGACGGCGTCGACGTGCTGCACACCATCGGGGGCGACGACACCAACGGCACCGCGGCCGACCTCGCGGCATACCTGCGACGCCACGACTACCAGCTCACCGTCGTCGGCCTGCCCAAGACGATCGACAACGACGTAATCCCGATCCGCCAGTCCCTCGGGGCGTGGACGGCCGCCGAGCAGGGCGCCATCTTCGCGCGCAACGTCATCGCAGAGCACTCCGCCAACCCGCGCATGCTCATCGTCCACGAGGTCATGGGTCGCAACTGCGGCTGGCTGACGGCGGCCACGGCGCGCGCCCACCACGACTGGGTCAAGGGCGCGGATTTCGCTGACTGGCTTGAGAACTCACCGGTCAACTGGGACGTGCACGGCGTGTTCATCCCCGAGCGACCGTTCGACATCTCGGCCGAGGCGGAGCGACTGCGCGGCATCATGGACGAGCACGACGGCGTCAACCTGTTCATCTCCGAGGGCGCGGGCGTCGCCGAGATCGTGGCGGCGATGGAGGCCGACGGCCAGGAGGTGCCGCGCGACCCCTTCGGTCACGTGCAGCTCGACAAGGTCAACCCGGGGCAGTGGTTCGCCAAGCAGTTCGCCGAGCAGCTGGGTGCCGACAAGGTGCTCGTGCAGAAGAGCGGTTACTTCTCGCGGTCGGCTGCGGCGAACGCCGCCGACCTCGCGCTCATCAAGGAGTGCACGACGTATGCCGTGGACGCGGCGCTGCGCGGCGACTCCGGTGTCGTGGGCCAGGACGAGGAACGCGGCGACGAGCTGCGCGCGATCGAGTTCGACCGGATCAAGGGGGGTAAGGCATTCGACCCGACGACCCCCTGGTTCACCGAACTCCTTGCCGAGATCGGCCAGTCGTAGCAGGGTCGGTGCCATGGCACCCTCGGCGACCACCGCATCCTCACCCAGCACCACGGCATACCGGGAAGCTCGCGACACCCTCGTGTCGCTCGCGGGCAGGCACGACGATGCGGTGCGCGAGTTCCGGTGGCCCGACGTGGGGGAGCGGTTCAACTGGGCGATCGACTGGTTCGACGCGTTCGCCCGCGGCAACGACGCGACCGGGCTGTGGATCGTCGAGGAGGACGGGGCCGAGCAGAAGCTGACCTTCGACGACCTCGTGCGGCGATCCGACCAGGTCGCGACGTGGCTCGAGTCGCTCGGCGTTGGCAAGGGCGACCGGGTGCTGCTCATGCTCGGCAACCAGGTCGAGCTGTGGGAGACCATGCTCGCGGTCTTCAAGCTCGGCGCCATCGTGATGCCGACGACGGCGGCCCTCGGGCCGGCGGATCTGCGTGACCGCGTCGACCGCGGCGGTGCGCGCGTGGTGGTTGCCGGCGAGGGCGACGCGGCGAAGTTCGACGAGGTGCCTGGTGACTACGTGCGGGTCGTCGTCGGCTCGGCCGACGGCTGGCACAGCTTCGCCGACGCGTATGCCGTGGAAGGTCACCCTTTCGAAACCACCACTGCCGCAACGGATCCGCTCCTCCTGTACTTCACCTCCGGCACCACCAGCAAGCCCAAGCTCGTCGAGCACACGCAGGTGTCCTACCCCGTCGGGCACCTGTCGACGATGTACTGGATCGGGGTGCGACCCGGCGACGTGCACCTCGCGATCAGCTCGCCGGGCTGGGCCAAGCACGCGTGGTCGTGCTTCTTCGCGCCGTGGATCGCCGAGGCGACGATCTTCGTCTACAACTACACGCGCTTCGACGCGGCCGCGCTGCTCGAGCAGATCCGACGCGCAAAGGTGACGACGTTCTGTGCGCCGCCGACCGTGTGGCGCATGCTGATCCAGTCGGATCTCGGTGGGGCAGAAGGCAAAGGCGCCTTGCGCGAGCTGCTCGCGGCCGGTGAGCCGCTCAACCCCGAGGTCATCAGCCAGGTCGAGAAGGCGTGGGGCCTGCCCATCCGCGACGGCTACGGCCAGACCGAGACGACGCTGCAGGTCGGCAACATCGCCGGCGAACCGCTCAAGCCGGGCTCGATGGGGCGGCCCATGCCCGGTGTCCCCGTCGCGCTGGTCGACCCGCTCACGAACGAGCCCGCCGACGAGGGTGAGATCGTCCTCGACCTGAGCCAGCACCCGGTCAACCTGATGACCGGATACCTCGGCGACGACGAGCGTCAGGCCGAGGCCATGGCGGGCGGCTACTACCACACCGGTGACGTGGCCCAGCGTGACGAGGACGGCTACATCACCTACATCGGGCGCACCGACGACGTGTTCAAGGCCAGCGACTACAAGGTGTCACCGTTCGAGCTGGAGTCGGTGCTGATCGAGCACCCGGCGGTCGCCGAGGCCGCGGTCGTGCCGGCACCCGACCCCACCCGGCTCGCCGTGCCCAAGGCCTACGTGGCGCTCACCGCCGGTCACGAGCCGGACGCCGACACCGCCAAGGACATCCTGGGGTACGCCCGCGAGCACCTCGCGCCCTACCTGCGGGTGCGTCGGATCGAGTTCTTCGAGCTGCCCAAGACGATCTCGGGCAAGATCCGCCGGGTCGAGCTGCGCGACCGCGAGCAGCGCGCTTCCGACGAGGGGCGGTCGATCTCGCAGGAGTTCCGCGACGACCAGTTCCCCGAGCTGCGCTCCCAGCGATGAGTCCCGCGCGCCCCACCGGTCTGCCCCTGCATGAGTGACTACGACCGCGACCCCCGCGTCGACGCCTACATCGACGCGCTGCCGCAGTGGCAGGCCGAGCTGTGCCGCGAGCTGCGCGATCTCATCCATGCGGTGGATCCGCAGATGCAGGAAACCATCAAGCGCACGGTCCAGCCCTACTTCGTCCTCGACGGCAACGTCTGCGCGTTCCTGTCGGCCAAGGACCACCTCAACCTCTTCGTGTACGACGGCGGCATCGTCCCCGATCCCGATGGCCTCATCACCGCAGGTCACGACAACCAGACGGCCCGCACCATCGGGTTCCGCGAAGGTGACCCGATCCGCCGCGAGCCGCTCCTGACGTTCCTGCGCCAGCTGGTGGCCGACAACCGGGCCGGCGGCTGGCGCAAGCTCAAGGCCGCGCGCACCTGACCGAACCCCTCAGCCTTGTGCACGAGGACAAACCCGGCAGGCTCCGTCACAATCGGCCCCCGTGGGCCGTTGAAAGGTCCACTTTCACGCGCCGCAGGGATCGATCGTGCCGACATGCAGGGGAGCGAAGATGCCGGGACCCGTCGTGGACACGACGCCGGGCACGCGGGTCGCCGTCCATGTGCTGGCGGTCGACCCGGAACGTCGCGTCCTGCTCGACCATGTCCGTCAGGTGCACCCCCAGCAGTGGGGTATGCCGCAGGCTCTCGTCGCGGTGGGGGAGGACCCCGCCGTGACCGCGCGCCGGCTCGTCGTCGCCGCGGGAGCGGTGCCGGCCACCCGGGCGGAGGTGATCGACCTCGACAGCGTCGTCGAGGACACCGGTCACGTCGTGCACCTGATCTTCGAGTGCGGCGCCGAGCCGCTGCGACGACGCGGTGAGGACTCGCCGGCCCTGTGGTGGACGATCGACGAGATCGTCGCGCTCGCCCTCACCCCACGCACCCGCAAGGCGCTCGCCTCCCGGTGGTCCATGATCTGGCCCGACACCTGAGCCGAGCCCGACCTGCTCGCGCGGGCCACCCGGCATACCCTCGCCCTGCTCCACCACTCGCCGCGCCGCCACCGCGATGACATAGTGGGCTGGTGGCTGAAGACACCGACATCCAGCAGCGCATCCAGGGCCTGATCGACGAGGAGCACTCGTTGCGAGGCCAGCTCGGCGAGGGCAAGATCACGCCCGGCGAGGAGCACCAGCGGCTCCAGGCGATCGAGGTCGAGCTCGACCAGTGCTGGGACCTGCTGCGGCAGCGGCGGGCGCGGCGTGAGTTCGGCGAGAACCCGGACGACGCGCAGGTGCGGTCGGCGTCGACGGTCGAGAACTACCTGGACTGAGGGGTCCCTCGGCGTTTCGTCGCCGCGGTCTCAGTGGCCGCGGTCGAGCCACTCCTGCAGGTGCGGAGCCTCGTCGCCGATGACGGTCGAGTCGCCGTGCCCGGTGAGGACAACTGTCTCGTCGGGCAGCGTCAGCAGCTTGTCGCGGATCGAGTCGATGATCGCCGGGAAGTCGCTGTAGGAGCGGCCCGTCGCGCCCGGGCCGCCGTTGAAGAGGGTGTCGCCGGTGAACACGACTCCGAGCTGTGGCGCGTAGAGGCTGACGGCGCCGGGCGTGTGGCCCGGCGTGTGGATGACGTGCAGGTCGACGTCGCCGACCGTGATGACATCGCCGTCGGCGAGCTCGCGGTCGGGGGTCACCGGATAGAGCTGGTCCCACAGCACGCGGTCGTCGGGGTGGAGGTATGCCGGGGCGCGGGTGGAGTCGCACACCTCGCCGAGGGCGTTGATGTGGTCGTTGTGGGCGTGGGTCGCGATGACGCCAATCACCTTGCGGCCGTGGGGAATCGACTTCACGATGCGGCGCCCGTCGTGTGCCGGGTCGATGACGACGCACTCCTTGTCGTCGCCGATGACCCAGACGTTGTTGTCGACGTCCCAGCTGCCGCCGTCGAGCTCGAACTGGCCGGAGGTGACGACGAGCTCGACGCGCACGCCGCCCTTGGAGGGCTGGAGCTCGGGCAGGGCGGCCATCAGAGCACCACCACCGATCGCAGCACGTCGCCGTGTTCCATCTTGGTGAACGCCTCCTCGATGTCGCCGAGGCCGATGCGCTCGGACACGAAGCCGTCGAGGTCGAACCGGCCCTGCCGGTAGAGGTCGACGAGCATGGGGAAGTCGCGGCTGGGCAGGCAGTCGCCGTACCAGCTCGACTTGAGCGCGCCGCCGCGGCCGAAGATCTCGATCATCGGTAGCGTGACCTGCTTGTCCGGGGTGGGGACGCCGACGAGGACGACGGTGCCGGCGAGGTCGCGGGCGTAGAACGCCTGCTCGTAGGTCTCGGGCCGGCCGACGGCCTCGACGACGACGTCCGCGCCGAAGCCGCCGGTGAGCTCCTTGATGCGCTCGACGACCTCCTCGTCCTTGGCGTTGATCGTGTGGGTTGCGCCGAATTCCTTTGCGGTGTCGAGCTTTCGGGGGTCGACGTCGACGGCGATGATCGTGGTGGCCCCGGCGGTCCTCGCACCGGCGATGGCGGCGTTGCCGACCCCGCCGCAGCCGATGACGGCGATGGAGTCACCGCGCCCGACACCACCGGTGTTGACGGCCGCGCCGAAGCCGGCCATCACACCGCAGCCCAGCAGGCCGACGGCGGCCGCGTCGGCCTCGGGGTCGACCTTGGTGCACTGGCCCGCCGCGACGAGGGTCTTCTCGGCGAACGCACCGATGCCCAGGGCGGGGGAGAGCTCGGTGCCCGCGTCGTCGCCCTCGGCGATGGTCATCTTCTGGGTGGCGTTGTGGGTGTTGAAGCAGTACCACGGCTTGCCTTTGGCGCAGGCGCGACACTGCCCGCAGACGGCGCGCCAGTTGAGGATCACGAAGTCGCCGGGTGCGACCTCGGTGACCCCTTCGCCGACGGACTCGACGACGCCGGCGGCCTCGTGGCCGAGCAGGAACGGGTAGTCGTCGTTGATCCCGCCCTCGCGGTAGTGCAGGTCGGTGTGGCACACCCCGCACGACTGCACCTGCACGACCGCCTCGCCCGGCCCCGGGTCGGGAATGCTGATGTCCACCAGTTCCACGGGCGCGCCCTTGGCGCGCGACACGACTCCCTTGACTGTCTGCGGCATACCTCGAGCCTATGCGGGGCACCCAGGTGGGGCTCGACCAACACCCGCGCTGACCTCGTCCGCCCGCGCTGTCATGGCAGCGCGGCTCGACGAGACCAGCGCGGCTGTTGCAGAGGCGCAGGGTATGCCGCGCGGCCGTCAGGCCGTCCGCAGAACCTTGTCCATGGGCCGCCCCTTGGCGAGCTCGTCGACCAGCTTGTCGAGGTAGCGGATCTTGCGCATGAGCGGGTCCTCGACCTCCTGGACCTTCACCCCGCAGACGCTGCCGGTGATCAGGGCGGCGTTGGGGTTGAGCCGGGCCTGCGCGAAGAAGTCCTCGAACGTCGTCTCGTCGTCCAGGTGCCGCTTCAGCTCTGCCTCGTCGAACCCGGTCAGCCACCGGATCGCTTCGTCGAGCTCGGCCGTCGTGCGCCCCTTCTTCTCGACCTTCGTCACGTAGTGCGGGTAGACCGACGCGACGCTGGTGGTGAAGATTCGGCTCATGGCCGGCAGCCTAGTTCGCCGCCACGAGCGTGGGCTTCGGCTCCCCAGTCCAGGCCTCCACTCGGTGCCGATCAGCCGGCGGAATACCGCTGATTCACTTCCAGATGCCGAGCGGCTGGCAACACGTGCAAGTGCGGTCGGACTCATTGCCGGGCGCGCGGCATACGAAGCTCGTTGCGGTCGAAGGTGCCGAGGCGGCGGCAACGAGTTGATTGGCGCCCGACATGACGAAGGCCGGAACCGCTCCGCGGTTTCCGGCCTGTCGTCGAGTCGGGGTGACAGGAGCCGCCGTCGCGTCTGGGCTCCTTCGTCGCCCATGCGCTCCGGCTCCCGGCATCATGTCCCCCAACACAAATGAGGCCGGCTCCGCTGACGCGGACCGGCCTCACATTGTGTCGGGGTGACAGGATTTGAACCTGCGACCTCTTCGTCCCGAACGAAGCGCGCTACCAAGCTGCGCCACACCCCGTGGCAATCGCCGCCCCGCCAGTGCGGAGCAGCGACAGTGAAGGATAGCCCACCACCGCGCGCGGCTCCCAATCGGTATGCCGGTCGGCGGACTTCGCTCGGAAACCTGGAGGTGCGCTCGGTCCAGTAGCCCGAGCGAAGCCAGTTTTCGCGCGTGACGCGGAAATGCCGGGGTGGGTGCGGTCAGCGGGGGGTGAGGGTCAGCAGGGTGGCCTCGGGGCGGCAGGCGAACCGGACCGGCGCGTAGGGCGAGGTCCCGAGGCCGGCCGACACCTCCAGCCAGGCCGCCTCGTCAGGCGCCTCCTCGGGTGCCCGCGCGCCCCCGACCATGGCGGTGTCCCCACCACATGAGGCGAGGCGCTGACGCCAGCCGGGCACCCCGGCATACGCGGCGCCGGCGCCCTGCCACCAGCGGGACAGGCCCTTGACGCGGTCGGTGGGGAGGTCGCAGTTGGTGACCAGCGCGCCGTAGAACGGCACGGCCAGCTGCCCGCCGTGCGTGTGCCCCGCGAGGATGAGCGAGGCGCCGTCGGCCACCATCGCGTTCAGGATGCGCTGGTACGGCGCGTGCGTGACCCCGATGGTCACGGCGACGTCCGCGGCGGCGGGAGCCGACACCGCGGCATACCGGTCGAGTCCGATGTGGCCGTCGCCGGTGCCGACCAGCTCCACGCGGTCACCCTCCACGGTGAGCACCGTACGCGCGTTGTCGAGGTCGACCCACCCGCCCGCCGACATCCCGGCCCGCAGCTCGTCGACGGGCAGCCGCACCCGCCCCTTCGGCGCCTCGGCGTGGCGCCGCGTGAGGTAGCGGGCCGGGTTCTTCGGCACCGGCGCGAAGTAGTCGTTGGACCCGGTGACAAAGGCCCCGGGAAAGCCCAGAAGCGGCTCCAGCGCCTCCAGTGCCGCCGGCACCGCGTCGAGCGCGGCCAGGTTGTCGCCGGTGTTGACGACGAAGTCCGGGCGCAGCGCGGCGAGCCCCCGCGTCCACTGGATCCGGCGCTGCTGCCCGGGCACGAGGTGCAGGTCGCTCACGTGCAGCACCCGCAACGGCGTGGACCCAGGCGCCAGGACGGGCACGGCATACTCGCGCAGCGCGAACCAGTTCCGCTCGACCACCGCGGCATACCCCACCGCGCCCGCGCCCAGCGCGACGGCACCCCCGACGATCGTGCCCACGGTCCGCAACATCAGGCCATCCTGCCAAACCCCTTGCCCCACCCTGCGACACTGGTGCCATGAGCGAGCAGAGCCTCAAGGACACCGTCCAGCACGACCTCACCACCGCGATCCGCGAGCGCGACCAGGTGCGCGCCGGCACGCTGCGCCTCGCCCTCACCTCCATCACCAACGAGGAGGTCTCCGGCACCGAGGCACGTGAGCTGAGCGACGACGAGGTCCTCAGGGTGCTCGCCAAGGAGGCCAAGAAGCGCAAGGAGGCCGCCACGGCATACCGCGACGCGAACCGGCCCGAGCTGGCCGAGCGCGAGGAGGCGGAGTATGCCGTGCTCGAGGGTTACCTCCCGGCGCAGCTTCCCGACGCCGAGCTCGAGGAGATCGTCGCCAAGGCGGTGCAGGACACGGGCGCGACCGGTATGCCGCAGATGGGCCAGGTCATGAAGGCCGCCCAAGCGGTCGTGGCGGGTCGCGCCGACGGCGGCCGGGTGGCCGCGGTCGTGAAAGCGGCCCTGACCTCCCGCTGACGGGAAGGCAGGGCCGCTGTCGGTCCGGTCGCGGACGCTAGTTCTTCTTGGGAGGTGGCGTCTTCTTCGGCTTGGGCGTCGAGGACTTCGTCGGGGTCGGCTTGTCGTCGGTCTTCTTGGGCTTCGGCGTCGACTTCGGAGTCACCCTGGGCTGGGGTGCGGGGACGTAGCCGGTCGAGGTGTAGAGGCCGATGGTGCTGCCCCGGTTGGCGGTCCCGTTGGGGTCGGTGAAGACCACGAGTCCGCGGGACCAGCTGCTGTTGGTCTGGCCGACGACCTGGGCGCTGAAGCCGGCGTCCTTGAGCTTGGCCGTGGCGTCGCCGACCGACATGCCGCCCACATAGGGCACGGCCACCCGGTCGCCGTTGAGGATCTTGCTCGACGGCTCGCCGAAGTCCTTGTCCGGCAGGCCATCGCTGGCGTTGCTGATGATGTCCTTCCAGATGGGTGCCGCGATGTCGCCACCGAAGACGCCCTTGTACCAGTTGCCGGCGAGGTTGATGCCGTTCATGCCCTTCTGCGAGTAGGGCGTCCCGACCCAGACGGCAGCAGCCCGCTGGGCGGTGTATCCGACGAACCACGACTCGACGTGGTTGTCGGTGGTGCCGGTCTTGCCGGCTGCCGGTCGTGACCCGAGGTTGGACCGCGCCGCAGTGCCGTCCTTGAGGACACCCTTGAGCAGCTCGGTCGTGCCGCGGGCGACGTCCTTGTCGATGACCTGCTCGCACTGGGTGGCGCCGAGCCTGACGGGCTTCTTGTCGGCGTTGGTGATCGACAGGATCGGGTTGGGTGGGCAGTACTTGCCGTCGTTGGCGAGGATCGCGTAGGAGCTGGCCAGGTCGATCGGCGTGACGTCGGCGGTGCCGAGGACCGAGGAGGCGTAGCACGGCAGCTGCTTGCCGTTGCCGTCCGTCAGGTGCATCTTCGTCATGGTGCTCAGCACGTTCTTCGCGCCCAGCTTGAAGGTGAGCGAGGCGAACGCGGTGTTGATCGACTGCGAGGTCGCCTTGCGGAACGGCAGGGGCTGGCCGCCCACCGCGTAGTCGTTCTCGATGGGGTACGGCCCGCCGGGCGCGCACTGGCCGATCTCGTCCGGTGAGTACACCGCCGGCCGGGTCGGGCTCGCGAACTTCGACGGCACGGTGCCGTTGACCGGGGTCCCGGTCTCCAGCGCCCGCACGACGGCATACATCTTGGCGGTCGAGCCGTACTGGAAGCCGGTGGTGCCGCCGTACTTGGTGCCGACGTTCCAGTTGACCTGGGTGTAGCCGTAGGCGGTCCGCTCCTTGGCGGTGCGGGGGTACTTGGAGTTCTGCACCATCGCGATGACCTTGCCGGTGCTGGGCTCGATCAGGGTGGCCGCTGCACCGACGTACCGGGAGATGCCGGCCTTGCTCTTGTCGTACTTGGTGTCCTTGGGCATCGCCTTGTTGCCGACGGGGACGCGCTTGGTGAGGTCCTTCAGGGCCTCCTTCTGCACGTCGGGGTCGAGGGTGGTCTGGATGGTCAGGCCGCCCTGGGTGATGTTCTTGAGCCGCTCCGGGCCGGACTTGCCGAGGGCGTCGAGGGACTTGTTCGACTCGTCGGTCAGGTAGTCCATGACGTAGTTGCAGAAGTACGGCTCGCTCGAGGCGTCGCAGTTGCTCAGCGGGTTCTTGATCTTGAGCATCTTCGAGACGGGGATGGCCTTGGCGGCCTTCCAGTCCTTGGCCTTGATGATGCCGAGCTGGTACATCCGGTCCAGGACGACGTCGCGGCGGGCCTGCGCCTTCTCGGGGCCGTTGTTGACCGGGTCGGTCTTGCTCGGGTTCTGCACGAGACCGGCCAGCAGCGCGGCCTGCGAGAGGGTGAGCTTGCTGGCCGGGACGCTGAAGTAGTGCTGGGCCGCGGCCTCGACGCCGTACGCCCGGTCGCCGTAGTAGGCCATGTTGAGGTAGCCCTGCAGGATCTGGTCCTTGGTCATCTCCTTCTCGAGGGTGACCGCGTACTTGATCTCCTGGATCTTGCGGGCCGCGCTGACCTCGACCGCCGCCTCGGCCGCCTGCTTGTCGTTGTTGCGCAGCGCGTTCTCCTGCAACGTCAGCTTGACGAACTGCTGGGTCAGGGTCGACGCGCCCTGGACGTCGTTGCCCTTGAGGTTGGAGACCGCTGCGCGGGTGATGCCGCGCGGGTCCACGCCGCCGTGCTCGTAGAAGCGGTCGTCCTCGATCGCGATCTGCGCCTTCTGCATGATCGGCGCGATCTGGTCGAGCCGAACGATGATGCGGTTCTCCTCCTGCGGGGTCGCGATCGTCTTGCCGTTGGCGTCGATGATGCGCGACTGCTGCGACAGCGGGGAGGTGGTGAACTCGCTCGGCAGGTCGTCGAAGGCCTTCACACCGGCGTTCGCGGTCGACCCGGTCGCCCCCACGGCGGGGATGAGCAGGCCGGCCGCCAGCAGGCCCATGACCATCGCCGTGGCGACGAAGGCTCCGAGCAGGCTGACGACGTTCCCGAGGTTGGTGGCGCGTCCAGGCATGAGGGCAGGGTAACTGCCGAACCTTGGAGACCCTGTGCTCACGCGGCCCTGTCACCGGTTTGCAACCGGTTGCGCCCGGTCACCGCGCGGCCGCAGCCACGGGCGCCGGCGATACGGACTGGCTCGGAATGACTAGTCCCTTTGGTCATTCGAGAACGACACGAATGGGCCATGTGCCCCAAGGCTTGCGATTCCTATCGTTTTCCTACGTCGATACGGACATAAGGCGCACCGCGTGGCGCACGAACCACCAGTACGCGTCCGACCCAGCAGTCCCGGAGGACCCCCGCCATGACGATCGCACCGGAGCGCCCCACCGCCCAGGCCGCCCCCAGCGCCCCCGCCACGCCTGCGTGGGTGGAGGACTGGGCCCCCCGTGGCGCCTGTTCGAAGTCCGACCCGGACGCCCTCTTCGTCCAGGGCGCGGCCCAGCAGACCGCCAAGATCGTGTGCCAGCGCTGCCCCGTCATCGCCGAGTGCCTGGCCGACGCCCTCGACAACCGCACCGAGTTCGGGGTGTGGGGCGGCATGACCGAGCGCGAGCGTCGCGCCCTGCTCAAGCGCCGCCCGAACGTCCCCTCCTGGGCTGCACTGTTCGCCCAGGCCCGCGCCGCCCAGACCGCCTGAGGTCGCTGCACCACCCACCGACCCCCGCACCAAGGTCCCCAGCCACCCGGCTCGGGGACCTTGCTGCGTCCGCGTCCCTTTTTCATGTCCCGCAACATGCCGTGAAAATTGCCGGATCACGGCATGTTGCGGGACATGAAACGCGATGGGGGGTATGCCGCGGGTGCGGCTGGCGCGGGCTGGGTCGCCTAGCGCCGTGCAGAGGTCAGGCGGTGAGGGCCCGGCCGACCTCGCGCAGGCCCGCGAGGTCGTGGATGTCCGAGGAGCTCGCCGGGACCTCGACGACCGGGATGCCCGGGTGACCGGCGGTGAAGCGCTCGACCAGCCTTCGCTGCCGCCCGGCCGTCTCGGCGAGGGTGGCGTGCAACCGCAGCAAACCCTCCGTGGTGGCCGCCGAGGTGCCGGCACCCTCGAGGTCGTCCAGCTGCTCGGCCGCGGCCAGGGCCCGTGACGCGCTCAGCGACGGTGCGCCCACGCGTTGCACGCGGTTCACGACGACGCCCGCGAGCGGCATACCCTCCTCGTCGAGCCGGCCGGCGAAGAACGACGCCTCGCGCAACGCATCGCGCTCGGGGGTCGCGACCACGACGAACGCCGTCTCGGGGCGCTTCAGCAGCGCATAGGTCTGGTCGGCACGCTCGCGAAACCCGCCGAACATCGTGTCGAGCGCCGCCACGAACGTCTGCACGTCGCGCAGCAGCTCGCCGCCGAGCAGCTTGGACATCGTGCTCGTCACGACGTTCACGCCGACGCTGAAGACCTTGAGGCCCGCGCGGCCACCGGCCTTGGCAGGAGCGGCGAGCAGCCGGATGAACCGGCCGTCGAGGAACGATCCCAGCCGCTTCGGCGCGTCGAGGAAGTCCAGCGCGGAGCGCGACGGCGGGGTGTCGACGATGACGAGGTCCCAGCGGCCGTCGCGGTCGGCCTCCGCGCGCAGCTGGCCGAGCTTCTCCATGGCCATGTACTCCTGCGTGCCCGCGAACGAGCTGGAGACGGCCTGGTAGAAGGGGTTGGCGAGGATCTGCGCGGCCTTCTCGGGGGTGGCGTGCTGCTCGACCACCTCGTCGAAGGTGCGCTTCATGTCGAGCATCATCGCGTCGAGCGAACCACCGGCCGCCTCGTCGAAACCCACGACCGGGCGCGGGGTGTTGTCCAGCTCGGTCAGCCCCAGCGACTGGGCCAGCCGGCGCGCCGGGTCGATGGTGAGGACGACGACCCTGCGACCGCGTTCGGCCGCCCAGAGACCCAGGGCGGCGGCGGTGGTCGTCTTGCCCACGCCGCCGGAGCCACAGCACACGACGATGCGGGTGCCGGGGTCCTCGAGCAGCGCGGCGACGTCGAGGGTCACGGGTGCAGGCGCCTTGGCCATCAGACCATCCCCTGCTCGTCGATCGCCGTGGCCAGGACGGCGATGCCGCCACCGTCGGTGCCCTCCGGCAGCAACGGCAGCCGCACCATCATCCGACCCTGCTCCTCCAGCACCGCGTCCTGGCGCTGCTCGAGCGCGACCCGGTCGGCGTAGTCGGCGCCGTCGGCGACCAGCCCGTCGACCAGGGTGTCGGTGACGCGCACCCCCGCGGCGTCGAGGTCGCGCCGCACCGCACCCCGCAGCCGTGCCGTCGACTTCGCACTCACCGAGCGCAACGCCTTGGCGTCCAGCAGCGGCGGCCGCAGCTGGTTGACGACGATGGCGCCGAGCGGCAGCGACGCCTCCCGCAGCTCGGCGAGCGCGTCGACCGTCTCCTGCACCGGCATCTCCTCGAGCAGGCTCACGACGTGGACGGCGGTGGTGTGGCTGCGCAGCATCCGGGTGATCGAGTCGGCCTGGGTGCGGATGGGGCCGACCTTGGCGACCTCGGCCACCTCGGCGTTGACGTTGAGGAACCGCACGACCCGGCCGGTCGGCGGGGCGTCGAGCACCACCGCGTCATAGACCGGCAGGTGCGCGCCCCGCGCGGTCCGGCGCCCGACGGCCTCGTAGACCTTGCCGATGAGCAGGACGTCGCGCAGGCCGGGCGCGATCGTCGTCGCGAAGTCGACCGCACCGAACTTCTCCAGCACCCCCGACGCGCGACCCACCTTGTAGAACTTCTGGAGGTACTCGCGCAGCGACTCCTTGGCATCGACCGAGATCGCCCACAGCTCACCGCCGCTGCGGTCCGAGACGATCCGCGTCTCGCGGTGTCCCAGCGGTGGGACGTCGAACGTCTGCGAGATGCCCTGCCGCTCCTCGACCTCGGCCAGCAGCACGCGTTTGCCCTGCCGTGCCAGCGCCAGCGCCAGCGCTGCGGCCACTGTCGTCTTGCCCGTGCCGCCCTTGCCGGTCACGACGTGGAGGCGCACCTTCGACAGGTCGGGAGACGCCTCAGGCATGGGACAACCCTAGGAGGCGAGCAGGTCGACCGCACCGAGGACCCTGGCGAACGCCGGGTTCTCGGGGTCGATCACCCCGTGGTGGTTGCCGTCGGGCAGGGCCTCGAGGCGCACGGAGGGTCCGTCGTGCGCCGCGGCATACCTCTCACTCAGCTCGAACGGCACCGTGTCGTCGTCGCGGGAGTGCACGAGGATGACGGGTATGCCGGGTGCGAGCCGCGCCGGGTCCGCTGCGGCGTAGTGGTCGGGGACGTCGGTGGGTGAGCCGCCCAGGAACGTGGGGATCGCGTCACCGCCGACCTCGGTGGCGGCCCCGTGCCCGAGGTCGACGACCCCGCCCAGGCTGACCGCGCCCCGCAGCCCGTGCGCCCACGGCTGCGCCGCGGCCCACGTGACGAGCTGGCCGCCGGCGGAGTGGCCGACGAGGACGACGGGTTTGTGGCCGAGGTCGGGGTCGCGGCGGATGGCAGCGATGGCGTCACGCACGTCCTGTGCCGTCCCCGGCCAGCCGCCACCCGGCATACCCGCCCGTCGGTACTCCACCACCGCCGTGGGGTAACCCGCGTCCGCGAAGGCCTGGGCCTGGCGGCTCGCGTGGGCCCGGTCGTACTCCGGGCGCCAGAAACCGCCGTGCACCACGACGACGGTCAGGCCGCGCGTCGGACGCTCGGGCAGGCGGACGTCGTACACCTGCGCCGGGTCGTCGCCGTACGCCGTGGTGCGGGTCGGTGGGCCGGCGCGCTCATCGAGCACCTCGATCGGGTCACGGGTCATGGGTGCGATCCTGCCAGCGATGGCTAGGCTGCGAACCATGAGCAACCGCAAGTGGGAGTACGCCACCGTGCCCCTCATCGTGCACGCCACCAAGCAGATCCTCGACCAGTGGGGCGAGGACGGCTGGGAGCTGGTGCAAGTCCTGACCGGGCCCGACGGAAACGGGCTCGTCGCCTACCTGAAGCGGGAGAAGGCCTGATGAACCAGATCGAGCTCCGGTTGTCCGCGATCGGCCTCACCGTCCCGGACGCCCCGGCGCCCGCCGGGGCCTATGTGCCGGCCATCCAGGACGGCCGCCGTGTCTACACCTCCGGCCAGCTGCCCATGGCGGCCGGCAGCCTCCTGCAGACCGGCAAGGTCGGCGAGGGTGACGGGCTGGTGTCGCCCGAGCAGGCGAACAAGCTCGCCGAGGTCTGTGCGCTCAACGCCCTCGGGGCGATCAAGTCGCTCGTGGGTGACCTCGAGCGCGTCGCCCAGGTGATCAAGGTCGTCGGCTTCGTCGCTTCGGACCCTTCGTTCACCGGCCAGCCGGGCGTCATCAACGGCGCGAGCGACCTGTTCAAGGTGGCCTTCGGTGACGCGGGCACCCACGCCCGCTCCGCCGTCGGCGTGGCCGCGCTGCCGCTCGACGCGCCGGTCGAGGTCGAGGTCCTCGTCGCCCTCAAGGACGAGTGAGCTGCACACCGTTGCCGACGCGTGACTTCGCGGTCGCCGAGATCCTGCGCGAGCGGGCGCGAGCCTGGCTCGACGCCGGCGACGCCGCGGGTGCGCGGGAGGCCGTGACCCCCCGGTATGCCGCGACCGTGATGGTCGTGCGCGACGGCGCCGCTGCGCGTGGCGGCGCCGGCCGGGACGGCGGTGTCGAGGTGTTCATGCTGCGCCGGGTGGCGACGATGAAGTTCGCGCCGCGGATGACGGTGTTCCCCGGCGGCGGGGTCGACCCGCGTGACGCAGACGAGTCGCTGCCGTGGGCGGGGCCGACGCCGGCCGAGTGGGCGGCGCTCATGCACGTCGACGAGGCGCATGCGCGCGAGCTCGTGGCCGCGGCCGTGCGCGAGGTCTTCGAGGAGTGCGGCGTGCTGCTCGCCGGCCCGTCCGCGGACGAGGTCGTGGCCGACGTGAGTGGCGAGCACTGGCAGGAGCAGCGGCGCCGGCTGCTCGACCGCGAGGCGTCCCTGTCGGAGGTGCTGGCCGAGCACGACCTCGTGCTGCGCTCGGACCTGCTCGGCTACCGGGCCCACTGGATCACCCCGGAGTTCGAGGCGCGGCGTTATGACACGCGCTTCTTCTCCGCGCTGGTGCCGGCCGGGCAACGCCCCGACGACCAGACCAGCGAGGCCGACGTCGCCGACTGGACGGTGCCGGCGCAGCTGCTCGAGGCATGGCGGGCCGGCGAGGCGCTGATGCTGCCGCCGACCGTGGTGAGCGTCGAGGAGGTGGCGACTGCGTCGAGCGCAGCCGAGTTCGTGGCCGAGCGCCCGGTCGTCGCACCGGTGCAACCCGAGATCGTCGACACCCCGGATGGCGCGGTCATGCGCGTGGAGCTCCCCCGATGACCCCGGCGGTGGCTCCGACGCCGTCGGCGGCTCCGGGGGTGTGGCGCGGCGGCCAGGTGACCGAACGTGCGCTGTGCGTCCTGGCTCCGAACCCGAGCCCGATGACGCTCGACGGCACCAACACCTGGGTGCTGCTCGAGCCGGGCGCGACAGAGGCAGTCGTCATCGACCCCGGTCCGCTCGACGAAGGCCACCTGCAGCACGTAGCGGATTCCGTTGCGGCACAGGGCGCCCGGGCCGCCCTGACGATCCTCACCCACAGCCACCTCGACCACGCCGAGGGCGCAGAGCGGTTCGCCGAGATGACCGGCGCCCCGACCCGCGCGGTCGGCCGCGGTCACGACGACCTCACCGATGGCGACCAGATCACCACGGGCGGGCTCGACCTGCGGGTCGTCGCCACTCCGGGCCACACCAGCGACTCCCTGTCCTTCGCGCTCGCCGCCGACCACGCCCTGCTCACCGGCGACACCGTCCTCGGCCGGGGCACCACGGTGGTGGCGCACCCCGACGGTGAGCTCGCGGCATACCTCGCGTCGTTGGAGCGCATCGCGGCACTCACCGGCGGCGGCGACGTGACGCGCATCCTGCCCGGGCACGGCCCGACGATCCCCGACGCGAAGGCGATGGTCGACTTCTACCGGGTGCACCGGGCCGAGCGGCTCGAACAGGTGCGGCAGGCGCTCGCCGACGGGGACGCGCGGGCCCCCGACGTCGTGCAGGCGGTCGTCGAGCGGGTGTATGCCGACGTGCCCCGTGAGGTGTGGCCGGCGGCGGCGCAGAGCGTGCGGGCGCAGCTGGACTACCTGGGCCAGACCTACTGACCGGGTGGGGTCAGCGGGCGCGGCGCTGGAGGCGCTCGACGTCCATGAGCAGCACCGCGCGCGCCTCCAGGCGCAGCCAGCCGCGGGTGGCGAAGTCGGCGAGCGCCTTGTTGACCGTCTCGCGGGAGGCGCCGACGAGCTGGGCGAGCTCCTCCTGGGTGAGGTCGTGGGCCACGAGGATGCCTTCCTCCACCGGGCGGCCGAACCGCGCGGACAGGTCGAGCAGCGCCTTGGCGACCCGGCCGGGCACGTCGGTGAAGACGAGGTCGGCGAGGTTCTCGTTGGTGCGGCGCAGGCGCTGGGCGAGCGCGGCGAGCAGCACCTTGGCGACCTGCGGGCGGCCCTCGAGCAACCCGTTGAGGTCCTCGTTGCCGAGCGCCAGCAGCTGGGTCTCGGCCACCGCGGTGGCGGTCATCGTCCGCGGACCCGGGTCGAAGAGCGACAGCTCGCCGAACATCTCGCCGGGGCCGAGGATGGCAACGAGGTTCTCACGCCCGTCGCTGGAGCGGCGACCGAGCTTGATCTTGCCCTCCCGGATGACGTAGAGCCGGTCGCCCTGGTCGCCCTCGTGGAACAGCACGTCGCCGCGCTCGAGCCGGCTGCCGGTCATCGACCGCATCAGCGTCGCCGAGGCCTCGTCGTCGAGCGCTGCGAACAGCGGAGCCTTCTTCACCACGTCCTGGTCCACGCCGCACAGTGTGCCACGAGGACTGTCGGGTTCGCCCCGTAGTCTGTGCTGGTGTCCGAGCCCTCCCCGTCCCCGGCCCAGCCGCGTCGCCGGCTGACGCCGGCCGAGCGGCGCGCCGCCAAGTTCGCCGCGGAGACCCCGGTTGCCCGGACCCGCCGCGCGCGCCGGATGTACAAGCTGCTGCACGAGCGGTACTGGTACGCCCACGCCGAGCTCGACTTCGACAACCCGCTGCAGCTGCTGGTCGCGACCGTCCTGTCGGCGCAGACCACCGACGTCATGGTCAACAAGGTGACGCCCAAGCTTTTCGCGCGCTACCCCGATGCGGCCGCGCTCGCCGGTGCCGAACGCGAGGAGATGGAGCAGATACTCAAGCCGACCGGCTTCTTCCGGGCCAAGACCAACTCGGTCATGAAGCTGGGCGCCGAGCTGGTCGAGCGCTTCGGCGGTGAGGTGCCACCGCGGATGAAGGACCTCGTGACGCTGCCCGGGGTCGGCCGCAAGACCGCCAACGTCGTGCTCGGCAACGCCTTCGACATCCCGGGCATCACCGTTGACACCCACTTCGGGCGGCTCGTGCGGCGCATGGGCTGGACGACCGAGGAGGACCCGGTCAAGGTCGAGCAGGTCGTCGGCAAGCTGATCCCGCGCAAGGACTGGACCATGCTCAGCCACGTCCTGATCTTCCACGGCCGCCGCACCTGCCACGCCAAGAAGCCCGCGTGCGGCGCCTGCCCCGTCTGGGACCTCTGCCCGTCGTACGGCATCGGCGAGACCGACCCCGAGAAGGCCGAGAAGCTGCTCAAGTTCGAGCTCGCGCCAGGGGCCGACTTCCCGTATGCCGCGGGCGCCGGGGTGTCGTGAGCGCTCCGGTTCGCCAGTGGCCCAGACCGGTCTGGCTCGACCGTGCGGTGACCGGGGTGCACGCCGCCCGTGACGACGGGTTCTTCGCCCGGTTCGGTGTGCCGAGCGGTGACGGCGGTCGGCTGTCGAGCGTGCTGTTGCTGTTCGGGCCGCTGGCCGACGGCTCCGGTGAGGACGTCGTGCTGACCGAGCGGGCGCACACCCTGCGCAGCCAACCCGGCCAGGTCTCGTTCCCCGGCGGCAAGCGCGAACCGGAGGACGCCTCGGCGACGGCGGCGGCCCTGCGCGAGACGCAGGAGGAGGTGGGCATCGACCCGGCGACCGTCGAGGTCGTCGCAGACCTGCCCGACATCTTCCTCGGGCCGCGGGGGTTCGTCGTGACGCCGGTGCTCGGGTGGTGGCGCGAACCGGGCGGAGTGGACGCGATCGACCCCGCCGAGGTGCACCGCGCCGTGCGGGCGCCGCTGTCGCACCTGCTCGACCCGGCATCCCGGTTCACCGTGACCCACCCGAGCGGCTACCGCGGGCCGGGGTTCGAGGTGGACGGGTTGTTCGTGTGGGGGTTCACGGCTGGCCTGCTGTCGGCCGTGCTCGATTTCGGGGGGCTGACGGTTCCGTGGGACCGTAGCGTCGAGCGTCCGCTCCCCGACCTGTTCCGGCCCGGGGGACGTGGGGACGCACTCACCCAGACCGCGACGGAAGGCCGGGCCTAGATGTTCCTCGGACTCACCGTCCTCGACTTCCTCCTCATCCTGCTCTTCGTCAGCTACGCCATCACCGGTTACCGGCAGGGCCTGGTCGTCAGTGTCTTGTCACTGCTCGGCTTTCTCGCGGGCGGGGCGCTCGCGATGTGGCTGGTGCCGTTGGCGCTCAACGAGTGGGCCGCGCTGGACACGGCCCAGTTGCTGCGCTCGGTCGTGCTCATCGCCGGGGTGTTCATCCTCGCGTCGCTGGGGCAGGCGTTGTTCGTCATGCTGGGCAGTCGGGTGCGTGGGCACCTGCAGCGCCGTCCGGTGCGCGCCCTGGACGCGGTGACGGGTGCGCTGGTGGTCGTGGCCTCCGCGGCCGTGCTGGTGTGGTTCATCGCCGGCGCGCTGCGCGGTGGCGCACCCGCCCCCATCGCCAAGGCGATCGGTGAGTCGCGCGTCCTGCGCACGATCGACGGGGTGGTGCCTCCGCAGACGTCGCGGCTGTTCGCCGGTTTCCGTGAGGTGCTCGACCGCGAAGGCTTCCCGCGGGTGTTCGACGGGCTCGAGGCCGAGCGCATCAGCCCGATCGCGCCACCGGACCCCAATGTCGCCCTGACCCCCGGCGTGCGCGACGCGGCGTCGTCGATCATCAAGATCACCGGCGTCGCCGACGCCTGCAACCGCGGTCAGGAAGGCAGCGGCTGGGTCGTCGCCCCCGAGCGCGTGGTCACCAATGCACACGTGGTCGCTGGCATGGAGAGGGCGACGCTACGCATCCACGGCACCGGCCGGTCCTACACCGGGCAGGTCGTGATCTTCGACGACAAGCGCGACCTCGCCGTGCTGGCGGTGCCGGGTCTGCCCGCCCAGCCGCTGCGGCAGGGCCCGGACCTGGCTCGCGGCGACAGCGGCGTGGTGGCTGGCTTCCCCCTCGACGGCCCCTACCGCCTCGACGCGGCCCGCGTCCGCGAGGTCGTCGACGCCCGCGGGTCCGACATCTACGGCCGTCCCGGCACGAGCCGCGAGGTCTACTCACTGTTCGCCCAGGTCCGCCCGGGCAACTCCGGAGGTCCGTTGCTGTCCACCGACGGCCGAGTCGTCGGTGTCGTCTTCGCCAAGTCGCTCGACGACGACCAGACCGGCTACGCCCTGACCATGGCCGAGGCCCAGCCCGTGCTCGACGCGGCGACGAACGCCTCCACTCCCGTCGACACCGGGGCCTGCGTCACCGGCTGACCACGCCCCCACTGGTTCGAGGTGATCCCCGACCTTGGGAGGGTGCCCGATTACCTCGAACCGATCGAGCGTCCGAGGTTGGGGTCTACCATGGGTAGACGAGGACGCTAGGACGGTAGACATGGGTCTCAACATCAAGAACCAGCGGGTTCATGATCTTGCCCGCGAGGCAGCTCGACGTACGGGTGCAAACCAGACCAGTGCCATCGAGACGGCTCTGGTGAGGTACCTGGCCGAGCTTGACGCAGCGGAGCCCCGTCGGGTCGACGCAGCGTCGGCGCGGCTGGAGGACATCCTGCATGACTTCGACCAGCGGCTCACACGGGAGCAGCGAGAGTCCCTGACCACCGATGACCTTTACGACGAGCTGGGCCTGCCCCGGTGATCGTCGACACCTCGGCGGTGGTCGCCATCATCAAGGGCGAGCCACAGCGCGAACGCTTGGTTGCGGCCCTGCGCGGCACCGGCCCGCACCACATGGCTGCGCCGACCGCGGTGGAGCTGGGCGTGGTGGTCGACGGGCTGGGGGACCCGGTCTGGTTCCGGCGGCTGGACGACCTGCTCGACACACTCAACATCGCGATCGTGGACTTCACCGGCGAGCATGCTGCTGGCGCCCGCGCGGCCTACCGAGACTTCGGAAAGGGCAGTGGGCACCCCGCTCGCCTCAACCTGGGCGACTGCTTCAGCTACGCGCTCGCCCGAGCCACCGGGGAGCCGCTGCTGTTCACCGGTAACGATTTCGTGCACACGGACGTCCGCCCGGGTCTGTAACCACCCGAGCATCGGCCCGGCTCAGGCGTCGAGGGTGTCGGGGAAGGCGATCTCGATCTCCTCGATGGGCTGGTCGAAGTCGCGGCGGTTGTTGGTGACGAACCGGTCGGCGCCAGCGACGATCGCGGTGGCCAGGTGGACGGAGTCGGCTGCCCTCAGCCCGTACGTGGCCCCCAGCCCGGCCGCCACGGTGGCGATCTCCTGGCTCGTCGGGAGCAGCAGCAGCCGGCTCAGGTGTGCCCGCAGGACGGCGACCTCGGCGTCGCGGCCCAGCCGAGCCGGCTTGCTGAGCAGCTCGGGCAGCAGCAGCACCGACCCGATCCCCACCGGGCCGCGGGCCACCTGCTCGAACAGCGCCCGCACCGGAGCGCCCCGGCCCTCCGGGTCGACGGCGGCGTAGATCAGGACGTCGGCGTCGAACGCGTCCACACGTCCTCGTCCCGGTCACGCCGCACCGCCGCCACGAGCTGTTCGGCGCGCCCGGAATCGACTGTGCCCGTGAGGATCTCGACTGGAATGTCGCAGTAGGTGACGTCGAGCTGGCGTGCGCGGCGCATGGCCGGCGTCTGCCGTCGGCGCACGCTCTCGGCCAGTGCTCGGCGCACCGCCCCCGCTTTGGTGGTCTCACCGAGCAGTTCCATGGCCTGCGCCAGGAGCTCGTCCGGGATGTCGATCAGTGTCTTGGCCATGCCCACTCCGATATATACGAACAGGTGCTCAGTATATACACCAGGCGCCCTGGACTCAGCCCGGTGAGGGGCGCCCGAGGCGACGCCGCGGCATACCTCAGGACGTGACGCGACCCAGCCAGTCGACCAGGTGCCGGTTCACGACCTCCGGCGCCTCTTCGGGCAGGAAGTGGCCGACATCGGGCAGGAGGTGGCGTTCGAACGGCCCGTCGCAGAACTCACCCGAACCCCCGGCCGCCGACGCGAGCACCGCCCGGTCGTCGCGGCCGTGCAGCTGCAGCACCGGCACCGTGATCGGGGTCTTCATCGTCGCGGCATACCGCCAGCCGTCGGGGCGCACCTGGCTGCGCACCACCCAGCGGTAGTACTCGGCAGCGGAGTGCGCGACGAACGGCAGCGCCATCGCGTCCGAGTAGAACCGCGCCTCCAGCGGGCTGGGCCAGATGCCGTTCGGGCTGGCCCACTCGCGCAGCAGCCGTTGCACGTACCCGCCGTGCACCGTCATCTGCCGCTCGGGCACGAACGGACGCTGCAGCCCGGCGAGGTAGGCGTTGGCGCGCAGCTGCTTCGGGTCGCGCAAGGACGCGCGACGCAGGACGAGCGGGTGCGGCATCGACAGCGACGCGATCGCCCCGGTCACCGTCGGCTGGTAGGTCGGCATGCTCCACGCGATCCACCCGCCCCAGCCGTGGCCGACGATCGTCGCGCGCGAGGCGCCGAGTGAACGCAGCACCGAGGCGACGTCGGTCGTGGAGGTGACGGTGTCGTAGCCGCGGGGCGGTTTGTCGGACGCGCCGTAGCCGCGCAGGTCCATGGCGCAGGCCCGGTAGCCCGCCTCAGCCAGCGCCTCCAGCTGGTGGCGCCAGGCCCACCAGAACTGCGGAAACCCGTGCAGCAGTAGGACAGTCGGCCCCTCGCCCAGCTCGGCGACGTGGAACCGGGCGCCGTTGGCGGCGACGAACCGGTGCTCCCACGGCCCGTCGACCAGAGCCATCGAGGCGTCGAGGGTCATGACTGGGTATGCCGCGTGGCCGGGCGCGTGGGGTGCGTCGTCGCGAGGGTGGGGTCGCCGGTCAGTGACCGTTGCCCTTGAGGGCGTCGATGGTCTGCTCGGCGTTGCGGATGGTCTGCTCGGGCTTGCCACGCATCTTCTTCAGCTGGGCCCGGCCGATGAGCGCCAGGATGCCGGCGATGACGAACAGCAGCGCCGTCGTGATGAGGTAGCCGGCCCACTCGGGCAGCCAGATGTCGATCACGGCGACGACGGTGTGGAACAGGAAGATGAGCCCGAGGACGCCGACGAACGCTGCTCCGGCGAGCATGCCCGCCCCGGCGCCGGCCTTCTTGGCGTCGGCCGTCACCTCCGCCTTGGCGAGGGCGATCTCGCTGCGGACGATCGTCGAGACGTCGTGGGTCGCATCGGCGACGAGCTGTCCGATGGTTCGTTCGGGCGTGCCGTTCGGGGTGGTCATCCGGGTCACCTGCGCCTTCCTGCTCTCGTGGTGGGCGCTAGCAACCCTAGCGGCGCTGTGCCGGGCTGGCGCGTTCGGTGCCCGCGCCACCTGCGTGGCCGGCTCCTATGCTCGGTCGGTATGAGAGCCCGCGAGCTGGCCGAGGAGTTTCCGCACGTCCGGGCTTCGGACAGCGCGCTGGTCGCGGCCCGGGCCATGGCCGAGGCAGGTCGCCCGGGCATCGTGGTGCTCGACGACGACGGGCGGCCACGCACCGTGCTGCCCGGCTCGCAGGTGCTGAGGTTCGTCATCCCGCGCTACGTCCAGGAGGACCCGGCGCTGTGCCGGGTCTACGACGAGAAGACGGCCGATGAGCTGTTCGGGCGACTGCGCGACCAACAGGTGAAGGACCTGCTGCCGGACCGCCGGGACCACGACGAGATCCCGGTCGTCGACCCGGACGCCACCTCGATCGAGGTGGCCGCCGTCATGGCCCGCATGCGCAGCCCCATCGCCGTGGTCGCCGACAAGGAGCGGGTGATCGGCGTCATCACGGTCAGCCGCCTGCTGCGTCTGCTGCTGCCGGACGAGTGAGCGGTCGGTCGCCCACCCCATGATCACGTTCCTCGCGATCGCGGCCTTCGTCGCGGCATACGTCCTCATCGCCACCGAGCGAATCCACCGGGTGGCGGCTGCGCTCTGGGGTGCGGCCGCGATGGTGCTGCTCGGGGTCGTCGACGCCGAGTCGGCGTTCTTCAGCCCGGACACCGGGATCGAGTGGAACGTCATCTTCCTGCTGCTCGGGATGATGATGATCGTCTCGGTGCTGCGGCGCACCGGTGTCTTCGAGTACCTCGCGATCTGGGCGGTCAAGCGCGCGCGGGGCCGGCCCTTCGCGGTGATGGTGATGCTCGTCGTCATCACCGCCGTGGCCTCGGCCCTGCTCGACAACGTCACGACGGTGCTGCTCGTCGCACCGGTGACCTTCCTCGTGTGTGACCGGCTCGACGCGCCGCCGATCCCCTACCTCATCGCCGAGGCGATGGCGTCCAACATCGGCGGCACCGCGACCCTCGTCGGCGACCCACCCAACATCATCATCGCCGCGCGGTCGGGCTTGTCCTTCAACGACTTCCTGGTCCACCTGGCACCGGTGGTCGTCGTCCTGCTGGTGGTCTTCATCGGGCTGTGCCGGGTGCTGTTCCGGTCGGCGTTCCGCTACGACCCCGAGCGGGCCGAGTCAGTGATGAGCCTGGACGAGCGGGAAGCCATCGAGGACCCGCGGCTGCTCGTGATCTCCCTCGCCGTCCTCGCACTCGTGCTGCTCGCGTTCGTCCTGCACTCGGTGCTGCAGATCGACCCCTCGATCGTCGCCCTGCTCGGCGCCGGTGCGCTCGTCGCGATCACCCGGCTCGAGCCGAGGGACTACCTGTCGGAGGTGGAGTGGCCCACGCTGGTGTTCTTCGCCGGGTTGTTCGTCATGGTCGGCGGGCTCGTCAAGGTCGGGGTGGTCGACGACCTGGGGCAGGCTCTCGGCGACGCCGTCGGCGACCGCTACCTGCTCGCGAGCTCGGTCGTGGTCTGGGTCTCCGCCGGGCTGTCCGCGGTGATCGACAACATTCCCTACGTCGCCACCATGGCGCCGATCATCAACGACCTCGCCAGCGGAGCGGGTCAGCAGGGGCAGGCGCTGTGGTGGGCCCTGGCCCTCGGCGCCGACCTGGGCGGCAACGCCACCGCGGTCGGCGCCAGCGCCAACGTCGTCGTGCTCGGCATCGCGGCCCGCAACGGGCACCCGATCTCGTTCTGGCAGTTCACCAAGTACGGCCTCATCGTCGCGCCCGTCACCGTCGCGATCTCCTGGCTCTACCTCGTGCTCCGCTACTTCGTGCTGGCCTGACCCGGCCGGCCGCCCTGCCCCGGCTGACCCGGCTGGCCGGCCTCGACCGGCTCGAAGCAGTCCGGCACACCGTCGCCGTCGAGGTCCTCGGCCTCGGTCTGCTCGATCCGCCGGTAGACGACGTTGCGCGCACGGAGCACGATCGCGGCCAGCGCCGCCGCGAGCAGCGACCCGACCAGGACCGCCAGCTTGACGTGGTCGTCACGTTCGCTGCCTGCCCCGAACGCCAGCTCGCCCACGAGCAGGGACACGGTGAAGCCGATGCCGGCCAGCAGGGAGATGCCGAGCACGTCCCACCACGACAGGTCGTCGTCGAGCTCGGCCCGGGTGAAGCGGGCCACGAGGTAGGTGCCCCCCAACACCCCCAGGAGCTTGCCCAGCACGAGCCCCATCACGATGGCGATGGCCGCCTCGTCGGCGAGGGTCTCGCCGAAGCCACCGCCCACCACGCGGACCCCCGCCGCGAAGAACGCGAAGACGGGCACGGCCACCCCGGCCGACAGCGGGCGCAGCCGGTGCTCGAACCGGTGCGCGACGTCGGTGTCGGCGTCGAGGGTGCTGAGCCGCTCGGGCACGCTCTCGCGCGGCTTCACCGGCACCGACAGGCCGAGGAGCACGCCGGCGACCGTCGCGTGGATGCCGGACTCGTGCACGAGCACCCACGTCACGACGGCGAGCGGCACCAGCAGCCACCACCGGGCCACTCGGCGCTGCGCGAGCCAGGCGAACGCCGCCAGCGGGATGAGCGCCAGCCCCAGCGCGCGCAGGTCGAGGTCGCTGGTGTAGAAGATCGCGATGATCGTGATGGCCACCAGGTCGTCGACGACCGCCAAGGTCAACAGGAACGAGCGCAGCGCCGATGGCAGGTGCGTGCCGATCACGGCCAGCACCGCCAGCGCGAACGCGATGTCCGTCGCGGTCGGGATCGCCCAGCCGCGCATCGCCTCGGAGTCGCCCCCGAGGAAGACCACGGTCGCGGCATACAGGGCCGCCGGCACGGCGACGCCACACAGGGCGGCGGCGACCGGCAACGCCGCCTTCGCCGGGCTGCGCAGCTCGCCCACGATGAACTCGCGCTTCAGCTCGAGCCCCGCGACGAAGAAGAAGATCGCGAGCAGCCCGTCGGAGGCCCACTGCCCGAGCGTGAGGTCGAGGTGCAGTGCGCTCGGCCCGATCGTGAGGTCGCGCAGGTCGGTGTATGCCGTGTGCCACGGGGAGTTGATCCACACCAGCGCCGCGAGGGCGGCCACGAGCAGGAGCGCACCACCGACGGTCTCGGTGCGCAGCGCGGCGGTGACCCGTTGCGTCTCGGCCCAGGTCGAGCGGGCGAACAGGCGGGGGCGGGGCGTGATGGTCACGAGGGGCCTTTCACGGTCGACTACGAAGCAGACGTCTCAGACGCCGCCGACCAGACTTCCCGGCTCACCACAACACTCGTACTTGGGGTCGGCGAGCCGATCCACTACCTCGCCGGCTCACCACAACACTCGTCGGGTCCAGTTTACCGGTCGAGCGGAGTCCTCGCGGACGCGTGCAGCTCGGCGAACATGGCGGCCAGCGCCGCGTCGTCCTCGGCGGCGGCGTCGACCTGGCCGTCCTGGCTGAGGGTGTGCTCGAACCGCAGCCCTGGGCCGTCGACGACCGTCATCTTCACGCGCTCGAGCGTCTGGCGCAGGGCGTCCTTGGCATAGCTCGCGCCGTACCAGCCGTAGCCGACGCACCCGACCGGCAGGCCCTCCCACTCGGCATAGAGGTAGTCGATCGCGTTCTTGAGGGCTGCGTTGTAACCGCGGTTGTACTCGGGCATGACCAGCACGAGGGCGTCGGTGGCGCGCATCGCGGCCGACCACCGGCGGGTGAGCTCGTGGGTGTAGATGCCGGTCGACGGCTGCTCCGGCTCGTCGAGCAGCGGCAGCGCCCACTCGCGCAGGTCGTGGACAGTGAGGTCGAAACCGTCGGGCACCTGCCTGGTCACCCAGTCGGCGACGTGGTGGCCGATGCGGTGGGGGCGGGTGCTGGCGATGACGACCGAGAGGCGGGGACGAGCCATGGCGGCAGGCTAGTGCGATGGGTATGCCGCGTGGTCGCCGTGGTCAGTCGCCGTGGTCAGTCGCCGTCGCGCAGCGCCGTGAGCCACTCGTCCGGCCAGGGGCTGCTCGCGGCACCGGCGCCGTGGTCGGCCTCGGCGAGGTGGACGACCACGTAGCGACCCTTCGCCGCGCGTCGTCGGTCGCGGCCGTCGAACGCCTCACCCCAGACCTCGAACTCGTAGGTGAGGGAGGTGCTGCCGACCTCGGCCACGCGGAGAGTTGTCGTCGCGTCCTGGCCGAAGAACAGCGGTGCCTCGTAGTCGGCCTCGAACCGCACCCGCGGCGTCACCGGGAAGTACGCGCTCGGGTCGAGACCGGACTGCGCGACGAGCTCGGCCTCGGTGGCCTCCACCAGCCGGTTGACGAGGGTGTTGTGGTGGATGCCCGCTGCGTCGGTGTCGACCCACTGGACCGTCGATCGGCGCGTGGCTGACCTCATGCCGAGACGGACGACGCCAGGTCGGCGCCGCGTGGATCGCCTTGCTGGTCAGGGGAGTTCGGTCGCCAGCGCAGGTGCACCTCGTCCCGGTCCCCGTCGCGCAGCAGTGCGAGCCGCGGCGGGACCTTGTCGGTGCGCGACGTGGGCGGGCGGCGACGCCCCGCCTGCCAGGGCTCGGGCCACTCGGCCGCCGGGCCGGCATACTCCTGCTCTGCTGCCGCGTGCAGCGTCCACTGCGGGTCATAGAGGTGGGTGCGACCCAGGGCGCACAGGTCGGCTCGGCCGGCGAGCAGGATCGAGTTGACGTCGTCGTAGGACGAGATGGCGCCGACCGCGATGACCGCGACACCCGCCGGGTGGGCGACCTCGTGCCTGATCCGGTCCGCGAACGGGGTCTGGTAGGAGCGACCGAACGCCGGCTTCTCGTCCTTGGTCACCTGCCCGGATGACACGTCGATCGCGGCGGCGCCGTGCTCGACGAACGCGTGCGCAATGACGACCGCGTCGTGCTCGGTGTTGCCGTCCGGCACCCAGTCGGTGGCGGAAATCCTGACGGTGACAGGGATTTCGTCTGGCACGACCTCGCGGACGGCGTCGAACACCTCGAGCGGGAACCGCAGCCGGTTCTCCACCGAACCGCCGTACTCGTCGGTGCGCTGGTTGGACACCGGCGAGAGGAACGACGAGAGCAGGTAGCCGTGGGCGGCGTGGACCTCGATCAGGTCGAACCCGGCCTCGACGCCGCGGCGCGCTGACTCTCGGAAGTCGGCGACGACCTCGTCCATGTCCTCGCGCGTCATCTCGCGCGGCTGATGGGACCCGTCGCCGTAGGCCAGCGCGGACGGGCCGATGACCTCCCAGTTGCCGTCGTCGAGGGGTTCGTCGATGCCCTCCCACATGAGCTTGGTCGAGCCCTTGCGACCCGAGTGGCCCAGCTGGAGGCCGATCTTCGCCGAGCTGCGACCGTGGACGAACTCGGTGATCCGCGCCCACGCGTCGCGCTGCTCGTCGGTCCACAGCCCGGGGCAGCCCGGTGTGATGCGCCCCTCCGGGGAGACGCAGGTCATCTCGGTCATCACGAGGCCGGCCCCGCCGAGCGCCTTCGACCCGAGGTGGACCAGGTGGAACTCGCCCGGCATCCCGTCCACGGCGACGTACATGTCCATGGGGGACAACACGATCCGGTTCTTGAGGGTGAGGGGGCCGATCTGCACGGGCTGGAACATCGCCGGTGCGGACTCGTCCCCGTCACCCTCGGCGCGGGCGAACGCGGCCTGGGTGCGTGCGGCGAACTCGCGGTCCCGGTCCTTGAGGTTCTCGAACGTGATCCGCCGCGACCGGGTGAGCAGGTTGAAGACGAACTGGTCGACGTCCTGACGGGCGTACATGCCGATGTTCTCGAACCACTCCAGGCTTGCCTGGGCCGCGCGTTGGGTCGACTCGACGACGGGCTTGCGTTCCTCCTGGTATGCCGTGAGCGCGGCTTCCACGGTCGGCTGCTCGTGCAGGCATGCGGCCAGCGCGAGGGCGTCCTCCATGGCGAGCTTGGTGCCCGAGCCGATCGAGAAGTGGGCCGTGTGGGCCGCGTCTCCGATGAGGACGACGTTGCCGTCGTGCCAGCTCTCGTTGCGCACGGTGGTGAAGCTCAGCCACTTGGAGTTGTTGGTGAGGACCTGGTGACCACCCAGCTCACTGGAGAAGATCTCGGCAACCCGCTCCACGGCATACTCGTCCGAGGCCCCGGGCGGGAAGGCGTCGCCATCGGTGCGGTCGAAGCCGGCCTTGCGCCAGACGTCCTCGTGCATCTCCACGATGAACGTGGATCCCTTGTCGGAGTAAGGGTATCCGTGGATCTGCATGGTGCCGTACTCGGTGTTCTTGACGATGAACTGGAACGCCTCGAAGACGAGGTCGGTGCCGAACCAGATGTACTTGTTGTCCCGGCGGTCGAGGTCCGGGCGGAAGGCGTCGGCGTACCGGGCGCGCACCTGCGAGTTGAGCCCGTCGGCCGCGACGACCAGGTCGTGGGCGGCCCGCAGCTCGTCGGGGTCGGGTGCCTCCGTGCGGTAGTGGACGGTGACGCCGAGCTCGGCGACTCGAGCCTGCAGGATGCGCAGCAGCTCCTTGCGGCTCATCGCGGCGAAACCCTGGCCGCCGATGGTCGAGGAGTGACCGTCGACGTCGACGTCGATGTCGGTCCACCGCGCGAACTGCCGCTCCATGGCGCGGTAGATCGTGGTGTCCGCGCTCTCGATGCCGCCCAGCGTCTCGTCCGAGAACACGACACCGAACCCGAACGTGTCGTCGGGTGCGTTGCGCTCCCAGACGGTGACCTCGTGGGTCGGGTCGAGCTGCTTCATGAGTGCGGCGAGGTAGAGCCCGCCCGGGCCTCCGCCGACGATGGCGATCTTCACGACTGGCCCTCCTGTGTCGTCAGCTCACGAAGCTTGAAGTGCTGGAGCTTGCCAGAAGTGTTGCGGGGCAACGCTTCCACGAACCTGACCCGGCGTGGGTACTTGTACGGCGCGATGGTCGCCTTGACGTGGTCCTGGATCTCCTTGATCTTCGCCTCGTCGGCGACGACGCCGTCGCGCAGCACCACGAACGCGCTCACGACCGAGCCGCGCTCGGGGTCGGGCTCGCCGACGACACCGGCCTCCACGACGTCGGGGTGCCCGTCGATGGCGGCCTCCACCTCGGGTGCGCCGATGTTGTAGCCGGACGACACGATCATCGAGTCGGTGCGGGCGCGGTAGTGGAAGTAGCCGTCGTCGTCCTGCAGGAAGGTGTCGCCGGTGACGTTCCACCCGTCAACGACGTAGGCGCGCTGCCGGTCGTCGTCGAGGTAGCGGCAGCCGACCGGGCCGATCACGGCGAGCCGGCCCTCGGTGCCCGGCGGCACCGGTCGGTCATCGTCGCCGAGGATGGTCGCGCGGTAGCCGGGCACCGGCCTGCCCGTCGCCCCCGGCCGGATGTCGTCACCGGCCGCCGAGATGAAGATGTGGAGCATCTCGGTGGCGCCGATGCCGTCGATGATGGCGAGCCCGAGCTCGTCGCGGATCGACTCCCACAGCTCCTGGGGGATGTGCTCGCCGGCGCTCACGGCAGCCCGCAGGCCGCGCAGCTTGTCGAGGTTGCCGGACGCCCTGATCTGCTTGTATGCCGTGGGGGCAGTGGCGAGGACCGTCACCCCCTGTGTTGCAACGAGATCGGCAAGCTCGACCGGTGTTGCCTGCTCGGTGAGCAGAGCACTGGCACCTGCGCGCAGCGTGAACACCACGAGCATGCCCAGCCCGAAGGTGAACGCGAAGGGTGCGGTGCACGAGACGACGTCGTCCGGTCGCAGCCGCAGCACGTGCTTGCCGAAGGTGTTGTCGATCGAGAGGACGTCGCGGTGGAAGTGCGTCGTGATCTTGGGGACGCCGGTGCTGCCGGAGGTGGGGCCGAAGAGTGCCACGTCGTCGGCCGCGGTGTCGACGGCGGTGAACTCGCCGGGCTTCCCCTCGGCCCGACGCGTGAGGTCGTCTTCGCCCGCACCGCCGTAGGCGACGACGACGAGGTCGGGCGCCTCGGTGTCACGCACGGCCGCCACGTCCTCGACGAACCGGTGGTCGACGAGCGCGATCGCAGGCTTGGTCCGGGCCACGATTGGTCCGAGCTCGCGCGCGCGCAGCGCCGCCATCGTGGTCACGACGATGCCGCCGGCCTTGAGCACGGCCAGCCACGCGACGACCGTCCAGGGGTTGTTGGGCGAGCGCAGCAGCACCCGGTTGCCGGGCTCTAGGCCGAGGTCGTCGACGAGCACCTGGGCGGTCTGGTTGACCCGGCGCTGCAGGTCGCCATAGGTCCACGTCGCACCGTCGGGGGTCCGCAGCGCGGGGCGGTCCGCACCCCACCTGTCCACGGCCACGTCGAGCAGCTCGGCAGCCGAGTTGAGCCGGTCGGGGTACTGCAGGTCGGGCGTGGTGAACTCCAGGGTCGGCCACTGGTCGGCGGGCGGGAGGTGGTCGCGCGCGAACGTGTCGGTGTAGCCGCTCGGGGTGAGGGTGACAGTGGACTCCGTTGTCATCACTGGCCTTTCGTGGCGGGGCGGATCATGCCTTCCTGCACGACGGTGGCCAGGTGGCGGCCGTCGGGAGTGAAGAACCGGCCCAGGCCGACGCCCCGGCCGGCATCGGCCGCGACCGCCTCCTGGGTGTAGAGCAGCCAGCCGTCGAGGTCGCCCGGCGCGGGCGGCCGGTGGAACCACATGGCGTGGTCGAGGCTCGCGGTGACGAGGCCCGGGTCGGCCCAGGCCAGGTCGAGCGTGCGGAGCACCGGCTCGAGGATCGTGTAGTCGCACACGTAGGCGAGCGCGGCGAGGTCACGCTGGTCGTCGGCCAGCCCCTCGACCGGCCGCAGCGCGTCAAAGGCCTTGACCCACAACGCCTGCTGGGGTGTCGCCCCGCCGTCCACGCTCACGTAGACCGGACCCGGCACGTGCCGCATGTCGAAGCTGCGCCCGCTCGACCAGTACTCCTTGGACTCCTCGGTCATCGTCGTCCCGTCGCCGGGCGCGATGTCCGCCAGGTATGCCGCGGAGCTCGGCAGCGACTCCGGCGCCGGCACCCCGGTCGGCGCCGACGCGGCATACCCACTGCTCTCCTCGCCGGCGGCGAAGCCGGCGAGGCAGACGTAGGCGACCTTGCCGTTCTGGATCGCTCGGACCTGGCGGGTGGAGTAGCCGCGGCCGTCGCGCAGCACCTCGACCTCGTACGTGACCTCAGCGCCGATGTCGACCGGGCGCATGAAGTAGCTGTGCATCGAGTGCAGCGTCTTGCCGTCGGTGACGGTGCGCATCGCGGCGGCCGCGGCCTGGGCGACCATGTCGCCGCCGTAGGCCTTGGGCCACGGACACGGTTGGGTCGTGGCGGTGAACGCGACGTCGAAGAGCTCGGGGTCTGCGGGAGCCAGGGTGACGGCCCGCGTGAAGACCTCCGAGGTCGGTGACGTCGCGGGTGAGCTCACGGGCGGCTGTTCCAGTCGCGCAGGTCGTCGTCACTGACCTGCGGCAGGTTGACGACGATGTTCTCGGGCGTGCGGGTCGTCATCCAGGTCAGCGGGTTGTTGCGGTCGAGGTTGCACTCGACGTGGGGCATGAACGGCGGCACGAACACCCAGTCGCCCTCGGACATGTCGAGGTAGTCCTCGAACCGCTCGCCGAAGTAGATGCGGGCGCGGCCGGACAGCACGTAGCCGCCGGTCTCGGCCTCGCCGTGGTGGTGGGGGACCGAGCGGTAGCCGGGGTCGTTGCTGACCTTGCCGAACCACAGCTTGGTCGCGGGCGTGTGCTGGATGCTCACCCCGGAGATGCGGCTCGCGCCGTCGGACTGTCCGGTGTTGCCCTCCTCGGAGCCGGCGCGCGTCACGAACGGCACGACCAGCCCGGCCTCGTTCGCGTACATCGAGGGGTCGCCCTCGAGCTCGTACTTGCTGAAGTCCGGTTCCATGTCGCTCCCTTGCGATGCGGTCCGTGGCGTCGGATATAGCGAGATTTTCACGACCGTCGTCAATCGTCAATAGGCGGGCTAGACTCGGCGCCATGTCGACGCGTCCGCTGACCCCCGTCACCGTCAACCCCGCAACGCTGCCCGAGCCGATCGGCTTCTCCCACGGAACCCTCTCGGGCAACACTCTCTACCTCGGCGGCCAGACGGCCCTCGACGCGGACATGAAGATCGTCCCGGGCGGCATCGTCGAGCAGTTCCGGCAGGCATTCGGCAACGTGCTGGCCACCGTCGCGGAGGTCGGGGGCGTGCCGGCCGACCTCGTGAGCATCACGATCTTCCTCACCGACATCCCCGACTACCAGGCGCACGGGCGCGAGATCGGGAAGGTGTGGCGTGAGCTGGCCGGGCCCGTCTACCCGGCGATGGCCGGCATCGGCACCACCGGCCTGTGGCAGCCCGAGGCGCTCATCGAGATCATGGGCGTCGCGGTCATCCCCGACGATCGGTTGCGGGTGCCTGCCCCTCGGTGACGTATTCGTGGGCCCGCGACTCGAGCCGCTCGCGCAGCGCGAAGAACGTCTCGGCTGCGGCGGTGCCCGACCACGGCTTCGGCAGCAGGTCGGCCGGCAGGCCGGGGTCGAGGAACGGCAGCCGGCGCCAGGCCGTCAGCGCGCGCACGTAGTCGCCAAAGGCCGCCGCGCGAGAGTCGTTGCTGCCCGCGGCACCGGTGGCGACCCACCGTCGCAGGATCGGCGCGTACTCGGCCTCGAACGCGGCATACAGGTCCTGCAGGATCGTGAGGTCCCACCACTGGGCGACCTTCTCCGCGGGTTCGCCGAAGGCGAGGTACTCCGCGCGGAAGAGGTCGACGTAGGGCTCGAGCGCGTCCTGCACGAGCACCTCGCGGGTGTCGTCGGCGAGGTGGCCGGGTGCGATCCAGACGCCGTTGGTCACTGTGCCAAATCCCAACCAGGACAGGCGACTTCGCAACGCGTGGCGCTTGGCCCGCTCGGACTCGGGCACCGAGAAGACGACGACGACCCAGTCGCGGTCCTCGCTGCCGGGACGGGCGAAGATGCGGCGGTCGCCCAGCTCGAGCACCTGTCGCGCATAGGCGGACAAGGCGTAGCCGGCGGCGCCGCCGCGGCGCTCGGCCTCGACGATGCCGCGCTTCTTGAGCCGCGTCAGCGCCGACCGGACCGCCTGCTCGTCGACCCCGGTCGCGGCGAGCAGGCGGATGAGTGCGCTGACGCTGATCCACCCGCCCGCCTCGCGGACATAGAGACCCAGGACTGTGACGATGAGTGCCCGTGGCGGCAGGGCGCCGCGGTCGGGGCCGCCCGTGAGCTCGCTCATGGTCACGGGTCGCACAGTAACCGCACGGTTCGTGCGGGGCCGGGTGGGCTTCGTTGTCTCGTATGCCGTGCCGCGCTTGTCGGGGCACGGCACCACGGCCTACCCTTCCACTTGTCAGAATCAGGAATCCGTATCGTGGAAGTGAGAGGTCTGTCATGGCGGCTCCGAGCCCCGGGTACTCCATCACCGTCCGGGTCCAGGCGCCCGCGGCGGTCGACACGACCGGGGTGCTGGCCGCCGCCGTCGCCGAGGCCGGTGGCGCCCTGACCGCCCTCGACGTCGTCGAGTCGCGCGCGGGGAGCCTCGTCGTCGACGTGACGTGCAACGCCTCCGACGCCGAGCACGCCGACCGCATCACCGACCGGATCGCCGCCGTGCCCGGCGTCACCGTACGCAAGGTGAGCGACCGCACCTTCCTGCTGCATCTCGGCGGCAAGCTCGAGGTGGTGCCGACGGTGCCGCTCAAGCACCGCGACGACCTGTCCCGTGCGTACACCCCCGGCGTCGCCCGGGTCTGCATGGCGATTGCCGAAAACCCTGACGACGCAAGGCGACTCACGATCAAGCGCAACACGGTCGCGGTCGTCACCGACGGGTCTGCGGTGCTCGGTCTCGGCAACATCGGGCCCGAGGCCGCGCTGCCGGTCATGGAGGGCAAGGCCGCGCTCTTCAAGCAGTTCGCCGGGGTGGATGCCTGGCCGGTCTGCCTCGACACGCAGGACACCGAGGAGATCATCCGCACCGTCAAGGCGGTCGCCCCGGTCTACGGCGGCATCAACCTCGAGGACATCTCGGCGCCGCGGTGCTTCGAGATCGAGCAGCGGCTGCGCGACGAGCTGGACATCCCGGTCTTCCACGACGACCAGCACGGCACGGCGATCGTGGTCCTTGCGGCGCTGACCAACGCCCTGCGGGTCGTGGGCAAGAAGCCCGAGGACGTCAAGGTCGTCGTGTCCGGGGTGGGAGCGGCCGGACACGCCATCGTGCGCTTGCTCGACGCCCAGGGGTTCACCGACATCGTCGGCTGCGACCGCCACGGAGCTCTCGACCCCGACCCGGCGACCCAGCACAGCGACGAGTTCCGCGGCTGGATCGCGAGGCACACCAACCCTCGTGGCGTCCGCGGCACCCTGAAGGAGGTGCTGACCGGAGCTGACGTCTTCATCGGGGTCTCCGCCCCGAACCTCCTTGACGGCGAGGACATCGCGACCATGGCCAAGGACGCCATCGTCTTCGCCCTGGCCAACCCCGACCCCGAGGTCGACCCGGTCGCGGCGGGCCGCACCGCGGCCGTGGTCGCGACCGGACGCTCCGACTACGCCAACCAGATCAACAACGTCCTGGCCTTCCCGGGTTTCTTCCGCGGCCTGCTCGACGCCGGTGCCCGCGACATCACCGACGCCATGATGATCGCTGCCGCGACCGCGATCGCCGACTGCGTGCACCCGGACGAGCTCAACGCGAGCTACATCGTGCCGAGCGTGTTCGACCCGGAGGTGGCCCCGGCGGTGGCGACCGCGGTGCGCGAGGCCGCCGAGGAGACCGGGCACGCCGACCCTGAGATCGACGACGAGGAGGCGCGGTGACGAGTGTGGATCGCGGCGCGACGCAGGACGACGACCTGCTGACCAGTCTGACGGGGGAGCTCGACCAGCGCCTCGCAGTGGCGGATTCCGCACTGGCGCAACAGTTCCCGGGTGAGCGTCCGACCCGCCAACCGGTGCACACCGTCTACGTGCCGGCCGACCGGGTGACCGCTGACCTGGTGCCGCAGTGGGGTCGCGAGGCCCTCGCCGCCCTCGACGAGCACGGTGGCGATGACGCCTTCGCCGAGGCCGTCGGTCTGGCGCCCGAGCTCTCGGACGAGGTCGAGCGGCGGGTGCGGGCCAAGCTCGCGACCGAGCCGGTCGAGGACCTGCGGGTCGACTTCGAGGACGGCTACGGCGCCCGGCCGGACGCCGACGAGGACGCAGCCGTGCAGGCAGCCGTCACCGCGCTGCGTGAGGCGAGCGGCCGCGGCAGCGGCGCGCCCTTCACCGGCATCCGCTTCAAGTCCTTCGAGGCGCCCACGCGAGCCCGCGGCGTACGCACCCTCGTGGGGTTTGTCTCCGCCATCGCTGATCGTGAGACCGGCACTCTCCCAACGGGTTTCGTCGTCACGTTGCCCAAGGTGACGTCGGTGGAGCAGGTCGAGGCCATGGTCGTCGCCTGTGAGCGGATCGAGCAGTCGCTGGGGCTGGAGTCCGGTGCGGTGCAGTTCGAGATCCAGGTCGAGACGCCGCAGTCGATCCTCGGCCCGGACGGCTCGGCGCTCGTCGCCCGCATGGTCCACGCGTCGGCCGGTCGCTGCACTGGGCTGCACTACGGCACCTACGACTACTCCGCGTCGCTCGGCATCGCCGCGGCCTACCAGTCGATGGAGCACCCCGGTGCCGACCACGCCAAGGCCGTCATGCAGGTCGCGGCCGCGGGCACCGGCGTGCGGCTCTCCGACGGCTCGACCAACATCCTCCCGGTCGGGTCGACCGAGCGGGTGCGCGCGGCCTGGGCGCTGCACGCGCGGCTCGTGCGGCGTTCGCTCGAGCGGGGCTACTACCAGGGCTGGGATCTGCACCCCGCCCAGCTGCCGAGCCGGTATGCCGCGACCTACGCCTTCTTCCGGGAGGGGCTGCCCTCGGCGGCGGAACGGCTGCGCAACTACGTCGGCCAGGTCGACGCGGGGGTCATGGACGAGCCAGCCACGGCGCGGGCGCTGTCGGACTTCATCGTCCGCGGGCTCGACTGCGGTGCCGTCGACGAGGCCGAGGTGCGCGAGCTGACGGGTCTCGACCGGGCCGCGATCGACGTCCTCGCTCGCCGCGCGCACCAGCCGAAGGGGTAGCGTCGCGCGCATGCGGGTGCGCGCCGAGTTCACGACCGAACCGTTCCACGGCGAGGACGAGTCGCTGCCCGCGCACGTCACGTCGGCGGCTGATGCCCTCGGGTATGCCGGGTTGTCGCCGGACCTGGGCCCGCTGGGTACCTCGGTGGTGGGCGAGTGCGACGAGGTGGTCGACGCGGTGGGGGCCGCCCTCAAGGCCGCCATGGCCAACGGCGCCACCCGGGTGACACTCACCCTGGCCGACGCCGACACCCCTGCGGCTGGCCAGGACCCCGCCCAGACTCCTTCAGCCGCAACGGATCTCACCGACGGCCTGGCTCGCCTCATCGCCGATGTGCAGGCCGAGCTGGGCGGTCCACTCGACACCCTGTCTCGCCCCGAGAAGCAGCACGCGGTGCGCCTGCTGGAGGAGCGCGGCGCCTTCGAGATGCGCCGCAGCGCCGAGACCGTGGCCGAGGCGATGGGCCTCACCCGGTTCACGGTCTACAACTACCTCAACCGCATCCGCGAGACCGCCGCCGATGCCTGAGCCGAGGATTCTCGTCCTGGGACTCGACCCCCACCGGGTGCCGGGTCCGTGGGACCCGCAGCCGATCGCCGACGGCATTGCGGCCGGGAAGGCGAAGTTCGAGGCGCAAGGCGTCGCCGCGGCATACTGCCTCGTCGGTCTCGACGGCAGCGACGACGTCCCGGCCGTGCTGACGAGAGCCCTAGGCCAGCACGCGTGGGAGTGCGTCGTGATCGGTGGCGGCATCCGTGGCGACAACCGGCTCCTCGAGCTGGTGGTCAACCTCGTCCGTAGGCACGCGCCCACCGCAGCCATCGCCTTCAACGACACCCCGGCCGACTGCCTTGAGGCCGCCGCGCGCTGGATCGGCTTGTCGCAGTGACAGATTCGTCACCATCGGGCTCCCCGCTTTGCCCCGGCCAGGGGAGTTTGAGAACCTGAGGTCAGGACCTCGATCGGTCCCCGGACGAGCGGTGTCGTACCCGGTCCCTCGACAAGACGACGCCAAGGAGAGTCGTCATGTCGTGGATCGTGCTCGTCATCTCGGGCGTGCTCGAAGCCGTCTGGGCCACCGCGCTCGGCAAGTCCGAGGGCTTCAGCAAGCTGGGGCCGACCGTCGTCTTCGGCGTCGCGCTGGTGTTGAGCATGGGCGGGCTCGCCTACGCGATGCGCGAGCTCCCCGTTGGGACGTCGTATGCCGTGTGGGTGGGCATCGGTGCCGCCCTCACCGTCGCGTTCGCGATGGCGACCGGCGAGGAGCCGGCGTCACTGGCCAAGGTGCTGCTGATCCTGGGCATCGTGGGCTGCGTCGTCGGCCTCAAGCTGCTCCACTAGTCCTGACCGTAGGACTGACCGGGGACGCGCGCCCACGAACTGTGGGCCAAAGTCCGCCAGTGCTGGGAACCTTCCCGGCGTCTACGAACTTTGGGCCAAAGTTGCCGCGAAGCGGACTTCAACAAACTGTTGACGCACGGGGCTGGCGGGCGTACCGTTCCAGCATTCGTAAACAGGTTTCCACGATCCGGAAACGCGACTGAGGCGCTCATCCCGCGCCACGCGGCATACCGGCGCAGGCGCCACCCACCCGCCGCGCGCCGCCGCCGGATCGCAGCCCCACGCTCACCCCTCGCGCAAAGGAGCGCACCCATGAGCTACGTCCTCGGCCCCAACCAGTACGGGAAGGCGGAGAACCGTGTCGTGCGGGTCTACCGCGACACCGCCCGGCACGAGATCCGCGACCTCAACGTCTCGACCGCCCTGCGTGGCGCGTTCGGTGACGCGCACACCACCGGCGACCAGGCCGCGGTGCTGCCGACCGACACCCAGAAGAACACCGCGTTCGCGTTCGCCAAGGAGCACGGGGTCACCTCGCCCGAGGACTACGCGCTCGCGCTCGGTGCCCGCTTCCTCGAGGCGTGCGAGGCCGCGTCCGGCAGCCGCATCGAGGTCGAGGAGTACGCCTGGGACCGCATCAGCGTCGACGGGCAGGGCCACGACCACGCGTTCGTGCGCCGCGGCGGCGAGGTGCGCACCACCGTCGTGACCCGCGACCGCGCGGGCGACCAGGCGTGGGTCGTGTCGGGCCTGAAGGACCTTGTCGTCCTCAAGTCGACCGGCTCGGAGTTCAAGGGCTACCTCAAGGACGAGTACACGACGCTGCAGGAGACCGACGACCGCATCCTCGCGACGTCGCTCGTCGCGCGCTGGCGCTACGAGGCGCCCGCCGGTGGCAGCTACGACGTCGACTGGAACAAGTGCTACGACGACATCAAGCGCGTCCTGCTCGAGACGTTCGCCACGACCTACAGCCGCGCGTTGCAGGAGTCGCTCTACGCGATGGGCTCGGCCGTGCTCGACACCCACGCCGAGGTGGCCGAGATCAAGTTCTCGGCGCCCAACAAGCACCACTTCCTCGTCGACCTCTCGCCGTTCGGCACCGAGAACAACGGCGAGGTCTTCATCGCGGCCGACCGGCCCTACGGCCTGATCGAGGCGACCGTGCAGCGCGACGGTGGCTCCGATGCGGGCGACGCCTGGCTGACCGTCCCGGGCTTCTGCTGAGAAGGGGCGAGACCACATGAGTGCCACTGCCACGAACCCCACGTCCGGCGCCGGTTCCACCCCGGCGCGCGCGTCCAAGCACCCCGTCGACGAGGTCCTGCCCGCCCCGAAGCTCGCCATCTACGGCTTCCAGCACGTCCTGGCGTTCTACGCCGGTGCGGTCATCGTGCCGATCCTGCTGGCGAGCGCGATCGGCCTCAACACCCAGCAGCTGATCCACCTCATCAACGCCGACCTGTTCACCTGCGGCATCGCCTCGATCATCCAGTCGGTCGGCTTCTGGAAGGTCGGCGTGCGACTGCCGCTGCTGCAGGGCGTCACCTTCACCGCTGTCTCACCGATGATCGCGATCGGCCTCGCGGCCGGTGGCGGCACCGACGGCCTGCTCGTGATCTACGGCGCCGTCATCGTCGCCGGGCTGTTCACCTTCCTCATCGCCCCGTACTTCAGCCGGCTCATCCGGTTCTTCCCCCCGGTCGTCACCGGCTCGGTCATCTCGATCATCGGCCTCGCGCTACTGCCCGTGGCCGCAGCCGACGCGGCAGGAGGCGCCGGTCCGGACCTCGACCCGACCAGCGGCCGGAACCTCGCCTATGCGCTCGGCACGTTGTTCCTCATCGTCGCGATCCAGCGTGTCTTCAAGGGGTTCATGGCCACCGTGGCCGTCCTCGTGGGCCTGGTCGTCGGGACGCTGGTCGCGTGGGTGCTGGGCGACGCGCACTTCGACAGCGTGGGTGACTCGAGCTGGCTGGGCGTCACGACGCCGTTCTACTTCGGCTGGCCCAAGTTCTCGATCGCGGCGATCATCTCGATGATCGTGGTCATGCTCATCACCGCAGTCGAGACCACCGGTGACGTGTTCGCGACCGGCGAGATCGTCGAGAAGCGGGTCGGCCGCGAGGACATCGCCCGCGCCCTGCGCGCAGACGGCCTCGCCACCACCATCGGCGGCGTGCTCAACTCCTTCCCCTACACGTGCTTCGCCGAGAACGTCGGACTGGTGCGGCTGACCCGCGTCAAGAGCCGCTACGTCGTCGCGGCGGCGGGCGTGATCATGATCGTCATCGGACTGATCCCCAAGGCCGGGGCGATCGTCGCCGGCATCCCCCACCCGGTGCTCGGCGGTGCGGCACTGGCGATGTTCGCCACGGTGGCGGTCGTCGGCTTCCAGACGCTGTCGCGGGTCGACTTCCACGACCACCGCAACGTCGTGATCGTGGCCACCTCGATCGGCCTGGCGATGTACGTCACGGCCCAGCCCGACGTCGCCAAGGCCGTGCCGAGCTGGGCGCAGATCATCCTCGGCTCCGGCATCACGCTCGGCTCGATCACGGCCATCGTCCTCAACCTGCTCTTCCACCACGTCGGTCGCAGCCGCGGACCGGCGGTCGCGGGCGCCCCGGGCGCCGGTCTGGTGCGGCTGGCGGAGGTCAACGGCATGACCCAGGAGGAGTTCGTCGAGACCTTCGGAGGGCTGTTCCAAGGCTCGCAGTGGGTAGTCGAAAGAGCTTATGACTCAAGGCCATTCACCGACACCATCGATCTGCGCCGGGCCTTCCAGGAGGCGTTGTTCTCCGCGACGGAGGAGGAGCAGAAGCAGCTGATCGACACCTACCCGACACTGGGTGCCGACAGCGTGGCCGAGGGCGCCGAAGGTGAGGACTCGCTCAGGGACCAGTCGATCCTGGGCCTCACCCGCCTCGACAACGCCCAGCACGACGAGCTGTCCGAGCTGACCACGCAGTACCGCGACCGGTTCGGGTTCCCGCTCGTCATGTGTGTGCGCGACCGCGACTCGTTCGACGAGATGCTGCGCACCGGGTGGAGCCGCCTGGGCAACTCGCCCACCCAGGAGCACGCCGCCGCGCTGGTCGAGATAGCGAAGATCGCCGGCTACCGGTTTGATGACCTCGTGGCCGACGCCAACCCGATCCTGTCCGCGCGCTCGCGCTTCCTGGAGGGGTCGTGAGCCTGTCGGCCTTCAACGCGCTGCCCGCCGACGAGGCCGCGCGGGTGCTCAGCGGGTGCCTGCCGGTCGCTCGGTGGGTGGCCGAGGTGCGCGACGGCCGCCCGTATGCCGCGTGGCCGGTGCTCGAGGAGGCGGCGGCTGCCGCGGCGGCGCAGCTCACCGACGACGAGCTCGACGCCGCCCTGGCGGGACACCCCCGGATCGGCGAGCGGGCGAGCGCGGGGCACAACGCCGCCGCGAGCGCGCGGGAGCAGTCCGGGGTCGACCCGCACGACGCGGAGGTGAGCCGCGCGCTCGCCGCCGGCAACGCGGCATACGAAGAGCGGTTCGACCGGGTCTTCATCATCCGGGCGGCGGGTCGCTCGGCTCCCGAGATCCTGGCGGAGCTCGAGCGCCGGCTCGGCAACGACGACGCGGCCGAACGTGAGGAGACCGTGACGCAGCTGCGCGAGATCGCGCTGCTGCGGCTGCGGCAGGTGGCCGACGAGGCAGGAGCAGCCTGATGGGAACCCTGAGCACGCACGTCCTTGACACGAGTGTCGGACGCCCAGCCGAGGGCATCGCCGTGACGTTGGAAACCGTTGCGGGAGAACGCATTGGCGAAGGCGTCACGGATGGTGACGGCCGCGTGGGTTCGATCGGGCCGACCCGGCTGAACCCCGGTGACTACGTCCTGCGGTTCGCATCCGGGCCGCATTTCGAGGCGGCCGGGGTCGACGGGTTCTACCCCGAGGTGGTGGTCGTGTTCACGATCGCCGACGGTGAACAGCACTACCACGTGCCGGTGCTGCTCAACCCGTTCGGCTACTCCACCTACCGCGGGAGCTGACCCACGCCGCGGTGTGGCGAACACATCTACGCCACCACCTGAGACAGACCGCCCGAGCCGTTGACCGCGGCTTCGGGCCGCGCGTACCCTCGACAATATCGGAAACAAGTTTCCACTATACGGAAACACAAGGAGCGAAACCCATGAGCGACCACGGACTGCGGTACGAGGCCAACTGCTCGATCCTGTTCACCGAGCTGCCCCTGCTCGAGCGTCCCGCCGCCGCGAAGGCGTCCGGCTTCGATGCCGTCGAGTTCTGGTGGCCCTGGCCGGAGCAGCCGGTCCCGGGCGACCGCGAGGTCGACGCCTTCGTCGGGGCCGTGGAGGACGCCGGGGTGCAGCTCGTCGGGCTCAACTTCTTCGCCGGCGACCTGGCTGGTCCGGACTGCGGCGTCCTCTCGATCCCCGCGCGGGTGCAGCAGTTTCGCGACAACATCGACGTCACCGTCGGCATCGGCGAGCGGCTCGGCGTGAGCGGGTTCAACGCGCTCTTCGGCAACCGGGTCGAGGAGGCCAGCCCGCAGGAACAGGACGAGCTCGGCCGTGAGTCGATCGCCGCCGCGGCCAAGGCCGCCGACCGCATCGGTGCCACCGTCCTGGTCGAGTCGGTCAGCGGGCCCAAGCCCTACCCGCTGCGCACCGCCGCCGACTCCGTCGCCGTGGTCGACGACGTCCGCGCCACGGGCAACGCCAACGTCGGGTTCCTCCTCGACCTCTTCCACCTCGCGAACAACGGCGACGACATCGACGCCGCCATCGCGGCATACGTCGACCGCGTGGCGCACGTGCAGATCGCCGACGCACCCGGCCGCGGCGAGCCCGGCAGTGGCTCGCTCGACCTCGACCGGCACCTCGCCGACCTGGCCGCGCGGGGGTATGCCGGGTGGGTGGGCCTGGAGTACAAGCCCACCACCGCGACCACGCCGGAGAGCCTCGGCTGGCTCGACCGCTGACCCGCTGCGTCTGCGAGTTTGCCCCGCTGGTGGACAAATCCGCGGACGCAAGCAAGCACAGACCCGCAGCACCGCAGACCCGCAGCAAGGAGAACCACATGAGCAGCATCGCCTTCATCGGCCTCGGCATCATGGGCAGCCCGATGGCCGTCCACCTCCAGAACGCAGGCCACGACGTCGTGGGCTACAACCCGTCGCCGGAGAAGACCAAGGCCCTTGTCGACGCGGGCGGGCGCGCCGCCGACTCGGTGGCCGACGCGGTGCGCGACGCCGAGGTGGTCGCGGTCATGGTGCCGGACAGCCCGGACGTGCAGGACGTGCTCGCAGGGGAGGACGGTGTCTTCGCCAACGCCAAGGAGGGAACCCTCGTCATCGACTTCTCCAGCATCCGCCCCGACGTGACGGTGGAGCTGGCGAAGACTGCCCAGGACAAGGGGTTCCGGCTGCTCGATGCCCCGGTCTCCGGCGGGGAGGCCGGAGCCAGGAACGCTGCGCTGTCGATCATGGTCGGCGGGGACGCGGCCGACTTCGAGGCCGCCAAGCCGGTCTTCGACGCGGTCGGCAAGACCATCGTCCACGTCGGCGGCAACGGTGCCGGGCAGACGGTGAAGGCGGCCAACCAGCTCATCGTCGCCGCCAACATCGAGGCCCTGGCCGAGGCGGTCGTCTTCCTCGAGGCTTACGGCGTCGACCTCGGCGCCGCCCTGGATGTGCTCGGCGGAGGGCTCGCCGGGTCGAAGGTCCTGGACCAGAAGCGCGACAACATGACCAGCAAGTCGTTCCAGCCGGGGTTCCGGATCGACCTGCACCACAAGGACATGGGCATCGTCACGAGCGCCGCGCGCGAGGCCGGTGTCGTCGTCCCCCTCGGTGGGCTCGTCGCCCAGCTGATGGCCTCCGCCCGCGCGAACGGCGACGGCGGCCTCGACCACTCCGCGCTGCTGCGCGGCGTCCAGCGTCTCTCGGGTCAGTCGCCCGACGTGAAGGAGTAGAACCATGGCACGCATGACCGCGGCCCAGGCGGCCGTCGAGATCCTCAAGAAGGAAGGGGTGACCAACGTCTTCGGCCTGCCCGGTGCGGCCATCAACCCGTTCTACAAGGCGATGAAGACGAACGGCGGCCTGCACCACACGCTCGCCCGCCACGTCGAGGGCGCCTCGCACATGGCCGAGGGCTACACCCGCGCCAAGGCGGGCAACATCGGCGTCTGCATCGGCACCTCGGGTCCGGCCGGCACCGACATGATCACCGGGCTCTACTCGGCCAGCGCCGACTCGATCCCGATCCTGTGCATCACCGGGCAGGCGCCGGTGGCCAAGCTGCACAAGGAGGACTTCCAGGCGGTCGACATCGCCTCGATCGCGGGGCCGCTCACCAAGCTGGCGGTCACCGTGCTGGAGCCGGCCCAGGTGCCGGGCACGTTCCAGCAGGCGTTCCACCTCATGCGGTCCGGTCGGCCGGGCCCGGTGCTCATCGACCTGCCCATCGACGTCCAGCTGGCCGAGGTCGAGTTCGACATCGAGACCTACGAGCCGCTGCCGGTCTACAAGCCGACCGCCACACGGGCACAGGTCGACAAGGCGCTGGCCATGCTCGACGCGAGCGAGAAGCCCCTCATCGTCGCCGGTGGCGGCATCATCAACGCCGACGCCGCCGAGCTGCTCGTCGAGCTGGCCGAGCTGACCGGCGTGCCGGTCGTCCCGACGCTCATGGGCTGGGGCACGATCCCCGACGACCACCCGCTCAACGCCGGCATGGTCGGGCTCCAGACGTCGCACCGCTACGGCAACGCGACGATGCTCGAGTCCGACTTCGTCCTCGGCATCGGCAACCGGTGGGCCAACCGCCACACCGGCGACCTCGAGACCTACACGGCGGGGCGGAAGTTCGTCCACGTCGACATCGAGCCGACCCAGATCGGGCGGGTCTTCGCACCCGACTACGGCATCGTGTCGGACGCCAAGGCGGCATTGGAGCTGTTCGTGGTGGCAGCGCGCGAGCGCCGGGACGCGAAGGCGCTCAAGGACCGCACTGCCTGGGCGCGGGCCTGCCAGGACCGCAAGCGAAACCTGTTGCGCAAGACCAACTTCGACGTGGTCCCGGTCAAGCCACAGCGCGTCTACCAGGAGATGAACGCCGCCTTCGGGCGCGACGTCCGCTACGTCTCGACCATCGGCCTGTCGCAGATCCAGGCGGCCCAGCTGCTGCACGTCTACCAGGGCCGGCACTGGATCAACGCCGGGCAGGCCGGCCCGCTCGGATGGACCGTGCCGGCCGCTCTCGGCGTCGCCACCGCGTGCCCAGACGAGACCGTCGTCGCGCTCTCGGGTGACTACGACTTCCAGTTCATGATCGAGGAGCTGGCGGTCGGGGCCCAGTTCAACATTCCCTACGTCCACGTCCTGGTGAACAACGCCTACCTCGGCCTGATCCGGCAGAGCCAGCGCGCGTTCGACATGGACTTCCAGGTGCAGCTGTCGTTCGACAACATCAACGCGCCTGAGGTGGGCGGCTACGGCGTCGACCACGTCAAGGTCGTGGAAGGCCTGGGCTGCAAGGCGATTCGCGTCGTCGACCCCTCCGAGATCCGCGAGGCGCTGGAGAAGGCCAAGGGCATGGCGCAGGAGTATCGCGTGCCTGTCGTCGTCGAGGTGATCCTCGAGCGCGTGACGAACGTGTCGATGGGTCTGTCGATCGCGAGCGTCACCGAGTTCGAGGACCTGGCCGAGATCGGTGCCGACGCCCCGACAGCGCTCTTCGCCAACCTCGACTGAGGTCGCCCGATGACGCGCGTGCTGCTCGCCCCAGACAAGTTCAAGGGCACGCTGACCGCCGCCGAGGTGGCCACGCACCTGGAGGGCGGGCTGCGCGTGGTGCTGCCCGACCTCGAGGTCGCCACCGTGCCCGTCGCCGACGGTGGCGACGGCACGCTCGCGGCGGCTGAGGCGGCCGGGTTTGACCTCGTGGCCGTGCGGGCGGCGGGGCCGACGGGTATGCCGCTCACGGCGAGCTTTGCGCGGCGCGGCACCGAGGCGGTGGTCGAGCTCGCGGAGGTGAGTGGCCTGTCACGCCTGCCGGACGGACGGCCAGACCCGGTGGGCGCCACCAGCCGCGGGACCGGCGACCTCATCGCCGCAGCGCTCGATGCCGGGTGCCGCCGGATCATCGTCGGCATCGGCGGCAGCGCCTCCACCGACGGTGGGATGGGGCTGCTCCAGGCGCTCGGCGCGCGCGTCAGCGGTCGCCGCGGTCGGGCGCTCCGTGATGGCGGTGGCTCACTGGTCGACGTTGTCGGGCTCGACGTCTCCGAGCTCCACCCGGGGCTCGCCAGTGCCGAGCTCGTCGTGGCCAGCGATGTCGACAACCCACTCACCGGACCGACGGGTGCGGCTGCGGTCTACGGACCGCAGAAGGGTGCCGGTCCCGACGAGGTGGAGGCGCTCGACATCGGTCTCTCAGCCTGGGCCAACCTGGTGGCGCAGGCCACCGGGCGCGACCTGCGCGACACGCCTGGCGCGGGCGCTGCCGGCGGTGTCGGCTTCGCGCTGCTGGCGGTGCTGGGCGCCACGATGCGCCCGGGCGCGGAGCTCGTCGGCGAGCTGACCGGTCTGTCTGAGGCTGTCGCCGCAGCCGACCTCGTGGTCACCGGCGAAGGGTCCCTCGACGACCAGACGTTGCACGGCAAGGCGCCTGCGGCGGTCGCCGCGCTGGCCGGGCCACGCCGCACGCCCGTAGTCGCGGTGGCCGGCAGGGTCGCCCTCGACGAGGCGACGTGGCGTTCGGCCGGCTTCGACGCGGCATACGGGCTCATCGACGAGGCGGGCAGCCGCGAGGAGGCGTTCGACGCCCCCGGTCCCCTCCTGGAACGCATCGGTGCGCGGATCGCGCGCGAGTACGGTGAGGTCCTGGACGCACCGGCGACCAGTCGCGTCGAAGTGGAGGTGGCACGTGAACGCTGATGTCGTGCTGCGGGCGCGACGCGCGGTCGTGGACGGTGAGGAGGTCGCGGCGACGGTCTTCGTCGCCGGTGGCAGCATCGCCGCCATCGAGCCCTACGACGTGCCAGCCGGAGACGTGCCCGTGGTCGAGCTCGCCGACGACGAGGTGCTCCTGCCGGGCCTGGTCGACACGCACGTCCATGTCAACGAGCCCGGCCGCACCGAGTGGGAGGGCTTTGCCAGTGCCACGCGGGCGGCCGCGGCCGGTGGCGTGACCACGATCATCGACATGCCGCTCAACTCGATCCCCGCGACGGTTTCCGTTGCGTCACTACAGGAGAAGCGCGCCGTCGCCCACGACCAGGCCTATGTGGACGTGGGCTTCTGGGGCGGGGCGGTCCCGGGCAACGTGCCCGACCTGCGACCGCTGCACGAGGCCGGCGTCTTTGGCTTCAAGTGCTTCCTCATCCACTCCGGGGTCGACGAGTTCCCGCCGCTCACGCCCGCCGAGCTGCGCGAAGCCCTCACGGAGACAACGAAGTTCGACGCCCTCGTCATCGTGCATGCCGAGGACGCCGACGCCATCCACTCTGCCCCGGAGCCTGAGGGACGCACGTATGCCGCGTACCTGGATTCGCGACCGCGTGCGGCCGAGGAGGTGGCGATCACTGCCGTCGTCGACGCGGTCCGTGAGACCGGGGGACGGGCGCACATCCTGCACCTCTCCGACGCCGACGCCGCGCCGCTGGTCGCCAAGGCGCAGGCGGAGGGGCTGCGGGTCACTGCCGAGACGTGCCCCCACTACCTCACGATCACGGCCGAGGAGATCCCCGACGGCGCGACCGAGTTCAAGTGCTGCCCCCCGATCCGCGAGGCCGACAACCGCGACCACCTCTGGGATGCGTTGCGGGACGGGACGATCGGCACCATCGTCACCGACCACAGCCCGTGCACGGAGGACCTCAAACGCAGGGACGTCGGCGAGTTCGGGCTGGCGTGGGGTGGGATCGCTGGGGTGCAGCTCGGCCTGCCCGCCGTGTGGACCGAGGCGCGGGCGCGTGGGTTCACGCTGGCCGACGTGGTGCGGTGGATGGCCACCAACACCGCCGACCAGGTGGGGCTGTCCGACCGGGGCCGCATCGCGGTCGGCGCGCAGGCCGACCTTGTCGTCCTCGCACCCGACGAGGAGTTCACTGTCGACGTCGCCCGTCTGCGCCACAAGAACCCCGTCACGGCCTACGCCGGCCGCACGCTGACCGGAGTCGTCCGGCAGACCTGGCTGCGCGGCATACCCGTGGACATCGACGCAGCCCCGCGAGGGCAGCTCATCAGGAGAGGAAACCCATGAGCGACAACGAAACCCGCTACTACGCCCCTCAGGGTGGGTTACCCCCGCAGACCCAGCTGACGACCGACCGGGCGACCTTCACCGAGGCCTACGCCGTGCTGCCGCGCGGCACGATGACCGACATCGTCACGAGCGCCCTGCCCTTCTGGGACGGCATGCGGATGTGGGTCATCGCGCGGCCGCTGTCGGGTTTCGCCGAGACGTTCTCGCAGTACATCGTCGAGGTCGCCTCGAGTGGCGGCTCCGACAAGCCGGAGGTCGACCAGCTGGCCGAGGCGGTGCTGTTCGTGGTGGCCGGCCACCTCGAGCTCACCCTTGACGGCGAGACGCACGCACTGACCCCGGGCAGCTACGTCTACCTGCCGTGCGGCCAGCGCTGGAGCCTGCGCAACAAGGGCGACGAGACGGCCTCGTTCCACTGGATCCGCAAGTCCTACCAACGGGTTGACGGGGTCGACCTGCCCGAGCCGCTGGTCACCCACGAGTCCGACGTCCCCGGCATCGAGATGCCCGGCACCAAGGGGGCGTGGACGACGCAGCGGTTCGTCGACCCCACGGACGTGCGCCACGACATGCACGTCAACATCGTCAACTTCGAGCCGGGCGGGGCGATCCCGTTCCCCGAGACCCACGTGATGGAGCACGGCCTCTACGTCCTGGAGGGCAAGGCGGTCTACCTGCTCAACAACGACTGGGTCGAGGTGCAGGAGGGCGACTTCATGTGGCTGCGCGCGTTCTGCCCGCAGGCGTGCTACGCCGGTGGTCCGGGGCGGTTCCGCTACCTGCTCTACAAGGACGTCAACCGCCACGCCGTGCTGTCGCGGCAGCTCGTCTGACGCCCGTCTGGGACAAGCGGCCGGGCGCAGTTTCCACATGGTGAAACTGCGTATCCGAAAGCCTTGATTCAACAGTTTGTTGAGGGCTACCGTGGTCCGAACCTCGCGCCCCGTCGTTCGCATGGATAACCGTCGGTGCCGCGCCGACACCAACCATGCTCCTCGCGGCTCGCCGCGGGTGGATGATGGGAGCCCCAACGACGGGGTGAGGAGGTCGCGATGGCTGCCGATGGCCACGAGCTGACGATCAACGGCGCGACGTGTTCGCTCGCCGGCACCGACCCGGCGACCAACGCCCTCGACTTCCTGCGTGACCGCGGGCTCACCGGCGCCAAGGAGGGCTGCGCCGAGGGGGAGTGCGGTGCCTGTTCGGTCATGGTGGCTCGCCCAGACGAGGACGGCGGCACCCGCTGGACGGCGATCAACGCCTGCCTCATCCCCGCGGCGGCGCTCGACGGCCAGGAGGTCGTGACCTCTGAAGGGCTCGGCGCGCCCGATGACCTGCACCCGGTGCAGCGCGAGATGGCAGTGCGCGGCGGCTCCCAATGTGGTTACTGCACACCGGGATTCGTCTGCTCCATGGCCGCCGAGTACTACCGTGCAGACCGCTCCGAACCGGCCGCCTCCAACGGCCACGGCGCCGACCACGAGCACGGGCCGAACGGCTTCGACCTGCACGCGCTGTCCGGCAACCTGTGCCGCTGCACCGGCTACCGCCCGATCCGTGACGCCGCCTTCGCGCTGGGCGCACCGAGCGTCGACGACGCGTATGCCGCGCGGCGCAGCTCCCCGGCGCCTGTCGCCGCCTCGACACGGCTGAGTGGCGCCTCCGGCACCTTTGCCCGCCCGGCCGACCTGGCCGAGGCGCTCGAGCTGCTTGCCGCACAGCCAGAGGCAGTGCTCGTGGCGGGCTCCACCGACTGGGGTGTCGATGTCAACATCAAGGGCTCCAGGGCGCAGTACGCCATCGGCATCGACCGGGTGCCCGAGCTGCGCGGCTTCGAGGTCGGTGACGACGTCGTGGAGATCGGCGCGGCGGTGACCCTGTCGGAGGCCGAGCGACTCCTCGACGGACGAATCCCGTTGCTGGACCAGCTCTTCCCGCAGTTCGCCTCCCGGCTCATCCGCAACGGCGCCACCATCGGGGGCAACCTCGGCACCGGCTCGCCCATTGGCGACACGCCACCCGCGCTGCTGGCCCTCGAGGCGACCCTGGTGCTGGCCTCGCGCGACGGCGAGCGCGAGGTGCAGTTGGCCGACTACTTCACCGGCTATCGCCAGACCGTCCGCAAGCCCGGCGAGCTCATCAAGGCAGTGCGGATCCCGTTGCCGCTCAGCGGGATCACCGCGTTCCACAAGATCGCCAAGCGGCGGTTCGACGACATCTCCAGTGTGGCCGTCGGGTTCGCCATCGACGTAAGTGACGGTGTGGTGGCCAAGGCCCGCATCGGTCTCGGGGGCGTCGCGGCCACCCCGATCCGAGCCCTGGCCACCGAGGCCGCTCTCGAGGGCCGACCGTGGACCGCCGACGTGGTCCGCGAGGCGGCCGACGTGATGCGCGCGGAGGGGACACCTCTGGACGACCACCGCTCCAGCGCGGCATACCGCAGGGCCATGCTCGGCACGGCACTCCTCAAGCTCCATGCCGAGTCCGCCACTCACGAGGAGGCGACAGCATGAGCGCACTGTCCGACCGTCCCACGAATCCCGTTGTGGGAGAGTCGCTCCCGCACGAAGCAGCCTCGCTCCACGTGACCGGTCAAGCCCTCTACACCGACGACCTCGTCGGTCGCCTGCCCGGCACGCTGCACGCCCACCCGGTGCAGGCACCGCATGCCCACGCCCGCGTCACTCGGCTCGACGTGTCCGCGGCCTACGACGTCCCGGGTGTCGTGCGAGTGCTCACCGCCGACGACGTGCCGGGGGTCAACGACGCCGGCATCAAGCACGACGAGCCGCTGTTCCCCAGCGAGGTCATGTACTACGGCCACTCGGTCTGCTGGGTCCTGGGCGAGACGCTCGAGGCGGCGCGGCTCGGGTCGCTTGCCGTCGAGGTCGACTACGAGCCGCTGCCGGCACTCGTCACCGTCAAGGACGCCATCGCCGCGGACAGCTTCCAGGGCGGCCAGCCGCGAATGGAGCGCGGCGACATCGATGAGGGCTTCGAGGCCGCCAGCCATGTGTTCTCAGGGGAGTTCGAGTTCGCCGGGCAGGAGCACTTCTACCTCGAGACCCACTGCTCGCTGGCCCAGGTCGACGAGAACGGCCAGGTCTTCGTGCAGTGCTCGACGCAGCACCCCACCGAGACGCAGGACATCGTCGCCCACGTGCTCGGCACCCCCAGTCATGCCGTCACTGTCCAGTGCCTGCGGATGGGCGGCGGCTTCGGCGGCAAGGAGATGCAACCCCACGGGTATGCCGCGATCGCCGCCCTGGGTGCCACCCTCACCGGGCGTCCGGTGCGGCTCAGGCTGAGCCGCAACCAGGACATCACCATGTCGGGCAAGCGGCACGGCTTCCACTCGCAGTGGCGCGTCGGTTTCGACGACACCGGCCACCTCGTGGCGCTCGACGCGACACTCACGGCCGACGGCGGGTGGAGCCTCGACCTCTCCGAGCCGGTCCTCGCGCGGGCCCTGTGCCACATCGACAACGCCTACTGGATTCCCAACGTTCGCGTCAATGGACGAATCGCCAAGTGCCACAAGACATCCCAGACGGCGTTCCGTGGCTTCGGCGGCCCTCAGGGCATGCTCGTCATCGAGGACATCCTCGGCCGGTGCGCGCCCCTGCTAGGCCTCGACCCGATCGACCTGCGTCGCCGCAACTTCTACGTCCACGGCCAGGCCACTCCCTACGGTCAGTCGGTCCGGCACCCCGAGCGCGCGGTCACCTGCTGGGAGCAGGTGCTGACGACCGGCGACGTCGCGGCGCGCCAGGCCGGCATCGCGGCATACAACGCGACCCACGAGCACACCAAGCGGGCGCTGGCCATGACGCCCGTGAAGTTCGGGATCTCGTTCAACCTCACGGCGTTCAACCAGGCTGGCGCGCTCGTGCACGTCTACAAGGACGGCTCGGTGCTGATCAACCACGGTGGCACCGAGATGGGGCAGGGCCTGCACACCAAGATGCTGCAGGTCGCCGCCACAGCCCTCGGCGTGCCACTGTCGATGGTGCGGCTCGCGCCGACACGCACCGACAAGGTGCCCAACACCTCCGCCACCGCGGCGAGCTCGGGCGCCGACCTCAACGGCGGTGCCGTCAAGAACGCCTGCGAGCAGATCACCGAGCGGCTGCGCTCACTGGCGGGAGAGCGGTTCGAGGTGGCGCCCGCCGAGGTGCAGTTCGGCGACGGTATCGTGACCGGCGGCGGGCAGAGCATGCCGTGGGCCGAGCTGGTCAACCTCGCCTACTTCAACCGCATCCAGCTCTGGGCGGCGGGCTACTACCGCACCGAGGGGCTGCACTGGGACTCGACGGTCATGCAGGGCTCGCCGTTCAAGTACTTTGCCTACGGTGTCGCGGCGACCGAGGTAGAGGTCGACGGTTTCACCGGCGCCTACCGCACGCGTCGCGTCGACATCGTCCACGACGTCGGCGACTCGCTGTCGCCGCTGGTCGACATCGGGCAGGTCGAGGGTGGGTTCGTGCAGGGGGCCGGCTGGCTGACCCTGGAGGACCTGCGCTGGGACGAGTCCGACGGGCCGAACCGCGGTCGGCTGGCCACCCAGGCGGCGAGCACCTACAAGCTGCCGAGCTTCTCGGAGATGCCCGAGGAGTTCAACGTGGCGCTGCTCGAGCAGGCCCACGAGGACGGCGCCGTCTATGGCTCCAAGGCCGTCGGCGAGCCGCCTCTCATGCTGGCCTTCTCGGTGCGCGAGGCGCTGCGTCAGGCCGCCGCTGCGTTCGGCCCGGCGGGCACGTCGGTCGATCTCGCGTCCCCGGCCACACCCGAGGCGGTCTGGTGGGCGATCGAGGAGGCGCGTGGGGGTGCGGAGCCGCCGCACATGAGCGCGATGGTCGAGGGTGGCACGGGTGTGGTGCCCGACCAGCCCGATGCTGACTCCCACCCGATCGAACCGAGATCCGAACGCGCCCAACGGGTTTCGTCGGGAGCCTGACATGCGCTGGATCACCGCAGTCGAGCGTCTGCGTGAGCGACGGCAGCCAGGCGTGCTGGTCACGCTGGTGGCGGTTCGCGGTCACTCCCCTCGGGAGGCGGGCGCGAAGATGGTCGTCTCGACCGACCAGACGTGGGGGAGCGTGGGCGGCGGCAACCTCGAGGCGACCGCGGTGGAGCGTGCGCGAACGCTGCTCGCGAGCGGCTCGCTCGACCCCGTCGACCTCGAGCTCGCGCTCAACGACAAGGCGCCGACCGAGCACGGGCAGCAGTGCTGCGGCGGCGAGGTGCGGCTGCTGCTCGAGCCGCTGCCCGTCGTGCCGTCGGTCGCCATCTTCGGGATGGGCCACGTCGGACTCGAGCTCGCCCGCGTGCTCGCCCGGCACGATCTCGAGCTGCACCTCGTGGACTCGCGCGCCGACCAGCTCGGCCACGACCGGCTCGGCGTGCTCGACGACGCCGTCGCAGGCGTCCGCGTCCACCACGCGCCCGTGCCCGAGCTCGTCCTGGGCCAGGTGCCCGCCGGCATCCACGTCCTCGTCATGACCCACGACCACGCGGAGGACGCAGCCCTCTGCGACGCGGCGTTGCGCTGCCGTCACCTCGGCACGATCGGTCTCATCGGGTCCAGTGCCAAGTGGCGCCGGTTCGAGAAGCGCCTTGCGGCAGAAGGACATTCGCAAGAGTCGTTGAACCGCATCCAGACCCCCATCGGCCTCCCCGACATCGACGGCAAGGCGCCCGCCACGATCGCCGTCGCGGTCGCCGCCGACCTGCTGCGCACCTTCCAGGCCGAGGCGGTCGAAGCGTGACGCTCTTCCGGGCCCGTGTCATGGACACCCCCGCCGACCCGTTCACCGGCGGAGGCCTGCGCGCCGACGACGACTGCGGGTTGCTCGTCGAGGCCGGCGTCATCACGGCACGCGGCCCGTTCGAGACGATCCGCGCCGCCAACCCGGACGAGCCCGTCCTCGACCTGCGCGAGGGCATCGTGCTGCCGGGCCTCGTCGACACCCACGTCCATTTCCCGCAGGTCCGCGTGATCGGCGGACTCGGCATGCCACTGCTCGACTGGCTCGACCAGTGCGCCCTGCCCGAAGAGGTGCGCATGGGCGAGGTCGACTACGCCCGCGGCGTCGCACGCGACTTCGTGACCGGCCTCGTCGACTCGGGCACGACGACGGCCCTCGTCTTCGGGTCGCACTTCGCCGGTGCAGTCGACGTGATGTTCGAGGCCGCCGACCGCTGGGGCCTGCGCGTCACGACCGGACTCGTGACCTCCGACCGCATCCTGCCCGAGCCGCTGCTCACCACGCCCGAGCGTGCGCTCAAGGAGCAGGCCGAGCTCGCCTCGCGCTGGCACGGCAAGGGGCGCCTTCGGTATGCCGTGACGCCGCGCTTCTCGTTGTCCGCCAGCGAGGCGATCCTCGAGGCGTGTGGCCAGACGTTCACCGAGGTCGACGGGGCGTTCTTCACCTCGCACGTCAACGAAAACCTCCGCGAGGTGCAGGAGGTGCGCGACCTGTTCGGTGGCTCCTCCTACGTCGACACCTACGACAGGTTCGGCCTGCTGACCGACCGCTCGGTCCTCGCCCACGACGTCCATCCCACTGACGCCGAGCTCGAGACGCTGGCCATGCGGCATACCTCGGTGGCGCACTGTCCCACGTCGAACTCGGCCCTCGGCTCGGGACTGTTCCCGATGCGCCGCCACGTCGAGGCCGGGGTGCAGGTGGCGATGGGCTCCGATGTCGGCGCGGGCACCGGGTTCCTGATGCTCAAGGAAGGGCTGCAGGCCTACTTCATGCAGCGGTTGCTCGGTGACGCGGGGCTGCCGCTGACGTCCACGCACCTGTTGTGGCTGTGCACGTCGGCGGGCGCCAGGGCGCTCGGGCTCGGCGACGAGGTCGGTGACCTGTCGGTGGGCAAGGCGTTCGACGCCATCTGGCTGCTGCCCGAGGCGGGCGACCCGCTGGCCGTGGGCCTGGGCAACGCCGACTCGCCCGAGGACGCGCTGTCAAAGGTGTTCGCCCTCGGGGCCAGCTCGGACATCGGGGGTGTCTGGATCGGTGGCGACCAGATCGCCGCCGGCCACTGGCGAATGCCACCCAAGCGCTGACCCGTCCGACAGGTCAGGCGCGTTCGGCGCGCAGCACCTCTTCGTAGGCCGGCAGCGTCAGGAAGTCGGGGAAGTCCGGGTCGATTGCGCACTCCACGAACAGTTTTCGCGCCGTCTCCAACGACTCGCGCGCGGCCTGGTCGTCGCCCGCCTCGGCCAGCAACGCGGCATACGCCTCCTCCACGACCTGGTCGACGAGCTCGCGACTCACCGTCTCACCGGACGACAACGTGGCGCTCGAGTTGAGCCACTGCCAGATCTGGCTGCGTGAGATCTCGGCGGTCGCGGCGTCCTCCATGAGGTTGTGGATCGCCGCGGCACCGTTGCCGGAGAGCCACGCCTGGAGGTAGCGGATGCCCACGTCGACGTTGCCGCGCAGGCCGTCGATCGTGCGCTCTCCCGGCGTCGCACCCGCGTCGAGCAGGTCCTCGGCCTCGACGTCGACGTCGTCGCGCAAGACGTCGAGCTGGTTGGGTCGGTCGCCGAGCACCGAGGTGAAGACCTCCTTGCACAGCTCGACCATGCCGGGGTGCGCGACCCACGACCCGTCGAACCCGGCCTTGGCCTCGCGCTCCTTGTCGGCACGCACCTTGGCGAATGCCGCCTCGTTGGCCGCCTCGTCCTTGCTGGGGATGAACGCCGCCATGCCGCCGATCGCGAAGGCCCCGCGCTTGTGGCAGGTGGCGACGAGCAGGTCGGAGTAGGCCTTCATCATCGGCGCGTTCATCGTCACCGCGTTGCGGTCGGGGAGCGTGAACTGCGGCCCGGAGTCCCTGAAGTACTTGATGATCGAGAACAGGTAGTCCCAGCGCCCGGCGTTGAGCCCGGCCGCGTGGTCGCGTAGCTCGTAGAGGATCTCCTCCATCTCGAACGCCGCCGGGATCGTCTCGATCAGCACCGTCGCCCGCACGGTGCCGGGCGCGATGCCGAGCCGCTCCTCGGCGAAGGTGAAGACGTCGTTCCACAGCCGCGCCTCGAGGTGGCTCTCCATCTTGGGTAGGTAGAAGTAGGGGCCGCTGCCGCGCTCGAGCAGCTCGGCGGCGTTGTGGAAGAAGTAGAGGCCGAAGTCGACGAGCGCTCCGACGAGGGGCGTGCCGTCGAGGGTGAGGTGGGCCTCGTCGAAGTGCCAGCCGCGGGGGCGCGGGACGATGACGGGTATGCCGTCTGCGTCCTTGAGCGCGTAGTGCTTGCCCTCCGGGGTGGTGAGCTCGATGGTGCGGCGCACCGCGTCGTAGAGGTTGACCTGGCCGCCGATCACGTTGTCCCAGTGGGGAGTGTTGGCGTCCTCGAGGTCGGCCAGCCACACCTTGGCACCGGAGTTGAGGGCGTTGATCGCCATCTTGCGGGTGGTTGGTCCGGTGATCTCGACCCGCCGGTCCTGGAAGTCGGCCGGCGCGGGCGCGACCTGCCAGTCGCTGTCGCGCACCTGCGCGGTCTCGGCCAGGAAGTCGAGGTGTCCGGTGCGCGAGACCTCGGCGCGTCGACTGCGGCGGGCCTCGAGCAGCTCGTCGCGCGTCGACCCGAACCGTTGCTGCAGCTCGCCCAGGAACGCCAGCGCCTCAGGGGTGAGGATCTCCTCGCTGCGCTCCACGTCGTGCGGGGCGTCCACGGTCACGGTCGGCTCGGGCATGTCGTCCTCGGATCGGTGTTCGGGTGTCGGCGGGGCGGTCGCGGAAGTGCGCTCCGCGTGGCTACGATAGTTCCATGATACGGAAATGTCTTCTCATTCGTAAGCCCGAACGGGGAGATGGATGAACGCCGAGGCCACCGCAGCCGGCGGGCGCTCCGGTGGCGTCCAGTCGCTCGAGCGGGCGTTCATGCTCCTCGAGACGATGGCCGACGCGGGCGGTGTCATCAGCCTGTCGCAGCTCGCGAGCGACGCACAGCTGCCCCTGCCGACGATCCACCGGCTGATCCGCACCCTGGTCGACCTCGGCTATGTCCGGCAGGAGGCATCACGCCAGTATTCGTTGGGGCCCAGACTGATTCGGCTCGGCGAGACGACGTCGCGCATGGTCGGCCGCTGGGCCCGTCCACAGATGGAGAACCTCGCCCGCGAGCTCGGGGAGTCGGTCAACCTGGCCATGCTCGACGGCGACCAGATCGTTTACGTCGGCCAGGTGATGGCCTCACAGAACTCGATGCGCATGTTCACCGAGGTCGGCCGCCGGGTGCTGCCGCACTCGACCGGTGTCGGCAAGGCGGTGCTCGCCGAGATGGATCCGGGCGAGGTGCGCGCGCTGGTCGAGCGCACCGGTATGCCGGCCCGGACCGAGCACACGATCACCACGCCTGACGCGCTGGCCAAGGAGCTCGCGGCCACCCGCAAGCGCGGCTACGCCCTCGACGAGGGCGAGCAGGAGGTCGGGGTGCGGTGTGTAGCGGTCGCGGTGCCGGACGCACCACAGCAGCTGGCGCTGTCGGTGAGCGGCCCGTTGCCGCGGATGACCGACGACTTCATCGACAAGGCCGTCGGTCCGCTGCACAAGGCCGCCGCTGCGATTGCGGCGCAGCTGCGAGCAGGGGACTAACACTCGGGGCATCCTGCGTGAACTGTCCGTGATGCCAGCGGCTTTCGTCGTCCGGCGAGTTGCCGGACCGGCACGCTGGTGCCATGGCATACGGAGCGCAGTCCGAGCCGCTCGCCCTCGCCCACCGCGGCGGGGCGGCGCTCGCGCCCGAGAACACCCTCGCCGCGTTCGGCCGATCGGTGGCCCTGGGCTACCGCTATCTCGAGACCGACGTCCGGGTCACCGCTGACGGTGAGCTGGTCTGCTTCCACGATGCCACCCTCGACCGGGTGACGGGGCTGCGGGGGCCGCTGCGCCGGCACACCTTCGCCTCGCTGCGCAGCACCCGCGTCGGTGGTGAACCCATCGCCACGTTGCGCGAAGCGCTCGAGGCGTTCCCCGGCGTCAACTTCACGGTCGACCTCAAGGACCGCGATGCCATCGCGCCGTTGGCTGACCTGTTGCAGGACAACGACTTTCGTGGCCGGGTGTGCGTCGCAGGGGCGTGGGACGGTTGGCTCGCCGAGCTGCGGACGCAGGCGCCCGGGGTGCGCACCGCCCTGGGGTGGCGCTCGCTGACAGCTCTCGTCACCTCGGCGCGGGCCGGTATGCCGTGTGCCCGCCGGTTCGCCACCGCCGAGTTCGCGCACGTGCCGCTCCGGTTGGGGCGGTTCCCGGTCTTCGTCGAGCGACTCGTGGCGGGCGCGCACCGCATCGGCGTCCGGGTCATCGTGTGGACCGTCGACGACCCGATCGAGATCACGCGACTGCTCGACGCGGGTGTCGACGGCATCATCACCGACCGGCCGGACGTGCTGCGCGAAGTGCTCGTCGCCCGCGACCAGTGGCTCCCGATGTCAGAGGCGGTGGCCGAGGAACAGGGCGTCGGGGGATGAGTCGTCGAGGACCGTGAACCCCATCCGGCCGTAGAACCCGATGGCGTTCGTGTTCGCCCGGCCGACCCCCAGGTGCACGCCCGGCGAGCCGGCTGCGACCAGCCGGTCGAACAGCCCCTCGATCAGGCGCCGTCCCCAGCCGCCGCCCTGCCAATGCGGCAGCAGGTCGATGTGCAGGTGCGACGGGTGCTCGGCGACCACGTGGTCCGGCGCGACCGGCGGGTCGTGGATCAAGGCGATGACCCGGGCGTCGCGCGTTCCCTCGGGAGCCGACCCCGCGGCATACCGCCGCCGCAACGCCGGCCACCACTCACGCTCGCACCGTGCCTCGAAGGCCCGCGTGTCCAACGCGCCCAACACGTAGCCGCCGGCGCCCGACCCGTCGTCGAGCACCGCTGCCAGCGACGGCTCGAACTCGACGTATGGGCCGACCCAGACCTCGCCGGGAAGTCTTCCCTCGGCATACAACCCAGTGGCGTCACCGCCGCTGTCGCCGGTGCGCAGGCACACGTCATAGAGCGCGTCCCGGTCACCGGCGACATACGGCCGCAACGGTTTTGGCACAGTCAACGGCGCGCGTCAGTCGTCCTTGCCCGAGCCCATGCCGTCCTTGATGAGGTTCATGACCGAGTCGTCGGCGAGCGTCGTGACGTCACCGACCTCGCGGTTCTCGGCCACGTCGCGCAGCAGGCGGCGCATGATCTTGCCCGAGCGGGTCTTCGGCAGCTCGGGCACGACCATGATCGAGCGCGGCTTGGCGATGGGGCCGATCTCCTTGGCGACGTGGTTGCGCAGCTCCTGCACAAGATCGTCCCCAGCGTCGTCGCCCGATCGATCTGCGCCGCCACGCAGGATGACGAAGGCCACCACGGCCTGACCGGTCGTGTCGTCGGACGCACCCACGACGGCGGCCTCGGCCACGGTCGGGTGCGACACCAGCGCCGACTCGATCTCGGCCGTCGACAGCCGGTGACCCGACACGTTCATGACGTCGTCGACGCGGCCGAGCAGCCAGATGTTGCCGTCCTTGTCGTACTTCGCGCCATCGCCGGCGAAGTAGTACTTGTCGCCGAACCGGCTCCAGTAGGTCTCCTTGTAGCGCTCCGGGTCGCCCCATATGCCGCGCAACATCGACGGCCACGGCTTGGTCAGCACGAGGTAGCCGACGGCCTCCGGGTCGGTCAGCGGCTTGCCCTCGTCGTCGAGGATCTCCGCGCTGATGCCCGGGATCGGCTTCTGCGCCGAGCCGGGCTCGAGGTCGGTCACGCCGGGCAGCGGGCTGATCATGATCGCGCCCGTCTCGGTCTGCCACCAAGTGTCGACGATGGGTGCCTTGTCGCCGCCGATGTTCTTGCGGTACCACAGCCACGCCTCGGGGTTGATCGGCTCACCGACCGAGCCGAGCACCCGCAGCGACGACAGGTCGTACTTGGCGGGGATGTCGTCGCCCCACTTCATGAACGTGCGGATCGCGGTGGGCGCGGTGTAGAGGATCGTGACGCCGTACTTCTGCACGATGTCCCACCAGCGACCCTTGTCCGGGGTGTCCGGCGTCCCCTCGTAGATCACCTGGGTCGCGCCGTTGGCGAGCGGTCCGTAGACGATGTAGGAGTGCCCGGTCACCCAGCCGATGTCGGCGGTGCACCAGTAGACGTCGGTCTCCGGGTGCAGGTCGTGCACCACCGAGTTCGTGTAGGCGCACTGCGTGAGGTAGCCGCCGGTCGTGTGGAAGATGCCCTTGGGCTTACCGGTCGTGCCGGACGTGTAGAGGATGAACAGCGGGTGCTCGCTGTCGTGCGGGTATGCCGTGTGCTCGTCGCTCGCGGAGTCGACGACGTCGTGCCACCAGACGTCGCGCCCCTCCTTCATCTCCACCTCACCCTTGGTGCGCTGGACGACGAGGACCTTCTCGACCGAGTTGTCGCCGCTGTCGAGCGCGGCGTCGACGGCCGCCTTGAGCGGTGCCGCCTTGCCCCGCCGGAACTGCCCGTCCGCCGTCACCACGACGCGCGCCTCGGCGTCGGCGATGCGGGTGCGCAGCGCGTCGGCCGAGAACCCGCCGAACACCACCGAGTGGGGCGCCCCGATCCGCGCGCACGCGAGCATCGTCGCGACGGCCTCGGGGATCATCGGCAGGTAGATCGCGACCCGGTCACCCTTGGCGACGCCCAGTGACTCCAACGCGTTGGCGGCCTTCGCCACGTCCTTCTGCAGGTCGGCATACGTGATGGTGCGGGTGTCCCCGCCCTCACCCTCGAAGTGGATGGCGACGCGGTCGCCGTTGCCGGCCTCGACGTGGCGGTCGACGCAGTTGTATGCCGCGTTGAGCTCGCCGCCGACGTACCACTTCGCGAACGGCGCGTCGCTCCAGTCGAGGGTCTGGTCGAAGTCCTTGGCCCAGGTGATGCGGTCGCGCGCCTGCTTGGCCCAGAACTCCTCGTGCTCGGCCGCGGCCTCGTCGTAGAGCTCGGCCTTGCCGTTGGCCTGTGCGGCGAACTCCGGGCTCGGCGCGAATGACTGGGACACGGGTGGACCTCCTGGCGACGTCGGCAGGGCAGTCTCGACCGAGCTGCCCGGTGTACCCGACCAGCCAACCCCCTCGACCGTTCGCCTTCAAGGGGAGCGGGCATCTGGCTCGACCGACGGGCGGTTGCGGAGACGGACGGTTGCCGGCATCGGCCCGAACCGGATCGGCCGCGGACCGGCGACAGGCGCGACGCCGAAGGCTACTCTCGGGTAGGTGAGCCCCAGCAGCACCAGGACAGGCGCCTCGACCGCGTCCGACAGCGCCCCCAAGCCGGCCCCCGACGAGACACCGACCCTGCTCTCCCTGGCCCGCCGCGGATGGCCCCCGCTGGCGATCTTCCTCGCGGCGGTGCTGTGGTGGCCGACGGGCTTCTGGGGGCGCGACGACTGGCTGCGCCTGCCCATCAGCGTGCCGACGGCCGACGTCCTGGTGCTCGGGTCCCTGGCCGCCGCGGCGGTGGCGGGGCTGCTCGTGCGCTCACCGTGGCCGCGGTTCGCGATCGTCGCCGGGTTCCCGGTCCTCGCCTGGCTCACCAGCTCGCCCGAGGTGAACGACGGCCGCGGCCGGGCCATCGTGATCACCGCCTTCGTGGTGGGCGCCATCGTCGGCACCTGGCTCGGTGACCGGGGCGCCCGCGGCACTGCCGCTACGGCCGGCACCCTCGCCGTCGTCGCCGGTCTCACCCCGGCGACCTGGCCGCACGGTGCACTCGCCGCGGTCGCGCTCGCGCTGCCGTTCACCGTCGCCAGCTGGCAGCGGGTGGCGCCCACCGTCCTCGGCCTACTGCGCGTGGCTGTGACCTACCTCGTGTCAGGGCTGCTCGCAGCCGCGGTCGACCAGGGCTGGAACGCCATCCCCGCGGCGTCCGGGGGGCCCTCGTTGCGCGACCAGGTCCGCGCCTTCTTCACCCGCGGCTGGGACCACCTCCAGGCGCACGCCGGCGACGTCACCACGGACCTGCTGGGTGACGTCGCCTCCTGGCTGTGGCTGACGGCGGTCGTTGCCGTCGTCATCGTCGTCGTGCGGGTGGTGCGCAGCCGGCGCTGATCACCACCGGTGGGCGACGTCGACGACCAGCCGCGAACCGGTGGAGTCCTGGATCGTGAACGCGCGGAACGGAAGTCGTGCCCGCACACCGACGCCGAACGTCGTCTGCCCCTCGAACGACCCGGCATACGCGACCTGACGCAAGGTGCTCCACCCGGTCACCTGGACGGCCTCGCGGGGGTTCGCCGGCCGGTATGCCGCGGTGCCGGCGGCCGTGGTCACCGGCGCCTTCACGACGACCTCCAACCGGGCGCCGCCGCGCAACGGGACGACGGTGCCGGCACCTTCGGTGTGGACCGCGTCGACGTAGCGGACTGTGTAGCCGGGCGCGCGGCCACGCAGGTCGATGACCAGCCGGTCGTAACAGGCGTGGCGCCCGGCCCGCACGCCCGTGACCGGGCCGGCGACCATGGGTGTGGCGCTCTTGGCGGTGGACCCCCACCGGATGCCGCAGGTGGGCGCGGCGTCGGCGGAGGTGGTTGCGGCGGCGACGGGGAGAACCGCTGCCGCGAGGGCGATGACGAGTGAGCGGATGGCCGCTTTGGGGCGAATTGCGTTGGTGTTCATGGTGTCCTCCTTCCCGGACACCACTTCGACGCGAGGCGCGGCACCTCGGTTGACACGGCGGCATACCTTGTGCGGCCGGTCGGAGACGACTCGGAGACGACACAGTGCCGCGTCCCCTCTGCGGGGACGCGGCACCGTGGTTCGGTGAGGCGCTCGTGCATCCCCTGCTAGTGCACGACCGCCTTCTCCGCCCCGTGACCGGTCAGCGACCGGACCTCCATCTCGGCGAACTTCGCCTCGTTGTGTTCCTTGCTCGTCACGGTGCCCAGCCACCCGAGCAGGAAGCCGACCGGGATCGAGATGATCCCGGGGTTGTCCAGCGGGAACCAGCTGAAGTCGACCGACGGATCGGTGATCATCGACGGACTCGGACCGCCCGGAGTGAGCGGTGCCTTGCCGGACACGACCGGGCTGAACACGATGAGCACCAACGCCGTCCCCAGCCCGCCGTAGATCGACCACAGCGCGCCGCGGGTGTTGAACCGGCGCCAGAACAGCGAGTAGAGGATCGTCGGCAGGTTGGCGGACGCGGCGATGGCGAACGCGAGTGCGACGAGGAACGCGATGTTCTGGCCGTTGGCGAAGATGCCGCCGATGATCGCGAGGATGCCGATGACGATCGCCGTCATCCGCGCGACACGCACCTCGTCCTCCTGGGAGGCCTTGCCCTCCTTGATGACGGAGTTGTAGATGTCGTGCGACAGGCTCGCGCTCGCGGTGATGGTGAGGCCGGCGACCACCGCGAGGATGGTCGCGAACGCGACCGCGGAGATGATGCCGAGCAGCACCGCACCGCCGAGCTCGAACGCCAGCAGCGGCGCGGCCGAGTTGGCCTTGCCGGGCGCGGCCGAGATCTCGGCCGGACCGACGAGAACCGCTGCGCCGTAACCGAGGACGAGCGTGAACAGGTAGAAGATGCCGATGAGCCAGATGGCCCACACGACCGACCTTCTGGCCTCCTTGGACGACGGCACCGTGTAGAACCGCATCAGCACGTGCGGCAGACCTGCGGTGCCGAGTACCAGCGCCAGCGACAGCGAGATGAAGTCGATCTTGGTGAGGTTGCTCTTGCCGTACTGCAGGCCCGGGTCGAGGACGGGCTTGCCACCGGAGGCGTCGACCGCCTGGCCGAGCAGGGAGCTGAGGTTGACCCCGAACTTGCCGAGCACCCAGACCGTCATCACGGCTGCGCCGATGATGAGCAGGACGGCCTTGATGATCTGCACCCAGGTGGTGCCCTTCATGCCGCCGATGAGGACGTAGGCGATCATCAGCACACCCACGACGGCGATGACGAGCGACTGGCCGGCTTTGCTGTCGACGCCGAGCAGCAGGGCCACGAGGCCACCCGCTCCGGCCATCTGGGCCAGCAGGTAGAAGAAGCAGACGGCCAAGGTGGAGACGGCGGCCGCCATGCGAACCGGCCTCTGCCGCAGACGGAACGACAGCACATCGGCCATGGTGAACTTGCCCGAGTTGCGCAGCAGCTCCGCGACCAGCAGCAGCGCGACGAGCCACGCCACGAGGAAGCCGATCGAGTAGAGGAAGCCGTCGTAACCGTTGAGGGCGATGGCGCCGGCGATGCCGAGGAAGCTCGCCGCCGACAGGTAGTCACCGGCGATGGCGATGCCGTTCTGGCGCCCGGTGAATGCGCGGCCGCCGGCGTAGAAGTCGGCTGCCGAGCGGTTGTTGCGCGAGGCGCGGATGACGATCGTGAGCGTCACGACGACGAACAGCGCGAAGATCGAGATGTTGAGGGCGGGGCTGCCGACGTCGGTGGCGGCCGGGGCCAGCGTGGGGGCGAGGGCGGCTGCCATCAGTCGTCCACCCCCTGCGCCTCGAGCTTGGCGTGCAACGCGTCCGCACGCGGGTCGAACTCACGGTCGGCCCAGCGGGCGTAGAGCATCGTGATGACGAACGTCGACACGAACTGGCCGAGGCCGAAGATCAGGCCGACGTTGATGTTGCCGAAGACCTTGGTCGACATGAAGCCGTGCGCGTAGGTCGACAGCAGGACGTAGAGGAAGTACCACGCCAGGAACAGCGCGGTCATGGGGAAGACGAACCTGCGGAAACGGCTCCGCAGCTCGGCGAACTCCGGCGAGCTCTGCAGCTCGACGTATGGGTCGCGGTCCGTGCGAGCGTCGTTGCTCACGTCGGGCACCTCCGGGGATGAGGGGACGGGCCATGCAGGCGGCGGGTGGACCCGCTGCCGCCTGTCACTGTCGTGCGTAGTGGGCCGCAGGGGCAGGTATGCCGCGCGGGCTCGCGCCGTACGGCGGCGCGGCTCGGCGGGTGGTGGTCGTCGGTGCGCCGAGCGGTCGCTGCGCCGCGCCGAACGGCGGTGCTCGTCCGGTATCACGGTGATACCATTGAGGCATGGCACTCACTTTGCGCACTGACAGCGAGCTCGAGGCAGCCCTGGACGCCCTGGTCAAGGCGGAGGGCACTTCTCGGCAGGAGGTCATCCGTCGTGCCGTGATCGATCGGCACGAGCAGATGGCCCATGTTGAGATCGTGGGTGAGAGCAGCTCCCGCCTGCGCGAGAAGTGGGCGGATGTCCTCGACCGCCTCGGCACGGTCTGATGACGCAGGTCCGCTACCTCACCCTCGAGGACCTGCTGACCCTCACCCGTGACCTTGGCGCCGGCCCGGTGCGTGACATCGGCCTGCTGGATGCGACCGCCGCCCGTCCACGGTCCAGCGTCTTCGGCGAAGACGCCTACCCCGACCTGCACACCAAGGCGGCTGCCCTGTTGCACTCGATCGTGCGCAACCATGCCCTCGTCGACGGCAACAAGCGCCTGGGCTGGCTCACCTGTGTGGTCTTCCTCGACGTCAACGGAGTCGACGTCGACCTCTCCGACGACGACGCCTTCGACCTCGTGATGGCGGTGGCCGAGGGCCGTTACGACCTGCCGGAGATCGTCGAGCGGTTGCGCGGCGCCGGCTGATCCGCACGGCCCTCGAGGGCGAGGTCCTCGGGGGAGTGCAGCCGCACCAGGGTGCGGCTGGTGTTGCGGGGGATCCGGCCGGGGGTCGCGAGCGACACGACGACGGCGGTGGCGAAGGCGATCGGCACCGTCCAGGCTGCCGGCTGGCCCAGCAGGGCGCCCGGCCACCCGTCGATCGGCCCGGCCAGCACCGTGGCCGCGACCGCGATGGCCGCGAGCAGCCCGCCCACGACCAGCCCGGCACCCGCACCAACAGTCGACAGCCCGCGCCACCACGCACCCAGCACGAGCAGGGGGCAGAACGTCGAGGCCGCCACGGCGAACGCGAGGCTCACCATGGTCGCGAGGCCGACGGGCTCGACGACGAGCGACACGGCATACGGGACGAGCACTGCGGGCACGGAGGCGAGCCGGAAGCCCTGGACGGTCGTCGCGTCCTGCGCCGTCAGCCGCGCGAGCCAGCCGCGCAGGACGTCCTGGTCGAGGACGCCGGCGACCGAGATCGTCAAGCCCGACGCGGTCGACAGGAACGCCGCGAAGGCGCCACCGGCGAGGACGGCGGAGAGGATGTCGCCGAGCGTTCCCCCGGCCATGAGCCCCGGCAGGCTCAGCATCACCGTGTCGGGGGCGGCGCCCGCGGGCAGCTCCGGCAGGTAGGTGCGTCCGAGGAACCCGTAGACCGGTGGGAAGAGGTAGAAGACGCCGAGCAGGGCGATGACGGTGAGGGTCGTGCGCCGCGCTGCCCGTCCGTCGGGGTTGGTGTAGAACCGGACAAGGACGTGCGGCAGGCCCATCGTGCCGAGTGCGAGGGCGAGCAGCAGGCTGTAGGTCGCGTAGACCGGATGTCCTTGTCCTGCAAGGCCGTGCAGCGGCTGCGCCCACCCGGGGTCGGTCCTCAGGACGGCCGGACCGGGCGCGCCGTCCCCGGCCCAGAAGGCCAGCAGCACGAACGCCGGGACGGCGATCGCGGTCAGCTTCAGCCAGTACTGCACGGCCTGCACCAGGGTGATCGAGCGCATCCCCCCGGCGGCGACGTTGGCGACGACGACGGCCGCGACGACGAGGCCGCCCAGCCACGACGGGGCACCGGTGACCGCCCGCAGTGCCAGCCCTGCGCCCTGGAGCTGCGGCAGCAGGTAGAGCCAGCCGATGCCCACCACGAGGAACGAGCACATGCGCCGGATCGCGCGTGACTCGAGTCGTGCCTCGGCGAAGTCGGCCAGCGTGTAGGCGCCCGAGCGGCGTAGTGGCGCCGCGACGAGGACCAGCAGCACGACGTAGCCCACGGTGTATCCCACCGGGAACCAGAGCATGTCGAGGCCGCCGGTGTAGATGAGTCCGGCAATGCCGAGAAAGCTTGCGGCAGAAAGGTATTCACCGCCGATGGCGCTCGCGTTGCGGTAGGGCGTGACGGTGCGGCCGGCGACGTAGAAGTCACTCGTCGTCCGGGACAGGCGCAGCCCGAACGCCCCGACGGCGAGCGTGAGCACACAGACGACGATGATCGCCACGAGCCCGTATGCCGTGTTGACGCCATTGCCGGCCGCGTCGCCACCCATGCCGGTCACCCCCGCTCGACCGTGCGACTGAACTCGGCCTCGATCCGCTCGGACGCCCGGACGTAGAACCGTGACACGACCAGCGCGACCGGATAGACCACGACCGCCAGCACCAGCCAGGCGAGGGGAACACCCGCGATCGTCAGGGATCGGGTGGCGGGCACGAGCACGAAAAGCAGCGGCAGCCCGCCCAGACCTACTGCCCCGAACGCGAGCACCTGCAGCGCCAGCCGCAGCTGGGCGCCCATGAGCCCGGACAGGTAGACCTCGCCGAGAGTGCTCTGCTCGTCGAGGTCGCGGGTGAGGGGCCGGACGTCGTGCCTCGTGGGCGCATCCCGTCGGGTGGACGTCACCCGGACCCGCGCGGGTGGGCGCTCCGGTGGGGGATGGTTCATCGCGATGCCACCACGGCACGGGCCCTCACGAGTGCGGTGCGGCGCGCAACAGCCGGTCGCGCAGCTCGCGGGTGTGGCGTCGGCTGACCTGGAGCTCGACGTCGTCCAGGACCACGGTGCAGCGACCGTGCTCCATCCGCACCTCGCGGACGTGCCCGAGGGACACCAGCGTGCTGCGGTGGATGCGCACGAATCCTGCTGCGGCCCAACGCTCCTCGAGGGTCGATAACGGGATGCGGACGAGGTGCGAACCCTTGTCCGTGTGCAGTCGCGCGTAGTCACCCTGGGCCTGTGCGTAACGGATCTGGCTGCGGCTGATGAACCGGGTGACGCCCCCGAGCTCGACGGGGATCGTCTCGTCGGCAGTCTCCTCAGCCGCCGTCGACGCCCCGGGTGCAGGGGCCGACTCACGGGCGGCGACCACCCGCCGCACGGCCTCACCCAGGCGGTCGGCGCGGACGGGCTTCATGACGTAGTCGGTGGCCTCGACGGCGAACGCATCGACGGCGTGCTGGTCGTGGGCGGTGACGAAGACGACCTGCGGGCGGACGCTGAAGCGGGCGATGACCCGAGCCAGCTCCATCCCGTCGAGCCCTGGCATCGAGATGTCCGAGAACACCACGTCGACGGGCCCGGCGTCCAACGCTCGCAAGGCATCTGCGCCCGAGCCGGCCGTCCGCACCTCGCCGATCCGGGGGTCCTGGCGCAGCAACCAGCTCAGCTCCTCGAGGGCGGGCAGCTCGTCGTCGACGACGAGTGCACGCAGCGGACGGCCCGCGGCGCCGTCCTTGGCGTTGTCCTGCGGGCCCACGGGTCCGGGTACCTCCGGCGGGGCGCCAACCATCAGGGGTGAGCCTACGTCGAGACGTGCACGCCTGGCGCGTACTTCGGCACCCGGAACGTCACCTTGGTGCCCGCACCCACTGCCGTCTCGACCACCAGCCCGAAGTCGTCACCGTAGACCTGGCGCAACCGGGCATCGACGTTCCCCAGTCCGACGCTGTCCGCGTCGGGGTGGCCGTCGAGGGCGGCCCGCACCACGGTCGGGTCCGAGCCGGCGCCGTCGTCCTCGATGGTGATGGTGGCGGTGGCTCCGTCGTCGGTGGCGACGATGCGCACCGTCCCGCCGTGCTCCTTGCCGGCCAGTCCGTGCCGAACTGCGTTCTCCACCAACGGCTGGATCGCGAGGTAGGGCACGGTCACCGGCAACACCTCTGGCGCGATCAACAGCGAGATCCGCAGCCGTTCGCCGAACCGCGCCTGCTCCAGCACCAGGTAGCGCTCGACGTTGCGCAGCTCCTCGGCCAGGGTCGTGAATGCCCCGCCGCGACGCAGGGCGTACCGGGTGAAGTCGGCGAACTCCAGCAGCAGCTCGCGCGCCCGGTCGGGGTCGGTCCGCACGAACGACGCGATGGCCGCCAGCGCGTTGTAGATGAAGTGCGGGCTGATCTGCGCGCGCAGCGCACGCAGCTCGGCCTCCATCGCCCGGCTGCGTTGCTGCCCCAGCTCGGCCAGCTCGCCCTGGGTCGCCATCCAGCCGGCGACCTCCTCGGTGGCGCGGGCGAGGCCGGCGCTCGCCTGGGGGCCGTAGGCCGCGAGGGCCGCGACGACGCGTTCGTCGGTGACCACCGGTGCCACGACGGCGGTGCGCACGGGGCAGTCCGGGTCGGAGCACTGCACCCTGTCCGGACCGAGGACGATGGTGCGTCCCGTCCGCAGCACCTCGGCCGCGTGGTCGGGCGCCTGCCGCGCGTGCACGTCGGGCAGCCCGTCCGCGGCCACCAGTCCGGTGCTGTCGGTCACCGCCAGCGCCGGCGACCCGAGCAGCCCGCGCAGGTGACGGGCGGCGCGGCCGGTGCCGTCGGGGGACAGGCCGCCCTGCAGGTGCCGGGCGGCCAGCGACGCGGTGTGCAGGGTGCGGTAGGTCGCCTCGTCGACGTCGGAGACGAACCCCCGGCGGGCGCTGCGCCCCTGCCGCACCAGCCGCAGCAGCACCCACAGCAGCACCATGCCGCCCGCCACGACGATCGCCGTGGGGAGGTGGAAGCTGCCCGACATGTGCGCACTCTAGATGCCGCGCTACCGCTTGCGTCCGCGCTTGTGGTCGCCGGAGCAGCCAAAAGCGCGGACGCAAGCAAAGGGGTGTGGGTATGCCGCGGGGCAGGCCGGGGTGCACAGGTGCCGGTCGGCCTTGCCTGGAGTTCCTTCCCTAGAGTTGCGGCGTGCCCGACGTCGCCCCCTCGCTCACCGCGCTCGGTGAGCTGCCCGGCATACCGGAGAAGATCGATGCGGCGCGTGCGGCGCTGACCCAGCTGCGTTGGCACGAGGCGCTGCGGCGCCGCATTCCCGAGGCGGCAGCCGAGTCGCGCGTCCGCGGGGCCCAGGCCAGCGCCGCGCTCGAGGGGGCCAACATCCCCGTCGAGGTCGTCCGCGACGTGATGCGCGGCGCAGCCCAGTGGCCGGCCGACCCCGACCCCGTCGAGCTCGTCGCGCGGGGCGCGGTACAGGCGACCGCGGAGTCCGAGCACGTCCGCGGCCTGGTCGGCACCGCGCCGCTGCAGGCCCTCGCGCGGCTCCACGTCGCTGCCGCCGGCCACCTGCTCGATGCCGACGAGGTCGGGCGTCCCCGACAGGCCGATGAGGTCAGCCGGGAGTTCACCGACCTCGGCGCAGCCCCCGCTGCGGCGCAGGTCAGTGCCCGGCTGGACGCCCTGTCGCAGGTCCTCACGGCCGACCCCGCAGTGCCGGCACTCGTCGTCGCGGCCATCGCCCACGCCGAGGTCGCGACGGTGCGACCGTTCTTGCGCGGCAACGGAATCGTGGCCCGTGCCCTGGCCCGCGCGGTCGTCCAGGCGCGCGGTCTCGACCCGACCGGGGTGGCCGTTCTCGAGGCCGGGCACGCCGCCCAAGGTGGGCCGGCCTACCTCGGGGCGCTCGCGGCATACGCGACCGGTTCCCCGCAGGGGGTCGGCCTCTGGCTCGAGCACTGCGCCGACTCGCTCGTGGCGGCGGCCAGGGCTGGTGAGCAGGTCTGCGACGCGGTCCGGGCCGGCCGTCTGACCTGACCCACCCCCTCCGCGGCGGCAAAGTCAAGGCTTCACTTGGCCGCGCGAGGGGAGTACACATGAAGGCAAGTCGACGCACGCGAGTTCGACGACCACCGTGACCCCATCGGGCACCCACGCGCGGGCAGTCCACGTATGGACCGATCGTGGTGGGCTGGCCCCACTGCGACAAACGAATGCACGCCTGGTCACCCGAGGCGGGCCGCGGCCGATGGCACCCCGCGCCCCACCGTGCGGGGTGCCATCACCCTCGCGGGGTGCCCGGGAACTCCCCGCAAACGGGGCATGTCGGCGCGACACACCGAGGACGAGTTGCGATTGAAGAGTGAATAGTCCACGATGAAGAAGTCCGCTCCCCTTCGGGGTCGAGCGGATCGGCGCACCGGCTCCTCCCCCCCGGAGCATGGCGCGTCGACGGCCCCGGTTGTCCCCCCGACCGGGGCCGTCCCCTTTCTCCGGCCGGTTTGCCGCTGACAGCTCGAGCCCGTCCGTTGTCCACAGGCGGTGCCGGTATGCCGCGTCGTCCACAGGGCGCGCTCGTCACCCTCGCGGCCGGTCGGGCTCGGCCGCGACAGTGACTGCATGGTGCACACGGTGGTGGGAGTGGTCGGGGCCTCGGGCGGGCTGGGAGCCTCGACGCTGGCGGTCGCGCTCGCGGTGCGGGGGTCGCTGCGGTCGGGGCTGTGCGTGGTCGTCGACGGCGACCCGGGTGGCGGGCTGGACGTCACGGCAGGGGTCGAGCACCTGCCCGGTCTGCGGTGGCCCGACCTTGGCCAGTCGCGCGGGACGGTCGACGGGGCGGCCCTGCTGGCCGACCTACCGGGGCAGGACTCGGTGCGCGTCCTCGCGGGGAGCGCGGCGAGCCCGCAGACCCAGCCCGCGTCCACCGCCACGCGACGGCAGGTCGTCGCCGCCCTGGCCGACCTGTGCGCCGTCACCGTGCTCGACCTCGGCCGGACGCCCGACCTGGCCAGCGCGTGCACCGACTTCGTGCTCCTCACGGGCACCAGTGCCCGGCAGCTGGCGGACGCGACCGCGCTGCTCGCTGCGGGGGTGCTCGACCGGGCCCGATGCGGGGTCGTGCTGCGCCCCACCGGGCGTGACGGCATCTCACCGGAAGAGGTGGCAGGCCACCTCGGTCTTCCGCTCGTGGGCGTGCTGCCCGACGATGCGCGCGTGCGCCGCGACGAGCAGCGCGCCCGCATGCCCGGCACACGGGTCCGCGGGGTGGTGGCTGCGACCGCGGACCGGGTTCTCGAGGACCTGGCCGGACGGGCCGGGGTGGCGTACGGAGTCGGCGCGTGAGGTGCCCGGCAGGGAGGCGACCGGCAGGGTGGCGCGGGGCATGAGACGCGACGCGGTCATCGACGCGCAGATCCGACGCGGGCGGCTGCCGGACGCGCACCGGGTCGCGGAGGCTGCCAGGGCCGACATCGCCGTGCTGGGTGCGGGTGGCGTGGACGAGGCGCGGAGCCGGCTGGCCGCGGAGGTGCTCGGGTTCGGGCCGGTGGACACCCTCGTCGCCGACGAGTCCGTGACGGATGTGCTCGTCAACGGTGACGCGTCGGTGTGGGTCGACCGGGGCGACGGCGTGGTCGACGCGGGGGTGCGGCTGGAGGACGCCGCGGCCGCGCGACGGTTGGCGGTGCGGCTCGCGGCACTGGCCGGGCGACGACTCGACGAGAGCCAGCCCTGGGTCGACGGGCTCCTGCCCGGTGGTGTCCGGTTGCATGCGATCCTGCCGCCGCTGGTCGATGACGGCGCCCATGTGAGCCTGCGCATCCCGCGGGTGCGCGCCGATGGGCTCGCGGCCCTGCGAGGGGTCGGCATGGTCGACGCGCGCGCCGAGGAGGTCCTGCGGGCGCTCGTGCGCGCCCGGCAGTCGTTCGTCGTCTCCGGTGGCACGGGCTGCGGCAAGACCACCCTGCTCGCAGCGATGCTGGCCGAGGTGCCGCACACCGAGCGGGTGGTGGTGGTCGAGGACGTGCGCGAGCTCGTGGTCGTGCACCCCCACGTGGTGCGGCTGCAGGGCCGCGGTGCCAACGTCGAGGGCCAGGGAGCGGTCGGGCTGGTCGACCTGGTGCGACAGGCGTTGCGGATGCGCCCCGACCGCCTCGTGGTCGGCGAGGTGCGCGGTGCGGAGGTGCGCGAGATGCTCGCCGCCCTCAACACCGGCCACGAGGGCGGAGCCGGCACCCTGCACGCGAACGCGCCCACGGACGTCCCGGTGCGGTTCGAGGCGCTCGGTGCCCTCGCCGGTATGCCGCGTGAGGCCGTGCGCGCGCAGCTCGCCACCGCCGTGCGCGTCGTGGTGCACGTGGAACGCACCGGCGCGGGGCGGCGGGTGGCCTCGGTGTCCGTGCTGTCCTCACACCCGGTGCGCCCAGGTGGTGGCACCGAGGTGGAGCTCGCGCTCGACTGCCGCTTCGGCCGGACCGGTCCGGGATGGGACGAGCTGGCTGCGTTGCTCGGCCCCGGGTTCGACGCCGAGTTCGACGCCGCGTTCGACGCCGGGATCCACTCCGGGCCCGATCTCCGACGCGGGGAGCCGTCGGGCGGTGGTGTGGCGTGCTGACCCTCACGGTGGTCCTCGTCGCGCTGGCCGTCCTGCTGTGGCCACGGACACCGGCACCGCTGGCCGGGCTGACGTCGGCTGGGGCAGCGGCGGGTTCGGGTGGAACGGTAGGGGCGGGTGGGCTGCGTGCCCGGCGGCGAGCCGCGGACGACGAGGCGCTGGTCCACCTGCTGTCACTCGTGGCGGCGCCGGTGCGTGCCGGGGTGCCCCCGGGGCAGGCGCTCGAGGCGGCACGGGCGGCGAGCGGCCACGGGGTCTGGGACCCCGTCCTGGTCGACCTGGCGGGGCAGGCCGCCCGTGGGGAGGTCCTCGGACCGGTCTGGGCGCAGTGGGCCGACCGGTGCACGAGCCCCGAGCTCGCCTTCGTGGGCCAGGCCTGGACCCTCAGCGAACAGACCGGCGCGCCGCTCGCCGACGCCCTGACCAGTGCGGTCGAGGTGCTGGAGGAGCGTCGGCGCTCGCGCGAACGCCTCGCGTCGGCCGTGGCCGGCCCGCGGGCCTCCATGGCGGTGCTGTGCCTGCTGCCGCTGTCCGGCCCGGTGGTGGGGCTCGCGTGCGGCATCGGCATCCGCGACCTCTACCTCGGGTCGCCCGCCGCGACCGCCAGCCTGCTGACCGGTGTGTCGCTGGCCGCGTTCGCGTTGTGGTGGAGCCGGCGGATCGTGGGTCGAGCAACGTGACCGCGCACGCCGAGTGGCTTGTGGGCTTGGCCGTGGCAGGCGTGGCGCTCCTGTGGCCAGGACGACCGCGGCCCACCGCCGCGACCCGCCACGAGCGTCCACCCGCGCTCGGCCCACCGAGTGTGGGCGCACGCGGCGGCGATGACGGTGCGACGCCGCCGGCGCACGCCGTCGCGGACGCCCTCGTGCTGCTCGTCCTCGCGCTGCGTTCAGGTGCCTCGGTCACCGAGTCGGTGTCTCGTGTCGCCGACTCCTCGCCCGGTGTCGTGCGACGCGACCTCGCCCGCGTGGTGGCGGCCCTCGCGTGGGGTGCGACGGCAGCCGAGGCCTGGGCCGGGCTGGGTCCGGTGTGGCGACCGGCCGCCCTGGCCTTCACGATGGCCGCCGAGACCGGAGCCTCGCCGTCGACACTGCTGGCGTCAGCGGCGCGTCGGGTGCGTGAGCAGCACGAGGCCGACCGCAGTCGTCGAGCGGCCAGGGCCGGCGTGCTCCTGGTGCTGCCGCTCGGCCTGGGCTTCCTGCCCGCGTTCGCGTGCACCGCGGTCATCCCCGTGGTCCTCGCCCTGGCCGGTGACGTGCTCGCCCGCGGGTGAGGTCAGCGGCCAGGGCACCGGCAACCACTGACCGTGGCGCGGCGTCCCGGTGGGGTGCGCGCGGCGGCATACCCTCGTCGTGCCCCGGCACGAGCCCGACGGGGCCGAGCACACCTCGGGAGGCGCACGGTGACACGGTCGGCAAAGGTGCGTCTCCTGGCGTCGATGGTCGTGGGCGCGGTCGTCGGCGTCGTGGCCGGCTCCCTCACCAGCGTGCCGATGGGACTGCTGTGCGGGATGGCTGCCTTCCCTGCCACCTTCGTCCTCAGCGGTGTCCTGGCACTGTGGCCGATGGACGCGGCCGCGACCCGCTCGAGGTCCCGGCGCGAGGACCTCAACCTCGGGGTGGAGGAGCTCATCGTGGTGGGGGCCTCGCTCGGCAGCCTCGCCGGCATCGGCATCCTGCTCGTGCTCGGTGACTCCTCGACGCGGGTCGCGGCCGCCGCGATCGGGCTCTTCGGTGTCTTCATGAACTGGGGGATGCTGCACCTGATGTATGTCGCGCGGTACGCCCACCGCTACTACACCGACCCGGTCGGCGGCATCGACTTCAACAACCCGCGGGAGCAGCCTGCCTACCGCGACTTCTTCTACTTCAGCTACAACCTCGGCATGACCTACCAGGTCTCCGACACCGACGTGTCGAGCTCGGCGATCCGCGCGATCGTGCTGCGGCACACGCTGCTGTCCTACCTCTTCGGCACGGTCATCCTGGCCGCCACCATCAACCTCGTCGCCGGCGTGTTCACCCGCTCCTGAGCCAGCAGGCCGACCGGCTCCGCCCCGACTAGTCTCGGCCCGTGGCCGCCGACCAGACCGCACCGACAGCCGACGAGACCAACGCCGGCGGCGAGAGCCTGCTCACCGTCATCGTCGCGTTCTCCGCCAACCTGCTCATCGCCGTCGCCAAGAGCGTCGCCGCCTTCGTCACCGGATCGGCGTCGATGACAGCCGAGGCCGCCCACTCCTGGGCGGACACCGGCAACGAGGTGTTCCTCCTCATCGGCGCCCGGCGCAGCGCGCGCCCACCGGACGCCGAACGAGCCCTCGGCTACGGACGGGCCGGCTACATCTGGTCGATGTTCGCCGCCTTCGGCCTCTTCACCGTTGGCGCTGCGGTGTCGATCTGGCACGGCATCACCTCGTTGTCGGCGCCCGAGACCGAGACCCCCAACTACACCTGGGCGTATGCCGTGCTGGCCGTGTCGTTCGTCCTCGAGGGCATCTCCTTCCTCCAGGCGACCCGGCAGGCGCGAGCGGCCGCCGTCGAGCGCCGCCTGCGCCCGCTGCGCTACATCAAGCTGACGTCCAACCCGATGCTGCGCGCGGTCTTCGCCGAGGACCTGTCGGCCCTGGTCGGCATCATCGTCGCGGCCATCGGGATCGGCCTGCACCAGGCCACCGGCAACCCGGTGTGGGATGCCATCGGCTCCATCGTCGTGGGTGTAATCCTCGCGGTCGTCGCGATCTTCCTCATCAGTCGCAACATGGACTTCCTCACCGGCGAGGGCGTGACGCCGCTCGCGCGCAACCGCGTGCTGCAGGTGCTCCTCGACCATCCCGACGTCGAGCGAGTGAGCTACCTGCGCATGGAGTGGGTGGGGGCCGACCAGATGTACGTCGTGGCGGCGGTCGACCTCGTCGGTGACGCCATCGAGTCCGACGTTGCCGCGCGACTCGCGGCGATCTCCGACGACCTGCAGTCATGGCCCACGATCGTGCGGGCCGTCCTCACGCTCACCCGCCCCGGCGACGACACCGCGCTCGAGCCGTCGGAGCTGCCTGCCTGGTACGAACCCGCCTGACCTGACGTGCCGCTCGGGCTCCGTCCACAGGCGCCGCGATCCGGAGGGCTTGTCCACAGGTGTCGCAGCCGGGTCTGGATCCCTTGGTGCTGAACGCGATTCGCTGATCTCGCGCAGGAAGGTCCTGCACGGGAGGTGACGGCATGGTCAAGACGATTCGACGGTTCACGAGCGGTGTGCGGCACGGGTGCGAGCGGGGCATGACGACGGCGGAGTATGCCGTGGGCACGCTTGCCGCGTGCGCGTTCGCCGCGGTGCTGCTCGCGGTAGTCCGCTCCGGTGGCGTGAAGTCGGCGCTCGCGTCGATCATCACCACGGCCCTGGGCACCGCGGGGTGAGACGTGACCGGGGGATGGCGACCGCGGAGTTCGCGGTCGCCATCCCAGCCGTGGTCCTCGTGCTCGTCCTCGCGCTGTCGGCGGTGACGACGGTGCTCGACCAGGTGCGGTGTGTGGACGCGGCGCGTGCGGCGGCGCGGGCAGTGGCCCGTGGCGACGACGCCGGGACGGCGCGATCCCTCGGTGGTCGGTTGGCACCCCCTGGCGCCCGGATCGACATCCGGTCCGGCTCGCAGCTGGTCGAGGTCGAGGTCCGTGGGTCCCCTGCGCCAGCCCTGCGCTGGCTGGGGGAACAGGGAGTGCCCCGGGGTCACGCCGTCGCGCAGCGGGAACAGGTGGACGACGCGGGTCAGGGAGCCTCGCCATGAGCCAGGCCACGCAGTCCGGGGCACCGGGCAGGACGACGCAGTCCGGTGAGCAAGGTGCCGCGACCGTCCTGGTCACGGCGGCCGTGGCGGTGCTGCTGGTCCTGACGTGGGGCGGGCTCACGGTGGCCGCGGTGATCTCGGCCATGCACCGGTCGCGAGCGGCCGCGGACCTCGCGGCCCTCGCCGGGGCCGGGGCCTGGGCCCAGGGCGTCAGCGGGACCTCCGCCTGCGGGCAGTCCGCGTCCGTGGCCGGGCGCAACGGGGCCCGGCTGCAGGACTGTCGTGCCAACGCAAACGGCACCGTCGTCGTGACGACAACGGTGCCGGTGCGGGTCCCGCTCCTCGGGAGCGGAGGTGGTGCGGTGGCTCGGGCCCGGGCTGGGCCTAGCGACCCATGAGCCGGTCGGCGACGGTGCGGAAGCCGGACGACTGCTCACCGTCCGTGCGCTCCTCGGCGGTGCTCGTGTTGGTGCCGGTCCGGCCTTCGGTGGTGCCGTCAGCGTGCTGGTCGTAACCCTCCCCGCGCTGGTCGTAACCCTCCCCGCGCTGGTCATCCCGGTCACCGTCACTGGTGGCGTCGGTGCGCCCATCGCCGGTGTCGCCGTGCTGGTGTGGCTGGTCGAACTGGCCCGACTGGCCTGGCTGGTCGAACTGGCCCGGCTGGCCGGACTGGTAGCCGTCACCGCGGTCGGTGTTACCGCCCGCGTGCCGCCCGTCGGCGGTGTCGCGGTACTCGTCCTGGGTGCGGTCGTACGGCTCGGAGCCGCCCGCAGGCGAGCCTGCCGCGCCAGCCGCAACACCGGCGGCCCCGCCCACCCCCGCGGCGGCACCGGCGTGACGCCCGGGCTCGTCGCTGCGTGCCTGCTGTGCCTGCGCCTGCTGTGCCTGCAGCCGCTCGGCGTGCTCGCGCTGCTCACGCTCGACGAGCGACCGCTCGTCGGCGCGGATGCGCTTCTCGTCGTCGGCCAGACGCGTCTTCCACTCGTCTTCCTTGGTGCGCCACTCGTTCTCACGCTCACGCTCGCGCTCCTGCCAACGCGACTCGAACTCCTCGTCGCGCACCCGGTCGCGGTCGGCGATCGTCTGCTGGTGCATCTCGTCGGCGCGGGCGCGCTCGTCGGCCCGGATGTTCTCCTCGAACTCGGCCTGACGCTGGGCCTCCTTGGCCTCGCGGCGCGGCCGGGCGCGGCGCTTGGCACTGCCGCGCAGCAGGGCCAGACCGAGCCAGAGCAGCAGCATGACTGCGGCGCCGGCGATGAGGAACCCGAGCGGGGTCAGCCCGATGTCGACCAGCGACGTGTCGAGTGTCTGGGTGCTGGTGATCGACTGCGTGGCCAGGAACAGCAGCACCGCTGCCGCGATGGCCACGACCACCAGAATGAGTCCGAGCACGATCACGTGGAGAACCTCCCAAGTGAGGGGGCGCCGTCTGCGCCTAGCCCTCCGACCCTAGCCGCGACTACGCCACCTCGCCCGTTTCGAGGCTTTCGTGCGTGGTGTCGGTGTGGTGCGCCGCACCAGCCGGATCCGGGGGCAGCAGTGCCACGAGACGCCGCAGCACGGAGGCGGCCGCGTGCTTGTCGAGCGGCTCGTTGCCGTTGCCGCACTTGGGTGACTGCACGCACGCAGGACACCCGCGCTCGCAGCCGCACCGTTGCACCGTGTCGAGCGTGGCGGACAGCCACTCGTGGATGCGGGCGTAGCCACGCTCGGCGAACCCCGCCCCGCCCGGGTGCCCGTCGTAGACCATGACCGTCGGCAGGCCGGTGCCGGGGTGCAGCGCCGTCGACACGCCACCGATGTCCCAGCGGTCGGCCGTCGCCACGAGGGGCAGCATGCCGATCGCCGCGTGCTCGGCGGCGTGGAGTGCGCCGGGCACGTCCGCCTCGGCCACCCCGGCCTCGGCCAGCCACTGCTCGGGCACCGTCCACCACACGGCCTTCGTCGCCAGGGTGCGCGCGGGCAGGTCGAGCGGGTGCGTGCCCAGCACCTCACCACCGGGCAGCCGCCGCAGGAACGACGTCACCTGGGTGTGCACCTTCACCGCGCCGAACGACAGCTCGAGCTCGCCGAACCGTTGCGAGCGCTCCGCCCCGACGATGTCGAACGCGCTCACCGACTGGGCGAACGTGCTCCACCCCGGGTCGCCCCGCACCGCCGTGGCCGTCGCCGCCTCGAGGTCGAGCTCGGTGACGACCCACGTCTCACCCTGGTGCACGTGCACCGCGCCGGTGTGCACCTGCGTGTGGGCGCTGGCCTCGTCGATGGTGCCGAGCACGCGGCCGGTCGAGCGCTCCACGATGCCGACGACCTCGCCCACGCCCCGCAGCGACAGGTGGTCGCCGGGGCGGTCCGACCGCGCCCAGTACCACCCGCCGTTGGGTCGACGTCGCAGAATCCCTTGTGCGACAAGGGCATCGAGCAGCCCGCGGCTGGTCGGGCCGAAGAGCCCGAGGTCCTCTTCGCGCAGCGGCAGCTCGGCTGCCGCGGCCGCGAGGTGCGGCCCGAGGACGTACGGGTTCGCCGGGTCCAGCACCGCCGCCTCGACCGGCTGCCCGAACACCACCTCCGGGTGCCCGACCACATAGGTGTCCAGCGGGTCGTCGGCCGCGACGAACACCGCGAGCGACCGTGACCCGGTACGACCCGCGCGTCCTGCCTGCTGCCACAACGACGCTCGCGTGCCCGGCCAGCCCGCGAGCAGCACCGCGTCGAGCCCGCTCACGTCGACCCCCAGCTCCAGTGCGTTGGTCGCGGCGAGGCCGAGCAGCTCGCCGGCGCGCAGTGACCGTTCGAGCTCACGGCGCTCCTCGGGCAGATAACCGCCCCGGTATGCCGCGACGCTCGCCTCGAGCGCCGGGCTCACCTCGCGCAGTGTGCGCCGAGCGTTCGTGGCCAGGGCCTCGACACCGGCCCGCGACCGGGCGAACGCCACGCTCTGGACCCCGCGGTCGACCAGCTCGGTCAGCAGGTCGGCGGCCTCGGAGGTGGCGCTGCGACGACCCGAGCCGTCGGGCAGCTCCCCCGGCTCCCACAGGGCAAAGGTCATGGCGGCGCGAGGCGAGCCGTCGCGCGTGACCGCTGTAACCGGCATACCGACCAGGCGCTCGGCGTGGGCACCCGGGTCGCGCACGGTCGCGGAGGCGAGCACGAACGTCGGCGACGCCCCGTAGCGTGCGCAGACCCGGCGCAACCGCCGCAGCAGCGCGGCCAGGTGCGAGCCGAAGACCCCGCGGTAGACGTGGCACTCGTCGATGACGACGTAGCGCAGCGCCCGCAGGAACGGCGCCCACCGCTCGTGACCCGGCAGCAACGAGTGGTGCACGAGGTCGGGGTTCGTCAGCACCACCTGGGCGTGGTCGCGGATCCAGCGCCGCTCGTCCGTCGGGGTGTCCCCGTCGTAGGTCGCGGCGCGCACCCCCGGCAGCGCCCACGACTCGATGCGGGCCAGCTGGTCGGCGGCGAGTGCCTTCGTGGGCGACAGGTAGAGCGCGGTCGCGCCGCGGCCGGTGGGGGCGTCGAGCCCGTCGGACACCGCCGACAGCACCGGCAGCAGGTAGCCCAGGCTCTTGCCCGACGCCGTCCCCGTCGAGACCACCACGTGCTCACCCGACCAGGCGAGGTCGGCCACGTCGCGCTGGTGCGCCCACAGCGACGTGACCCCGGCGCCGGCGCACGCGGCATACACACCCGGGTGCACCCACGACGGCCACTGCGCGAGCGACGCCTCGCGCGCGGGCACCTCGTGCACGTGCCGCAACCGTTCGGGCGCGTCCGCGGCGAGCGCATCCAGCACCGCAGCCGGGTCGAACGCGGCCTTCCGGGCGGCGTCCGGCACCTCGGCGGCGGGACCGGTGGAGTTGACGGTGGACATTGCCGCTACGGTAATCCCGAGCGCGGACGCCGTGGTCTGCACCAGGTCAGCCGCGCCGCACACCGTGAAGCAGCATGGAAGGGCACCTTCGTGGATCTGTCGGTCTCGAGCACAGAACGTGGTGCCTCGACGGTCGTGCACGTGGCCGGTGAGATCGACGTCTACACCGCGCCGTTGCTGCGTGAGGTGCTGGACAAGCAGATCGCGGCCGGGCGCACCGACCTCGTCGTCGACCTCGAGCAGGTCACCTTCATGGACAGCACCGGCCTCGGGGTGCTCGTCGGCCGGCTCAAGCTGGTCCGCGGCCAGAACGGCAGCCTGCGCATCGTCAGCGCCCAGGACCGCATCCTCAAGGTCTTCAAGATCACCGGCCTGGACAAGGTGTTCCACATCTACCCGAGCGTGGACGAGGCGACCGCCGGTTCCGGCGCCTGAGGACCGAGCCCTGCCCGCGGGGTCTGCCGGTCAGGTCTGCCGGAAGATTCGGTGGCAATTCGCTGTGACGATGCTCACCCGCGACGCATAACGGTGTGACGTGCATTACCCTCGCCAGCATCGTCCCCTCGTGCGGCGCACGGTCGCGTGTGCCCGTGGGCGGTTTTCCTAGGTTCCCATCGAGGAGGATGGAATGTTGCGCGTTGCGCCAGCCGCCAGCGATGTCCCGCTGGAAGGCTCCAATCTCACCCTGGTGATCGTCGTGGCCGTGATTGCGGTCATCGCGCTCGTCATGGGTGTGTTCTTCCGCCAGCAGGTGCTCAAGCACGACCCGGGCACCGAGAAGATGCAGGAGATCGGCGCCGCGGTGGAGGAGGGCGCGCAGGCCTACCTCGCTCGGCAGTTCAAGACGCTCGGCATCTTCGTCGTGCTCGTCTTCTTCCTCCTGCTGCTGCTGCCCGCCGACACCGCCGGCATCCGCTGGGGCCGCTCCGGCTTCTTCATCGTCGGTGCGGTGTTCTCGGCGGCGATCGGCTACCTCGGCATGAGCCTGGCGGTGAAGGCCAACGTGCGCGTCGCGTCGGCTGCCCGCGAGGGTGACCGGGACGGCGGCATGCGGATCGCGTTCCGCACCGGTGGCACCGTCGGCATGGCGACCGTGGGCCTGGGCCTGCTGGGCGCGGCCATCGTGGTGCTCATCTACAAGGGTGACGCGCCGAAGGTGCTCGAGGGCTTCGGTTTCGGTGCCGCGCTGCTCGCGATGTTCATGCGGGTCGGCGGTGGCATCTTCACCAAGGCCGCCGACGTGGGCGCCGACCTCGTCGGCAAGGTCGAGGCGGGCATCCCCGAGGACGACCCGCGCAACGCCGCGACCATCGCCGACAACGTCGGCGACAACGTGGGTGACTGCGCCGGCATGGCCGCCGACCTCTTCGAGTCGTATGCCGTGATGCTGGTCGCCGCTCTCATCCTCGGCTCGGCGGCCCTGGGCACCTATGGCCTCGTGTTCCCGCTGCTGGTGCCGGCGATCGGTGCCGTGACCGCGCTGCTCGGGGTGTTCATCACGCGGGTCAAGCCCGGTGAGAACGCCCTGACGGCGATCAACCGCGGCTTCTACATCTCCGCCGTCATCGCGGCCCTGCTGTCCGCTGTCGCCGCCTGGTTCTACCTGCCCGACACCTTCGCCGGGCTCGGCGTCGAGGACCAGACCATCGCCGCCCTCGATGGCAACCCGCGCTACGTCGCCATCGGCGCGGTGCTCATCGGCATCGTCCTGGCGGCGATCATCCTGTGGCTCACCGGCTACTTCACCGGCACGGACAAGCGGCCCACGCGCGACGTGGCCCGCACCTCGCTGACCGGTCCGGCGACCGTGGTGCTCTCGGGCATCGGTGTCGGGTTCGAGTCGGCCGTCTACACCGCAGTGATCATCGCCGGCGCGGTCTACCTCGCCTTCCTGCTCGGTGGCGGGTCGGTCGTGCTGTCGCTGTTCCTCATCGCGCTCGCCGGCTGCGGCCTGCTCACCACCGTCGGCGTCATCGTGGCGATGGACACCTTCGGCCCGGTCTCCGACAACGCCCAGGGCATCGCCGAGATGTCGGGCGACGTCGACGAGGAGGGTGCGCGGATCCTCACCGACCTCGATGCGGTCGGCAACACCACCAAGGCCATCACCAAGGGCATCGCGATCGCGACGGCGGTGCTCGCCGCGACCGCGCTGTTCGGCTCCTACTCCGATGCGTGGCGCGGCAAGTTCGACCCGATCCTCGCCCAGCTCCAGCAGCAGGCGCAGACCGGTGCGATCGGCCAGGGTGAGATCGAGGCGATCCAGAAGCAGCTCGCGACGACCTTCGACCTGCAGATCGTCACGCCGAGCGTGCTCGTCGGTGTGCTGCTGGGTGCCTCGGTCGTGTTCCTCTTCTCGGGCCTGGCGATCAACGCCGTGACCCGCGCGGCAGGTGCCATCGTGTTCGAGGTCCGCCGCCAGTTCCGGGAGATCCCCGGCATCATGGAGGGCACCGCTCGTCCCGAGTACGGCCGCGTCGTCGACATCTGCACCAAGGACTCGCTGCGTGAGCTCGCGACGCCGGGTCTGCTGGCAGCGCTCACCCCGGTGGCCGTCGGCTTCGGTCTGGGCATCGGCCCGCTCGCCGGCTTCCTCGCCGGGGCGATCGGCTCCGGTGCGCTCATGGCCGTGTTCCTGGCCAACTCCGGTGGCGCGTGGGACAACGCGAAGAAGATCGTCGAGGACGGCACCCACGGCGGCAAGGGCACCGACGCCCACGCCGCGACCGTCATCGGTGACACCGTCGGTGACCCGTTCAAGGACACCGCCGGCCCGGCCATCAACCCGCTCATCAAGGTCATGAACCTCGTGTCGGTGCTCATCGCCCCGGCCATCGTGACCCTGTCGATCGGGCCCGACGAGAACAAGGCCATCCGCTACGGCATCGCCGCGGCGGCGCTGGTCATCGTCATCGCGGCGGTCGCGGTCTCCAAGTCGCGTGACCTGGCCATCGGTGGTGACGACGACGGCGAGGGCGCCACGCCGCTGGATGCGTCGGCACCCGACTCGGGTGCGGTCGACCGTGACGGCACCGTCGTCGTCGAGGAGGTCGAGGTCGTGGAGGTCGTCGAGGTCGAGGACGCCCGCCCGCCCCAGCGGTAGGCGGTCGCCCGCGCAACCACGCGGCATACGCCAGGGCCCGTGCACCACACCAAGGTGCACGGGCCCTCGCGCGTCCGGTGCCAACAACCGCGCTGAGGCTGTCGGGCCGCGCTGTCATGGCAGCGCGGCTGGTCGACATCTGCGCGGATGTTGCCCGGCCTTGGGCCTAGGCTGGCGGCATGCAGAGTCCGTTGTTCGAGCAGTCCAACCTCGAGGTCGAGGTCACGCAGCGGTTCGCGCTGCAGAACCCGCAGCTGCTGCGCGTGCACCTCGGCGGCGACGTGCTGGCGGTCAAGGGCGCGATGGTCGCCTTCCAGGGGCAGATCCGGTTCGACCACGAGAAGGCCGGGTCGGTCGGCAAGCTGTTCAAGAAGGTCGTGACCGGTGAGGACGTCGCGCTCATGCGCGTCTCGGGCCAGGGTGAGGTGTTCTTCGCGACCGATGCCGGGTTCGTCTACCTCGTCGACCTGGCCGGCGACGCCCTGTCGATCAACGCCCGCAACCTGCTCGCCTTCGACTCCAGCATCGAGTGGGACATCCGGCGGGTGCAGGGTGCCGGCATGATGAGCGGCGGCCTGTTCAACACGATGCTCCAGGGCACCGGCACGGTCGCGATCCACACCGTCGGGCAGCCGGTCGTCCTCGACTGCAGCCAGCAACCCACCTATGTCGACGTGCAGGCCTGTGTCGGCTGGTCGGCGAACCTCGTGCCGCAGGTCGTCTCCAGCATGAACATGAAGTCGATGCTGCGTGGCGGCACCGGCGAGGCGTTCCAGTACGCGTTCCACGGCCCCGGCTTCGTCATCGTCCAGCCGAGCGAGTGGACGCCCGTGCAGCAGTCCGGTGGCGGGGGAGGCGGGTTCAACCTCGGCGGCCTGCTCGACGGCTGACCCGACCACCGATGAGCACCCCACCGCCTGGCGCCGACCCGGCACTCGTGGCACGCCTGCGCGCCGACCTGGAGCGCGCGGCATACACCGTCGACACCGTCGAGGAGCTGCTCGGCCCACTCGCCTCGGCCGCCCTGGGACGCGAGCAGGTCCTTCCGGCGCAACGGGTCACGGCGAGCGCCGGCACACCGCTCGCCACCCTTGTGCGCCTCTTCACCCTCGGCGACGCGGTCGACGCCTCCGAGGCGGCCACCGCGCTGCCGCAGCTGGGAGTCGATGGCGCGCAACAGCTCGGTCTCGTGCGTCAGGAGGGCCCCGGCGTCGTCGCGACCTGCGACCTGCGGCCGTATGCCGACGAGGCCCACCAGTGGTGGGTCGCCTCCGACCTGTCCGAGCTCGCGACCCGCGCACCGCTCACGCCCGACCACGTCCTCGGCATCGGCGGCGCGTCGACGACCCTCGCGTCGTGGACACCGCGACCCCACGTCGAGCGCGCCCTCGATGTCGGCACCGGGTGTGGCGTGCAGGCGCTGCACCTCGCGACCCACGCCGCCTCGGTGACCGCCACCGACATCTCCGGACGGGCGTTGGCGTATGCCGCGTTCAACGCCGAGCTGAACGGGTCGGACTGGGCGCTCCTGCAGGGGTCGATGCTGGAACCCGTTGCAGGACAACGGTTCCAGCTCATCGTGAGCAACCCTCCCTTCGTCATCACGCCGCGCTCGCCCGACGTCCCGCTCTTCGAGTACCGCGACGGCGGGCAGGCAGGGGACGCCCTCGTCGCCGACCTGGTGCGCTCGATCGGTGAGCACCTCGAGCCCGGCGGCATCGCCCAGTTCCTCGGCAACTGGGAGGTCGTGGGTGAGGCCGACTGGCGCGACCGCGTGAGTGAGTGGGTGGCCGGCTCAGGGCTCGATGCCTGGGTCGTGCAGCGCGAGGTCCAGGACCCGGCGCAGTATGCCGAGACGTGGGCTCGCGATGGCGGGCACCACAGTGCCACAAGGGAGTTCGCGACGATGTATGCCGCGTGGCTCGATGACTTCGCCTCCCGCGGGGTGAGCGCGATCGGCTTCGGCGTCATCACCCTGCAGAAGCCGGTGGAGGAGCGCGAGCCGTTCCTGGACCTGTCCGAGGCTTCCGGGCCGGTGCAGACGCCGATGGGTCCGGCGGTCCTGGCCGGCCTGCGCGCACGGACGTGGCTGGCCGAGCACACCGACGATGAGCTGCTGGCGGTCGCCTGGAGCGTCGCGGACGACGTGACCGAGGAACGCCACGGGCGTCCGGGCGAGGCGGACCCGCAGGTGATCCTGCTGCGCCAGGGTGGCGGTTTGCGTCGGGCGGTGCGGGTCGGCACGGCCGGGGCGGCGCTGGCGAGCGTCTGCGACGGGTCGCTCCCGGCCGCGGCTGCGGTCACCGCGATCGGGTCGATCCTCGAGGTCGACGAGGAGTCGCTGCGCGCCGAGCTGGTGCCCCTGCTGCGTGCCCTCGTCGCCGACGGCTTCCTCGTCTGAGGCGCCGACGGCGCGCGCTCGGCCGGGGGCGGCATACCCCGCTGTAGGCACCCTCCCCGGCCCGCCGCGAGTGAGTGACGGGCAGGACGAATGTCATCTCGGGGTGCATTTGCGCACGTCGGAAACCCGTTTGTGAGTGAGTGCTCACTCACTTAACCTTGAGCGCATGTCCCGTGCACGTCCCATGTCACCCGCCGACCGACGGGCGTCGATCATCGAGGCCACCCTGCCGCTGTTGCGCGAGAAGGGAATGGCGGTGAGCACCAAGGAGATCGCCAAAGCGGCCGGCATCGCCGAGGGCACGATCTTCCGGGTGTTCGACAACAAGGAGGAGATCGTCCACGCGTGCCTGCACGAGGTGCTCGACAACAAGGCGCTCGTGGTCGAGGTCGGCCAGGTCGACCGCGAGCTCGGGCTGCGTGACCGGCTGGCCGTCGCGGTCGGCATCATGCAGGACCACCTCAAGGAGCTGTTCAACCTGATGGTGGTGCTCCAGTCGAGCGGCCGACCGTTGCAGCGTCCCGACCACGCCGACGCCGAACGGCGGCGCAAGGAGGCCTCGGCCGAGCTCGACGCGGCCTTCGTGGACCTCATCGGCGCCGATGCGGCGCAGCTGCGGATCCCGGCCAAGGACTTCCTGGCCTACCTGCGCATGCTCACCCTCTCCAGCGTCCACCCGATGCTCGAGGGCACCAATGCCAGCGCGGAGGAGCTCGTCGGCATCCTCCTCGAGGGCGCGCTGGCCAAACCATCCGACCCGAGGGGGAAGAAGTAAGTGCTCATCCGGATTCTTCGCGAGTACCTGCGGCCATACCGCGGGCTCATCGTCCTGCTCGTGCTGCTGCAGCTCGTCGGCACGATCGCCTCGCTCTACCTGCCCAGCCTCAACGGCCGGATCATCGACCAGGGCGTGGCCCTCGGTGACACCGGCTACATCATGCGCACCGGCGGGTGGATGCTGGCGATCTCCTTCGTGCAGATCGTCGCGACCATTGCCGCGACCTACCTCGGTGCCAAAGCGGCAGCGGGTCTGGGGCGTGACCTTCGGGCGAGCATCTTCGCCCGGGTCGGTGACTTCTCCGCCCAGGAGGTGTCCCGGTTCGGTGCGCCGACCCTGATCTCACGCAACACCAACGACGTGACCCAGGTCCAGACGGTGACGTTCATGGGGGCGGCGATGATGGTGTCCGCGCCGATCATGATGGTCGGCGGCATCATCATGGCGCTGCGTGAGGACGTCGGCCTCTCGTGGCTCGTCGCTGTCGCGGTGCCCCTACTGGCCCTGTCGGTCGCCCTGGTGATCCGCAAGATGATCCCGCAGTTCCGGCTCATGCAGGAGTCGGTCGACTGGGTGAACCGCGTTCTGCGCGAACAGATCACAGGCATCCGGGTGGTGCGGGCGTTCGTGCGCGAGGAGCGCGAGGAGGCCAGGTTCGCCGAGGCCAACACGCAGTACACGGGAACGGCGCTCGCGGTCGGTCGCCTCATGGCGATGGTGTTTCCCATCGTCATGCTGATCTTCAACGCCTCGACCGTCGCCGTCCTGTGGTTCGGCGCGCACCGGGTGGAGAGCGGCCAGATGCAGATCGGCGAGCTGACGGCATTCATGAGCTACCTCATGCAGATCCTCATGTCGGTCATGATGGCGACCTTCATGTCGATGATGATCCCGCGGGCAACTGTGTCCGCGGGTCGCATCGGCGAGGTTCTCGACACCGAGTCCACCGTGGTCGAGCCGACTGCTCCGGTGGCACTGCCGAGCACCGAGGATGCGGTCACCCTTGACCACGTCGAGTTCACCTACCCGGGCGCGGATGTGCCTGTGCTGCAAGATGTCTCGCTCGAGGCGCTGCCGGGCCGCACGACGGCGATCATCGGCAGCACCGGGGCGGGCAAGTCCACGCTCCTGTCGCTGATCCCGCGCCTCTACGACGTGACGGGTGGGGCCGTGCGCATCGGCGGCGTGGACGTGCGCGAGGCGGCCCTCGAGGACGTCTGGGACCGGATCGGCCTCGTGCCGCAGAAGCCCTACCTCTTCACCGGCACGGTGGCCTCGAACCTGCGCTACGGCGATGCAAATGCCACCGACGAGGACCTGTGGGAGGCGCTGCGCATCGCCCAGGCCGAGGACTTCGTCCGAGCCATGCCCGACGGGCTGGACTCGCCGATCGCCCAGGGCGGCACCAACGTGTCCGGCGGTCAGCGGCAGCGGCTCGCCATCGCCCGGGCGCTGGTGGCCAACCCGGAGATCTACCTGTTCGACGACAGCTTCTCGGCGCTCGACCTGTCGACCGACGCGCGACTGCGCGCAGCGCTGCGGCCCGTGACCCGCAACGCGACGGTCATCGTTGTGGCGCAACGCGTTTCGACGATCGTCGACGCCGACCAGATCATCGTGCTCGACGACGGGAAGGTCGTCGGCACAGGAACCCATGACCAGCTGCTGGAGACGTGTCCGACGTATGTCGAGATCGTCGAGTCGCAGCGCAGTGCGGAGGAGGCGGCATGAGCGCCGAGGGTGTGAAGACCGAGGAGGAGAAGGCCGCCGAGGCGCGTCGCGGGCCGGGCTCGCGGGCGGGGCAGCGGCACGGGCCGATGGCCGGGGTGGGCGTGCCCGCCGAGAAGTCGCAGAACTTCGTGCCGTCCGCCAAGCGGCTGCTCGGCCTGCTGCGCCCCGAGCGCACCAAGCTGTATGCCGTGCTGGCCCTCGCCGTGGCGAGCGTCGCCCTCAACGCCGTCGGGCCGAAGATTCTCGGCCGGGCGACCGACCTGATCTTCGCCGGCGTGATCGGCAAGAGCGTGGGTGGGCAGGTGCCTGCAGGCACCACGGCCGAGCAGCTGGCGCAGGGACTGCGTGCGCGCGGGCAGGACCAGCTCGCCGACATGGTGGCGAAGATGGACCACCTGGTGCCCGGCCAGGGCATCGATTTCGGCGCGGTGGGCCAGGTGCTGCTGTGGGTGCTCGCCATCTACGTCGTGGCGAGCCTGCTGTCGTGGGCGATGGGGTGGATCCTCACCGGTGCCGTCAACCGCACCATCTTCACCCTGCGGCGCGACGTCGAGGACAAGCTCAACCGGCTGCCGTTGCCGTACTTCGACAACCAGCCGCGCGGCGAGCTGCTCTCCCGCGTCACCAACGACATCGACAACGTCGCCCAGAGCATGCAGCAGACCCTGAGCCAGATGCTCAACTCACTGCTCACCGTGGTGGCGATGGTGGCGATGATGATCTACATCTCGCCGCTGCTGGCGCTCATCGCGCTGGTCACGATCCCGATCACGATGTTCGTCACCGCCGCCATCGGCAAGCGGTCACAGAAGCACTTCATCCAGCAGTGGAAGAGCACCGGTGAGCTCAACTCGATCGTCGAGGAGACGTTCACGGGTCACCAGCTGGTCAAGGTGTTCGGTCGTCAGGACGAGGTGCGCGGCGCGTTCAAGGCCAAGAACGACGACCTGTTCAACGCCGGCTTCGGTGCCCAGTTCATCAGCGGCATCATCATGCCGACGATGATGTTCATCGGAAACCTCAACTACGTCATCGTCGCCGTCGTCGGTGGTCTTCGGGTGGCGAACGGATCGATGAGCCTCGGCGACGTCCAGGCGTTCATCCAGTACTCGCGCCAGTTCACCCAGCCCCTGACCCAGGTGGCCTCGATGGCCAACCTGCTGCAGTCCGGTGTCGCCTCCGCGGAGCGGGTGTTCGAGGTGCTCGACGCCCCCGAGCAGGAGCCCGAGGCCGCCAGCCCCGTGCGGCTGGAGGACCCGCACGGCCGCGTCGAGTTCGAGGACGTCTCGTTCTCCTACAGCCCCGACAAGCCGCTGATCGAGCACCTCGACCTCACCGTCGAGCCCGGCCAGACGGTGGCCATTGTCGGGCCCACCGGGGCGGGCAAGACCACCCTGGTCAACCTCATCATGCGGTTCTACGAGCTGAACGGCGGCCGCATCACCCTCGACGGGGTCGACATCACCGACCTCAGCCGGCACGACCTGCGCAGCGAGATCGGCATGGTGCTGCAGGACACGTGGCTGTTCGGCGGGACGATCCGCGAGAACATCGCCTACGGCAACCCCGACGCGACGGACGAGCAGGTCCTCGAGGCGGCCCAGGCGACCTACGTCGACCGGTTCGTGCACTCCCTGCCCGACGGCTACGACACCAAGCTGGACGCCGAGGGCGGCAACATCAGTGCCGGCGAGAAGCAGCTCATCACCATCGCCCGGGCGTTCCTGTCCGACCCGGCGCTGCTCATCCTCGACGAGGCCACGTCGTCGGTCGACACGCGCACGGAGCTGCTGGTGCAGCAGGCGATGTCGGCGCTGCGGCAGGACCGGACGAGCTTCGTCATCGCGCACCGGCTCTCGACGATCCGCGACGCCGACGTCATCCTGGTGATGCGCGACGGCTCGATCGTCGAGCAGGGTTCGCACGAGGAGCTGCTGGCCCGCGACGGTGCCTACGCCGAGCTCTACAAGGCGCAGTTCCGCGGTGCGGCGGTCGACGTCGACACCGGTGAGGCGCCGGCGCCCGAGATGGCGACCGCCGGGAGCTGACCCAAGCGCCGGGTATGCCGCGTGGCCGAGCTGGCCACGCGGCATACCCGGGCGTGAGTCTCCTTGTGCCTCAGCAGGTCTCGACAGGAGTCGCCTCGGTGAGGCGGTACTCCGAACGCTTGTCGAACAGCAGCGGGATGAGCGGCTGGTCCTCCTGCGCCATGGTGACGTAGGCGCCGGATGCGTTGCGCTTGAAGGTGATCCCGTGCAGTCGCATCACCGGGGCGAACTCGTCGCGCTGCGCGGCAGTGAGCTGGTAGCCGCACATCGGCTCGGGTTCCACCTGCGACGACGAGGTCGGGATCATGTTGTCCTGCCCGCCGAAGTAGACGACGCCCGAGCGCTCGGCGCCCTCCTGCGTCACCCGCTGTGCCGCGGCCGCGGTCTCGCGGATGAGGGTGTCACGGTTCTCGACCACCATCTGTGCGCTGCCGACGGCGCTGGTGTAGTTGACCTCCACGCGACGGCGGTTGAGCAGGGCCGGGTCGGCTTCCTCGGCGGCGTTGAGCGGCTCGTCGGCGGTCTCGCTCAGCATGCCGACGACGTGCTGCAGCCCCGCGTAGTTGCGCAGGATGCGTGCCTGCCCGTCACCGGCGACCTGGAGGAACTGCTCGCCGTCCTTGACGTAGAGGCCGTACTCGCCGGAGGTGTAGCCCAGCGCCTCCACCTGCGCCGCCGCGTAGTCCTCGCTCATGGTCTTGGCAAGGTCGTGAATTGTCTTGTCGGACTGGCGGTTTCGCGGCCACAGCTGAAGCAGGTCGGTCTTGTAGTACTTGTTGGGGCCGTACTCGTGCAGGTCGTTGAGGACGTCCGGCTTCCAGTCACGCATGACCTTGACGACCGCACGGGCCTCGGGTGACTTCAGCGCCATGTAGTCGCGGTTGACGTCGAGACCGTCGGCATTTCCGCGGGTGTTCGCGACCCAGCCGTCGGGGTTGAGGTTGATGAAGAGCACCGTCGTGTTGCGCAGCAGCCGGGTCCAGGCCGGGTCGGTCGTGGTGGCCATGTCACGCGCGAGCTGCATGCACGCCTCGCGGCCCGAGTTCTCGTTGCCGTGGACCGAGCAGGTGTACATCAGGACCGAACCCTTCTTGGCCTCCGCGACGCTCTTGGGCGCGGGGTTGCCGACCTGCACGAGCTGCAGCGGGCGCCCCTGCACCGACGAGCCGACGCGGGTGACACGCACCCGGTCACTGCTCGCGTCGAGGTCGCGCCAGAAGCGTTGCGACTCAGGCACGGTCGTCCACCTCGCGCCGTTGCTCTTCTCGAAGGGGGTCTTCAGGTCGGCGGGCGCAGCCTGCAGCGCCTTGCGCAGGGACGTGTCCGGTTCGTCGGACACGGCGGTGGTGCTGGCCGCGGCGCTGGTGCCGATCACCGCGGCGACGGCGGCCAGGGCCACCAGGCGGGTGGTGGGTCGCGGGACGTGCATGGTTCTCCTCCTTGCGTGGTGCGCCGGGGGAGACCTGCGGTGCGGACATCAGGTATGCCGGTTTGCCCCGGCTCGGGTGGATGTGCCCACACTCCGCCGCTCCGGCACCCGTGTCCAACCGAAACTGGCCACGCGCCCGACCGGGCGGCACGCGCGGATGCTGAAACGCGGCATACGTCCTAGGTTGGCTGGTGGCGCACGCGACGCGCGCCCGTCCCGATCGAGGAGCCGCCGATGTCCCTTGCAGCCGCACCCGTGCTCGTCCCAGCTCAGGACACGCTCATCGATGCCGGGGCCGTCGACTACCTCATCCTGGCGATCTACTTCGTCTTCGTGCTGGGCATCGGGTTCCTCGCCCGGCGCGCCGTGTCCGACTCGATCGACTTCTTCCTCTCCGGACGGTCACTGCCTGCGTGGGTCACGGGTCTGGCGTTCATCTCGGCGAACCTCGGCGCGGTCGAGATCATGGGCATGTCCGCGACCGGCGCTCAGATCGGGCTGCCCACGGTGCACTACTTCTGGGTCGGCGCGATCCCCGCGATGCTGTTCCTCGGTGTCGTGATGATGCCGTTCTACTACGGCTCGAAGGTGCGCTCGGTGCCGGAGTTCATGCTCCGCCGCTTCGGCACGGGCGCCCACCTCGTCAACGCGATCTCGTTCGCCTTGGCCCAGCTGCTCATCGCCGGAGTCAACCTGTTCCTGCTCGGTTCGATCGTGCACGCACTGCTCGGCTGGCCGCTCTGGGTGGCACTGGTGGTCGCGGCCGCGATCGTGCTGTCCTACATCACCTTGGGTGGGCTGTCGGCGGCGATCTACAACGAGGTGCTCCAGTTCTTCGTCATCGTCGCCTCGCTGCTGCCGCTGACGCTGATCGGCCTGCACCGGCTCGGCGGCTGGGACGGGTTCATGGACAAGGTCCAGCCGCAGATCGACAAGGGCCAGGTCGTCACGCCGGTGGACCAGCAGCTCGAGTCGTGGCCTGGGCAGGCGCTGTCCGGCTTCGACAACCCGTTCTGGTCGGTGGTCGGCATCGTGTTCGGCCTCGGGTTCGTGCTGTCCTTCGGCTACTGGACGACGAACTTCGTCGAGGTCCAGCGGGCCATGGCCTCGAACTCGATCTCGGCCGCCCGCAAGACCCCGATCATCGGCGCCTTCCCCAAGATGTTCATCCCGTTCATCACGATCATCCCGGGCATGATCGCCGCGGTGCTGGTGGCGGAGATCGCGGCGGTCAAGCGGGGAGAGACGGTGCCGGGTGGTTCCTCCGGTGAGGGCGTGACCTACAACGACACGTTGTTGCTGCTCATGCGTGACGTGCTGCCGAACGGCCTGCTGGGGTTGGCCATCACCGGTCTCCTCGCGGCGTTCATGGCCGGCATGGCGGCCAACATCTCCGCCTTCAACACCGTCTTCAGCTACGACCTGTGGCAGCGCTACATCCGCAAGAACCACACCGACGACTACTACCTGCGGATCGGCCGGCTCGCCACGGTCGGCGCAACGGTCATCGCCATCTTCACCGCCTCCATCGCCAGCCAGTTCGACAACCTGATGGACTACCTGCAGGCGCTGTTCGGCTACTTCAACGCCCCGTTGTTCGCCACGTTCATCCTCGGCATGTTCTGGAAGCGGATGACACCGACCGCGGGCTGGGCCGGTCTCGTCAGCGGCACCGTGGCGGCCGTGGTCGTGAGCGTCCTCAGTGAGGCAGGCTCGTTCGGCTACAGCCTGCACGTCATCCCGATCGACGGCCAGGGTGCGGCCTTCATCTCGGCGAGCGCGGCCTTCGTCGTCGACATCGTCGTGAGCGTCCTGGTGACGATGGTGACCGAGCCGAAACCGGCGAGCGAGCTCAAGGGGCTGGTCTACTCCGAGACGCCCAAGGCCGACCGCACCGACCCGCTCGAGGCCAGCTTGCCGTGGTACCGCCGCACCGTCCCCCTGGCCGGTGTCGCCCTCGGCATGGTCATCGTCCTCAACGCGCTGTTCTGACAAGGAGCTGACACATGTCCTCGACCCACGACGCCCCCACCGAGGCCCCGGACCCCGACGACGACCGGACCACGCGGCATACCGCCGGTGCCTTTGACATCCGCAACTTCATCGGGATGCTGCTCGGCATCTTCGGCGTCATCATCCTGGCGATGGGGCTGTTCGCCGATCCGGAGACCGAGAAGACCGGCGGCGTGAACGCCAACCTGTGGGCTGGCATCGTGCTCGTCGTGGTGGCGGCCGTCTTCATCGGCTGGGCCCGGCTGCGGCCCATCGTGGTGCCCGAGCAAGTTGACCTCGTCGAGGACGACCCCACGCGACCGGGCCCCAGCCGCCGGCCGGGCGCACACTGACCGGCGTTCACTGACCGTTCACCCGGGGGGACCCCGGTCCGGTTGCCGACTGGCCGCAATCGCGCCACCGTGAAGTGGGCGGGGGCCGTCACCGGGGCGGTCACGCACCAGCCGGGAGGGAATGTCATGACGGACAACGTGGTCCTCATCAGGTACGACGAGAACCCCAGCAAGTGCTACGAAGAGGTCAGCAAGCTGCGCGACCTCGCCTACGACGACAAGGGGCTCGAGGTCGAGTCGGCGGCGGTCATCGCGCGCGACGAGTCAGGGCAGCTCACGCTCGATGACGGCACCGGGCGCGAAGGGGGCTCCGGAGTGCTCTCGGGCAGCCTCATCGGGATGGCCGTCGGTGCCCTGGCCGGCCCCGTCGGACTGCTCATGGGCTGGGCCACCGGCGCGCTCGCCGGGTCGGTCGACGACGCCGACCGCGAGTCCGACGCCGCGGGTGTGCTCGACATGATCTCCGAGCAGATCCAGCCGGGTCAGACGGCCGTCATCGCCCACGTCGACGAGAAGGACACCTCGGTGCTCGACCAGCAGGTCGCCGACTCCGGCGGCACGCTCGAGCGCTGGTCGGCCTACGACCTCGTCAACGACCTGCACGCGGCCGAGGACGTGGCGGCGACCGAGGCCAAGGAGGCGCGCAAGGAGTACCGCGAGCAGCGCCGCGAGGAGCGCAAGGACAAGATCGAGGCGACGCTCGACAAGGTCAAGTCCAAGCTCTGAGCCGGCGGGTCGCGATCGGCGGCTTCAGGCGAACTGCCAGGAGCGCTTGCTGAGGCCGTACCAGAAGCCGTCGATCACCGACTCGTTGTCGAGCGACCCGGACTCGTGGGCCGCGCCGAGGCTGACGTAGAGCGGCGCCCAGTGCTCGGTGCGCGGGTGTGCCTCGTGCGCGGCGGGCGCCTTGTGCTCGAAGTCGAGGATCGCGTCGATGTCCTTGCGCTGCAAGGCTTCTGCCGCCCACTGGTCGAACTCGCTCGAAGCCGACGGCGGTTCCTCGTCCGGCCCTGCCGAGGGGTTGAACCAGCGCAGGTTGTGGGTCGTGAAGCCCGACCCGACGATGAGCGTGCCCTCGTCGCGCAGTGGCGCCAGTCGCCGGCCGAGGTCGAAGAGCGTCCGCGGGTCCAGGGTCGGCATGGACATCTGCAGCACGGGCACGTCCGCGTCGGGGTACATCTCCACGAGCGGCACGTAGGCGCCGTGGTCGAGGCCGCGCGTCTCGTCGCGGTGCACCGGCGTCTCACCGGTGGTGACCAGCCGCTCGACCGAGGCGGCGAGCTCGGGCGCCCCCGGGGCGGCATACGTCACGTCGTAGTAGCGCTGCGGGAAGCCCCAGAAGTCATAGACGAGCGGCACGTTCCCCGAGGTGGCCGACAGGGACAGCGGCGCCTCCTCCCAGTGGGCGGAGACCATGAGGACGTCGCGGGGCTTGCCGAAGCGGCTCGACCAGTCGGCGAGCTGGGCCGTCCACACCGGGTCGTCGGCGAGCGGCGGCGCGCCGTGGCTGAGGTAGAGCACCGGTTGCCGGTCGTCGGTCGCCGTCATGGAAGAAGGCTACGCGCCTTTGAGTTGAACCTTCAACAAGATTGGGTATGCCGCGTGGCCGGCTCCCCATGGCGCCGCACTTGACGCCTTGGGTTACCGTCTGTGGCGTTGCCATGTCCGCGCAGCGACGAATCCGCTGCACATGGGATCAGAAATCCGAGGTTGCATAGTGAGCACGGGGCGCAAGCTGGTCATCGTCGAGTCGCCGGCGAAGGCCAAGACCATCGGGGGATACCTCGGCAGCGACTACGAGGTCGAGGCCTCGGTCGGGCACATCCGCGACATCCCGACGCCGTCGGAGATGCCGGCCGACATCAAGAAGGGCCCGTTCGGGCGCTTCGGCGTCGACGTCGACAAGGACTTCGAGGCCTACTACATCGTCGACGCCGACAAGAAGAAGAAGGTCAGCGAGCTCAAGCGTGCGCTGAAGTCCGCCGACGAGCTCTACCTCGCGACGGATGAGGACCGCGAGGGCGAGGCGATCGCCTGGCACCTCAAGGAGGTCCTGCAGCCCAAGGTGCCGGTCAAGCGGATGGTGTTCCACGAGATCACCCGCGAGGCGATCCAGCGGGCGGTCAACCAGACCCGTGACATCGACATGGAACTCGTCGACGCGCAGGAGACCCGGCGCATCCTCGACCGGCTCTACGGCTACGAGGTCAGCCCGGTGCTGTGGCGCAAGGTCAAGGCGGGGCTGTCCGCCGGGCGCGTCCAGTCGGTGGCGACGCGCATGGTCGTGGAGCGCGAGCGCGAGCGGATGGCGTTCGTGCGCGCCTCGCACTGGGACGTCGAGGGTGACTTCACCCCGGACAGCGAGGCCAACCTGTTCACGGCCCGGCTCACCGCGGTCGACGGCCGCCGGGTGGCCAGCGGTCGTGACTTCGGTGACGACGGCCGGCTGAAGTCCACCGAGGTCGCCCACCTCGACCAGGCGGCCGCCGAGTCCATCGCCGAGCAGGTCCGTGAGGCCGCGATGGCCGTCAGCGGCATGCAGGAGAAGCCGTACACGCGGCGACCGAGCGCGCCCTTCACGACGAGCACCCTGCAGCAGGAGGCCTCGCGCAAGCTGCGGCTGTCGAGCAAGAACGCCATGCGGGTCGCGCAGCGCCTCTACGAGAACGGCTACATCACCTACATGCGCACCGACAGCACGACGCTGTCGGAGGATGCGCTCACCGCGGCCCGGCAGCAGGCGCGTGACCTCTACGGCGCCGAGTACGTGCCGGACGCGCCGCGCCGCTACGAGAAGAAGGTCAAGAACGCCCAGGAGGCGCACGAGGCGATCCGTCCCTCGGGTGACCGGTTCCGCACGCCGGCGCAGGTCGCCGGTGAGCTGCGCGGAGACGAGTACGCCCTCTACGAGCTGATCTGGAAGCGCACCGTCGCCTCGCAGATGGCGGATGCCCGCGGCTCCACCGCGACGGTGAAGCTGGCCGGCCAGCTGCGCGACACCCGCGGGGTCGAGTTCAGCGCATCCGGCACGGTCATCACGTTCCGCGGCTTCCTCGCGGCGTACGAGGAGGGGCGCGACGAGACGCGCAACGCCTCCGACAGCGACCAGGAGCGCAGGCTGCCGCGCCTCAGTGAGGGTGTCGACCTCACCGTCGTGCGCGCCGACCCAGACGGCCACGAGACGAGCCCGCCACCGCGTTACACGGAGGCGACCCTCGTGAAGGCCATGGAGGAGAAGGGAATTGGGCGTCCCTCGACCTACGCGAGCACGGTCGGCACGATCCAGGACCGCGGCTACGTCAACCCGCGCGGCTCGGCGCTCATCCCGACCTGGCTGGCGTTCGCCGTCACCCGCCTGCTCGAGGAGCACTTCACCGAGCTCGTCGACTATGACTTCACCGCCTCCATGGAGGAGGACCTCGACCGCATCGCCAATGGTGACGAACACCGCGCGCAGTGGCTCAAGCGGTTCTACTTCGGCGACGGGCTGCCCGCCGGCGGCCAGGGCCTCAAGGAGCTCGTCGACGACCTCGGCGAGATCGATGCCCGTGAGATCTCGACCATCCCGATCGGCGACGGTGTCGTCGTCCGGGTCGGTCGCTACGGCCCCTACGTCGAGGAGACGGTGCCGCAGGGCGTCGACCCGGCGACCGGAGAGATCACCGGCGAGGTGAAGGAGGGCGCGGGCGACACCCCGCGTCGCGCCACCATCAACGACGACATCGCGCCCGACGAGATGACGCCGGAGAAGGCGCGTGAGCTGCTGGCCCAGTCGGCTGACGACGGGCGCGTCCTCGGTCAGGACCCAGCCACGGGTCGCGACGTGGTCGCCAAGGCCGGTCGCTACGGGCCCTACGTCACCGAGGTGCTCCCCGAAAACACCGCGGAGACGTCCGGTGCGACGAAGTCGCGTGGCAAGAACAAGGTCAAGCCGAAGACCGCGAGCCTGTTCAAGGACATGGACCTCGCCACGATCGAGCTCGACACTGCGCTCAAGCTGCTTAGCCTGCCGCGCGTCGTCGGCACCGTGACCGAGGAGGACGGCACCTCCGTCGACATCACCGCCCAGAACGGTCGGTACGGCCCCTACCTCAAGAAGGGCACCGACAGCCGCTCCCTGCAGACCGAGCAGCAGCTCTTCGACATCACGCTGGAGGAGGCGCAGGCGATCTACGCCCAGCCCAAGCAGCGTGGTCGTGCCGCCGCGGCGCCGCTCAAGGAGCTCGGACCCGACCCCGTGAGCGGAAAGCCCATGCTGGTCAAGGACGGTCGCTTCGGTCCCTACGTCACTGACGGCGAGGTCAACGCGACCCTGCGCAAGGCCGACGACCCCGAGTCGATCACGCCGGAGCGCGGTGCCGAGCTCCTGGCCGAGAAGCGCGCCAAGGGTCCGACCACCCGCAAGCGGGCCGCCAAGAAGACCGCGAAGAAGACGGCCAAGAAGACCGCGAAGTCGGCGGCGAAGAAGGCCACCAAGAGCGCGGCCAAGAAGGCCTGAGCCGTATGCCGCTGCGCCCGGACGTGGTGGACCAGCTGGGTCTTCGGCTGGCGAAGGAGCAAGCAGGGCAACGACTTCCGTCCGTCGCCGCCGGGTTGGTGCGTGACGGTGGCCTGGTGTGGTCCGACGCGGTCGGCGCCACGACCGGGCGGGCCGACGGTGAAGTGGTGAGTGCCGACACGCAGTACCGGATCGGCTCGATCACCAAGACGTTCGTGGCCGTGGAGGTGATGCGGCTGCGTGACGAGGGCGCCTTCGCCCTGGGCGACCCTGTGCGGTCGGTGCTGCCGGACGCAGCGGACTCGTCATTCGCGGAATCGACTGTGGCCCAGCTGCTTTCGCACACCTCCGGCCTGCCGGCCGAGACGTCGGGGCCGTGGTGGGAGCGGGTCGAGGGCGGCGACTGGGCGAGTCTGCTCGCGAGCAGGCCGCAGCTGCGCTTCCGTCCCGGGGCGCGCTTCCACTACTCCAACGTGGGGTATGCCGTGCTGGGCGAGATCGTGGCGCGGCTGCGCGGTGCGCCGTGGCACGAGGCCGTGCGGACGAGTCTCCTTGTGCCGCTTGGCATGTCGCGCACGACGCCGCGACCCGTGGCGCCCACTGCGGCAGGGTGGGGCGTGCACCCGCTCGCCGACCTGCTCCACGTCGAGCCCGAGCACGACGCTGTGTCGATGGCGCCGGCGGGGCAGCTGTGGTCCACGGTCGAGGACCTTGCGCGGTGGGCGGCGTTCCTGGCCGGTCGGACCGAGGGCTTGCTGGCTCCGGAGACGCTCGACGAGATGCTCCTGCCGATCGCGGTCAACGACAGCCCCGGCCAGGCGTGGACCGCTGCCCACGGACTCGGCTGGCAGGTGTGGAACCTCGAGGGGCGTCGGTTCGCCGGGCACGGCGGCTCCATGCCCGGCTTCCTCGCCGGCCTGCGGGTGGACCGTGAGACCGGCGACGGCGTTGTGGTCTTCGCCAACGCGACCTCCGGCATGTCGGCCCACCTCTCGTCCGAGCTGCTGACGATCCTGCGCGAGCACGAGCCGGTGCGGCCCGAACCATGGGTCCCGGACCCGGCGCAGGCGACGACGCTGGAACTCGTGGGGGACTGGTACTGGGGCACCACGGCATACCGGCTGCGGTTGGGGCCCGAGGGGCACCTCTTCCTCGGTGAGCCGGGCACGGCGCGCGGGTCACGGTTCCGGCCGGAGGGCGACGGCTGGGTGGGGCTCGACGGCTACCACGAGAACGAGCCGCTGGCCGTGGTGCGCTCGGCCGACGGTGAGGTCAGCCACCTCGACATCGGCTCGTTCCGGTTCACGCGAACCCCCTACGACCCCGACGCCGACATCCCCGGCGGGGTCGACGAGCTCCGGTGGCACTGACCGTTCGGTCGGGTTCTTCGGATTCGGCGGTGGGAGCAGCCGGCTGACCCCTAGAGTGCGCTCACCATCCGCACCCTGGGGGACCCATGTCACGTCTGCGCGCGCTGGCAGCGACACTCGCCGCCGCACTCCTCACCAGCCTCGTCGCCGCCGCTCCGGCCACCGCCGCAACCAACCCGGAGCTGTTGTCACTCAGCGTGGCGCCAACCGCCGTCACCCCGCCAGGTGTCGTCGAGATCGCATACCGCATCAAGGCGGACACGGCCACGCTGTCGTACATGAGGGTCACGTTTGCCGCACCCCAGGGTTCGCGCGGCGACGTCCATGCCACGTTGGACAATGTCCCGTTGGAGGGCACCCTTCGTTGGAAGGTTCCTGACGGCCTGCGCAATGCCACCTACCAGCTCGCAGAGGTCCAGCTCGGCGAGTCCTGGCGTGAGTTGAGCACCACCTACCGTCGTGACGGCACGCGGACCGGTGGCGGAACGCATGACTTCGACTTCCCGAGCAAGGACGTGACCATCTCGGGTAGCAACGTCGACCTCCGCGGCCCGCTGCTCAGCTCGGTCCGTGTCACCACCCCCTCGGTGCGACCAGGTCAGCCGCTCACCGTCCAGTTCACGGCGACCGAGGAACACCAGGTTGCCAAGGCCACATTCACCTTCACCACACCGGGTCGACCCGAGGCCGTTGTCCAGTGGACGACCGACGCAGCCGAGCTCGCGGCCGGCCGGATCGCCCGGTCGCTGCCTGCAGAGCTCTACAACAAGACCTACACGTTGACCCACGCAGAACTCTTCGACTCGGTTGGCAACTTCGCGATGTACTGGATGGACGGGAAGGTGCAACACGTCTCGTACGACAGCTACGACCAGGTCACCGAGCCCCAGGTGGTCGACCGGAGCGCAGCGGCCTTCACCGTGGCGGGTTCGACCTACGACAAGATGCCGCCCGTGCTCAGGTCCATCTCGGTGGATCGGCGAACGCTGCGCAGCGGTCAGGCGGTCAAAGCCACCTACGCGGTGCAGGATGACACGGCACGACTGGGGTCCCTGTCGATCGAGTACAGCCGAGGTGGTGAACAAGGCCGGTACAGCCATCATGGCTCGGACCTGTCCCTGACCGGGTCCTACTCCGACGGGTTGGGCGTCCCGCCAGGGAGGTTCGCTGCCGAGAGGGTTCGAGTTGTGGACGGAAAGGGCAATGAAGCGCAGTACTGGCGCGATGGGACCGTCCGGCTCCTCGACGGCAGCGTGACAGGCCGGCACGCCATCAGTCTGAGTTCTCTGGACCTCGCCATCGGCCCGAATGCGCCCACCGTGTTCGCGCGCTCGCGACCTCGGTCGGCAGCGGTCACGTGGTCGGTCGCGTCGGTGGAAGCCCGCGGGATCACTGGCTACAAGATCACGGTGAACCCTGGAGGTCGCGTGATTGATGTTCCCGGCATCGGACCAGACACCAGATCGCTGGTCGTGACGGGCCTCAAGAACGCCACCTCCTACACCTTCACCGTGGTGCCCCAGAGTTCCGTCGGGCCGGGGCCGGGTAAGAGCGCAAGCGCGACGCCCCTCCTGTCGGGAAACGTCTTTGCAGCGGGCGACGTCAATGGCGACCGTAGGGTGGACCTGATCGCCCAATCGCCGAACGGCGGCGAACGGCTCTATCGGGGCAAGGGCTCGATGACGTTCTCCCCCTACACGCCCGTTTCCAACTACGGGTGGAGCTACCGGGTGTTCCCTGGCGATCGGTACGTCGGCGACGTGGCCTTCCTGGCCCAACGCTCCTGGGACAGTGGTGTTGAGGCGGTGCTGGTGGAGCGCGACGGGAAGTCTCGTTATGGGATGGACCTTGAGCGTCGGTGGCCGAACCGGTTCCTGGACGGCAGCGCGGACTTCACGGGCGACGGAGTGGCCGACATGGTGGGGGTGACACCGGCGGGCGGCCTCTACCTGTACCGCTCCACGTCCATGCCAGGTTCGTACTCCAGTGGGGTCTTGGTTGGACGCGGGTGGCAAAGCATGCAGTCCGTCTTCGCAGCCGGAGACATGACCGGCGACCGGCGAGCCGACCTCCTCGGAGTCGACGCAGCGGGAGTGATGTGGGTCTACCCAGGGACAGGCAAGGGCACCTTTCCAACCCGTCGCAAGGTCTGTGCCGGGTGGGGTGGCTTGGGTGGTTTGTTCTACGCGCGTGACGTGTCCGGCGACGGCCGAGGTGACATCGGCGCCATCACGATGGATGGCAAGCTGCGCATCTACAAGGGGAGAGGCAACGGCACCGTCGCCCCAGCGGTCACGGTGGGCGCGGGCTGGGCGTCGTACCTCTGAGCCGTTTGGTCGGGTTCTTCGGATTCGGCGGTGGGAGCAGCCGGCTGACCCCTAGAGTGCGCTCACCATCCGCACCCTGGGGGACCCATGTCACGTCTGCGCGCGCTGGCAGCGACACTCGCTGCCGCACTCCTCACCAGCCTCGTCGCCGCCGCTCCGGCCACCGCCGCATATGCGGCACCCACGGTGTCCTCCAGCGACTGGCCGCAGGGGATCAAGGTCACCGTCATTCCGGTCGATCCGCAGGAGTACAGCCAGATCACGAGCTGGAGCGTCGTCGCCGAGCCGGGGCACCACGTCGCCACCATCAAGGGGACGAACGTCGACTCGACCGTGCTCAAGGGCCTCACCCCGGGGACCACGTATGCCGTGTCCGTGACCGCCAACGGGCCCGCGGGACAGAGCGCACCCACCAGGTTCACGACCACGCCCCTGCTCACGACCTCGGTGTTCGGGGTGGGCGACCTGGGTTCTGACGGCCGCAACGACATCATCGGTCGTCAGTCCCAGGCACGTGGCGGCGATGTCCTCGGGTATCGCGGTAACGGCGCGGGTGGCTTCATGGGGTCGGCGTTCAACACCGGCGACATCGTCCACGGCCGGCTGGCCTTCCACGCCGGTGATCTCAACGGCGACGGGCACCCCGACCTCGCCTATGAGAACAACGGGGCGCTGCAATGGCGACGCAGCACCGGCCGGGACCATTTCCTCACCGAGGACCTCTCGATGGGTGGTGGCTGGGGCGGCATGCGGTTCATCACCGGTGGCGGCGACTTCTCCGGCGACGGGAAGGCTGACGTCGTCGCTGTTGCGAACACCGGCGAGATGTACCTCTACCGCGGCAGCGGCACCGGCCGCCTCGTCAGCAAGACCAAGATCAACGCCGGCTGGGGTTCGATGGCGGGCGTCTTCAGCCCGGGCGACTTCAACGGCGACCGCGCCCGCGACCTGCTCGCCGTGGACCGGGCAGGTGTCATGTGGCTCTACCCGGGCAACGGACGGGGTGGACTCAAGGGCACCCGGTCCAAGGTCGGGTCCGGCTGGCTCACGCTCGGCTGGGCGGGACCGCTCGAGGACTTCACCGGCGACGGCCGCGCCGACATCGGTGGCGTCACGACCGACGGCAAGCTCTACGTCTACGCGGGGAACGGGCGCGGCGGCATACGCAGCAAGACCTCGGCCGGCTCGGGCTGGCAACGCTTCTTCTGACGAACCGGCTCGTTCGGGTCGCGTCGCGGGCACCGGTCTGGGAGTGTGCCCTTGGTACACGTCAGGCAAGGATTGTGTAGGTCTAACGGCCATGTCGTGCTGCCACACCCGACCCTAGGGTTCTGCAGAACCGCGACGGAAACCCCCTGATCCGTCGCCCTGCCGCACGAGGAGGTGCCGGTGTCCGACGCTCGCGTGTCGCCGCTGCTGGAGACCAGCGCCCTCACCAAGGAGTTCCGTGGCTTTCGCGCCGTGAGCGACGTGGACCTCTCCGTCGAGTCGGGCACCGTGCACGCCCTGGTCGGACCGAACGGCGCCGGCAAGACGACGCTGTTCAACCTGCTCACCGGCTTCCTCACACCCTCCTCGGGCACGATCCGCTTCGACGGGCGCGACATCACCGGGATGCAGCCCGAGCAGGTCGCCCACCTCGGCGTCGCCCGGTCGTTCCAGATCACCAGCCTCTTCGACCAGATGAGCGCCGTCGACCACGTCGAGCTGGCCCTCGCCTCACCCACCGGCCTCGGCTACCGGTTCTGGCGCTCGGCCGGGCAGATGCGCCGGTTCCGGGAGCGGGCCATGGAGCTGCTGGGTGAGGTCGGCCTCAGCGACAGAGCGGGCGCGTATGCCGGGTCGCTGGCCTATGGCCAGAAGCGTGCCCTGGAGCTGGCGCTCGCGTTGGCTCTCGACCCCAAGCTGCTGCTCCTCGACGAGCCCACGGCGGGCATGGGCCTGGAGGACGTCGACCGCACCATCGCGCTGGTGAAGAAGGTCTCGGCCGGCCGCACGGTCGTCTTCGTCGACCACAACATGCACGTGGTCGGCTCGCTCGCCGACACGGTGACCGTGCTCCAGTCGGGCAAGGTCCTCGCCCAGGGCACCTACGACCAGGTGCGCACCGACGAGCGCGTGGTCACCGCCTACCTCGGACAGGCGGGCTGAACGTCATGACTGGGAAATCCACGCCCGCAACGGGATCCACGCTCGCGTTGGACGGCCTCTCGGCCTGGTACGGCGAGGCTCGGGTCCTCACCGACGTCGACCTGACGGTCGCGCCCGGCGAGGTCGTCACGCTGGTCGGGCGCAACGGTGCCGGCAAGACGACCCTGCTCCGCTCGGTCATGGGACTGCACCGGCAGGTGCAGGGGACCGTCGCGTGGGACGGCACCGAGCTCGGGAAGGCCTCACCCGACAAGCGAGCCCGGGCCGGCATCGGCTGGGTGCCCGACGACCGCGGCATCTACTCCACCCTGTCCGTCGCCGAGAACCTCCAGCTGCCGCCGGTCGTGGGCCGTGACGGCTGGAGCCTCGAGCAGGTCTACGAGCACTTCCCGGTGCTGCACGAGCGCCGGGACTTCCCCGGCACCAAGCTGTCCGGCGGTGAGCAGCAGATGCTGGCCATCGCCCGTGTCCTGCGGATGGGCTCACGCCTGCTGCTGCTCGACGAACCGTCCGAAGGACTCGCGCCCGTCATCGTCCAGCGCATCGGCGAGATCATCCGCCAGATCAAGGACCAGGGCGTCTCGGTGCTGCTCGTCGAGCAGAACGTCAAGTTCGCCTCGACCGTCGCCGACCGGCACTACCTGCTCGCCCAGGGCCGGGTGGTCGAGTCCCTCGACAACGACACCTTCCAGGAACGCACCACCGAGCTGCTCGAGTACCTCGGCATGTAACCGCCCGACCGCAACCGGTGCGCTCGCCGGCCACCGACGCAGACCCAGCCACGCGGCATACCTCGAAAGATCGCATCCCCAACCAGGAGTGGACATGCACCGAAACAAGTCTCTCGCCCTCGCGGCCTCCGCCGTCGCCGGCAGCCTCGTGCTCGCCGCATGCGGCTCCGGCGGACCGAGCTCCGGCGGCGGCAAGATCAGCGACGACAAGGTCGTCCTCGGTCTGCTCAACGACCAGTCCGGTGTCTACAAGGACCTGTCCGGCCCCAACTCCAAGGTCGCGATCCAGATGGCCGTCGACGACTACAAGGCGAAGTACGGCGACAAGGCCGTCGCCAAGAACATCGAGATCATCACCGCCGACCACCAGAACAAGCCCGACATCGCCAACACCAAGGCGCAGGAGATGTACGACCGCCAGAAGGCCGACATCATCCTCGACGTGCCGACCTCGTCCGCAGCGCTTGCCGTTGCGACACAGGCGAAAGCGAAGAAGAAGCTCTTCATCGACATCGGTGCCGGCACGACCGCGCTGACCGGGGCGCAGTGCAACAAGTACACGTTCCACTGGGCCTACGACACGGGCATGCTCGCGGCCGGCACGGGTGGCGCGCTGGTCGCCGACGGCGGCAAGAACTGGTCGATCGTCTACCCCGACTACGCGTTCGGGCAGGACATGACCAAGTCGTTCAGTGCGGCAGTGGAGAAGGCCGGTGGCACGGTGCAGCAGAAGATCGCCACGCCCTTCCCCAACGACAACTTCGCCACCTTCATCACCAAGGCCGGGTCGACCAACCCCGACGTCGTCGGGATCATGGCCGCCGGCGGTGACCTCATCAACTTCATCAAGCAGTACAACCAGGCCGGCATGGCCGACAAGGCACGGCTCGCGGTCGGCCTGATGTTCATCACCGACATTCACAGCCTCGGTGTCGAGGCGTTCAAGAACACCGTCTTCACCGACGCGTGGTACTGGAACTTCGACGACCAGAACCGCGCCTGGGCCGACAAGTTCAAGGAGAAGACGAACACCCGGCCGTCGTTCGCGCACGCGGGCAACTACTCGGCCGCACTCAACTACCTCGAGGCCGTCCAGGCCACCGGCACCGACGACGCCGACGCCGTCGTCAAGGAGCTGGAGGGCAAGAAGATCAACGACGTGTTCCTGCGCAACGGCGAGGTCCGCGCGGCCGACCACAACGTGACCCACGACGTCTACCAGGTCAAGGTCAAGAGCAAGGACCAGGTCAAGGAGGAGTGGGACTACGAGGAGGTCCTCAAGACCGTTCCGGCGAGCGAGGCCTACGCGCCGCCGTCGCCCGAGTGCAAGATGTGAGGGCCGAACCCTGACCGCATTCATCCAGTACACGCTCCAGGGGCTGGCGGCCGGCGGGTTCTACGCGCTGGCCGCCCTCGGCCTCGCCGTGATCTTCGGCGTCCTCGGAGTGGTCAACTTCAGCCACGGTGCGTGCTACATGCTCGGAGCCATGATCGCGGCAATCCTGTTGCGGGACACCGGAATGACGTTCTGGGTGGCGCTCGTGGTCGTGCCCCTGGTCATGTTCGTCATAGGGGTGCTGATGGAGCGGCTGCTCGTGCGGTGGCTACTGGGGCTCGACCCGCTCTACAACTTCCTGCTGACGTTCGGGCTGACCCTGTTCACGGTCGACCTGATGAAGCGGGAGTACGGCGTCTCGTCACTGCCCTATCCCGTTCCCGACGCGCTCCAAGGACGGGTGTCGCTCGGGTCGCTGGAGCTGTCGGTCTACCAGATCTTCGCTGCGGCCTTCTCGGTGCTCGTGTGTGTGGTCGTGTGGCTGGTGCTCACCAAGACCCGGGTGGGCATGATCGTGCGGGCGTCCACCGAGGACGCCGAACGCTCGCGGGCCTTGGGCATCAACGTCGCTCGGTGGGTGACGCCGGTCTTCGGGTTCGGGATCGCGCTGGCCGGGCTGGCCGGTGTGCTGGCGGCGCCGACGCGGTCGGTCAACGCCGACATGGGCTCGTTCTTCGTGATCATCCTCTTCGCGACCGTCGTCATCGGCGGGCTCGGGTCGATCCTGGGAGCGGTGGTGGCCGGCTTCCTCGTCGGACTGGTGGAGGCGTATGGCCAGGCCTACGCACCCAGCTACGCGCAGGTGCTGATCTTCGTGCTGATGGCGCTGGTGATCCTGTTCCGCCCGGCCGGTCTGTTCGGACGGGAGGAGACCGCATGAAAGGCACCCCGCGAGGTGTGTCCCCCGCTGCGCTCCTCCAACTACTTCGAGGGGGCCCAGCATGAGCTCACAGCTGGAGCAGCGGGTCGACGTCGAGCTGCCGACCGAGCCGTCCGCGGTGGGGCGTCGTCCCCTCGTGCGCTGGGCGATGCTGGCCGTCGGTCTGGTGGTGACCCTGGCGCTGCCGTGGTTCGTCTACCCGCCCGTGGCGATGGACATCGCCGCATGGGCCCTGTTCGCGATCTCGGTCGACCTGCTGCTGGGTTACACCGGGCTGCTGTCGTTCGGCCACGCAGCTTTCTGGGGCACGTCGGCATACACAACCGGTCTCATCGCGATCAACTCCGGGCTGCCGTTCCCGGTGGCGATCCTCGGCGGCGCGGTGGTGGCGATGGTGCTCGCGGTGCCGATCGGCTACCTCTCCGTGCGCCGCACCGGCATCTACTTCGCCATGGTGACACTGGCTTTCGCGCAGATGCTCTACTTCATCGCCAACCAGTGGCGCAGCGTCACCGGCGGTGAGAACGGGCTTCAGGGCATCCCCAAGAACCTTGGTGGGCTCACGGATCTCATCAACTCCGACTCGTTCTACTTCTACTACGCGGCGCTGCCGATCATCCTGCTCGGGGTCTTCATCGCCTGGCGCACGGTCAACTCGCCGTTCGGCCGGGTGCTGGTGGCGATCCGCGACAACCCGGCCCGGGCGCGGGCGCTCGGCTACGACGTCGAGCGCTACAAGATCATGGCGTTCGTCCTGTCGGCCGGACTCGCGGGACTGGCCGGCGGGGTGTTCTCGGTGAGTCACGGCTTCGCGTCGTTGCAGGAGCTGATCTGGACGACCTCCGGCAAGGTCGTGCTCATCACCGTGCTCGGCGGCATCGGCACCCTGTGGGGACCGATTCTCGGTGCGGCACTGGTGGTTTCGCTCGAGGACCAGCTCGCGTCGTCTGGGTTCAACGGCACCGGCATCATCACCGGCGCGATCTTCGTCGTCATCGTCCTGGCGTTCCGGCACGGCATCTGGGGCACGGCCCGCAACGGCATCAACGCGTGGCTGCGCAAGCGGAGGCACACCTCGCGGGAGTGATGGTCGCCTCGCGTTGAGGGCGAGTTCCGTTGCCCCGCTTGGTATGCCGCGTGGCTGGGTCGCGGTGTCGGCTCGGCCGCGTGTCCGACGGCCACGGGATCACCGTGGACTGCACCTCTGTCATGCACCGCGTCGGTCAGCGGTGATGTCGTCCCCACCTGAGTGAACTCATCCCTCACGATCATCCGGCTCGGGATGCTTGCGCCGATCCTGGTTGGTGCTTGTGAACGAATTCTCTTGGCACCAATCACGATTCGGTTGTGGGTAACCCTTCTCGTTGTCGGCGGCAGCGGCTATGATCGAACACATGATCGATACGGTGGGGTGGTTGCGAGACGCGAGCCAGGAGCTCGCCCGTCTTGCCGCCTTGCCGCGGCGGGAGTCGATCCAGGACAACGTGCAGCTGGTCGCGGACTGCCAAGCGCTGCTCAACCGCCTGCAGGCCGTGCAGGCGGTTGCGATGGCGACTGTGTCAGGGATCGAGGACGTCATCGACGACGCCACGGGTGAGGTGGTCGAACAGTTCCGCGGGTTCGACCACGCCCGCATGGACGCCCCGGCCCTGGTGTGTGACGCCCTGGGGGTGTCCGACCAGGGCGCGAACACCCGCATGCACCATGCCACCGCCCTGGCGGGGACGTACCCGGGCGTGTTGGCCGCGATGGCGACCGGGCGGGTGGACTCTTATCGGGCCGGGATCATCGTCACCGAGCTCGACCAGGCCCCCGACCAGGCCCGTGAGGCCGTGATCGCCGAGGTGCTGCCACGGTTGGGTGAGGAGCCGGGGCACCGGCTGCGGCAACGGGTGCGCCGTGTCCTGGGCAAGGTCGGTGAGCAGTTCCTGCGCCAGAAGGCCGCCCGGGCCAGGACGGACCGGTCGCTGCGACGGTGGGCTGGTGAGGAACCCGGTGTCGACACCTGGACGGCATCGCTGCCGGTGGAGGAGGCGGGCAGGGCGTGGGCGGCGATCAACACCCTGGCCCGCGAGTACGTCACCACCGGAGAATGCAGCACCGTCGAGCAAGCACGTGCCGATGCGATGCTCGCTCTGATCCAAGGCAACGCCCGCGCCGAGTACGTCATCCAGGTCGCCGTGCCCGAGTCCCGACTCGCACCCACCACCCACAGCACCAACATCCACAGCACCAACACCGACAGCGCCACCTCGACCGCGGGTGCGCCAGCCCGTGCAGGCGCGGGCGCAGGCGTCGATCAGGTCGAGGCGGACAAGGCGGCGTTGAACCGGTGGGTCAAGCGGTTGCTGGCCGAAGGCGGGGTCGTCCCGGCAGGGCCACATGCGCCCAACGGGCCCAACGGGTGCAGCGGGTGTGGTGGTTCGACGGTCACCCCGGGTGAACCACCACTGGCGGGCACGTCACTGGCGGGCACGTCACCGGGTACTGCGTTGCCGGGCTCACTCGGCCCAGTCAGGCAGGGTGAGCAGGGCCACCCCGACGGCGGGGCACAGCGACCACGCGGCAAGCGCGCCAGAGCGCAGCAGAGTCAACGGGACAAGGCCGCCCTGGGCGCAGTGACCAACCCACCCCGTGGTGGTGCGGGTGCTTCCGCGGGGGTGGTGGCGTTGCCGGTGCTCGTGCCGCGACGCGTCCGCATCGACGTCGTGCCCTGCGACGACGACACCGGGGCGTTCACCCGCACCCCGATCGGGTCCTGGACCATCACCGTGAACATGAGCTCCGATGGCACGAGCGTGGGAGAAAGCAGTCTGGCTGCGGCGTTCGCGGACGCGGTTGTGCGTTCGTGCAAGACGCCCGAGCCGACGGTGGTGGCGTACCGGCCGACCGAGGCGATGATCCGCACCGTCAAGGCCCGCGACGGTGGCTGTCGGTTCCCCGGCTGCACCGTCGCCGCCAGGTTCTGCGACCTCGATCATGTCGTCGCCTGGAAGGACGACGGCACGGGCGGTCCGACCACGGTGGCCAACCTGATCTGCCTGTGCCGGCGCCACCACCGCACCAAACAACAACCCCGCTGGTCCGTGCGCATCCTGCCCGGCGCCCTCCTGCAGTGGACCGACCCCACCGGCCGGGTCCGCACCACCCACCCGGTCAACCACCTGGACCCCGACCCGACCCCGTGGCTGGAGAACCACGGCACCGAGGCCAACCCCAGCGGCACCACCGACGACACGACCACCGACACGAGCACCGGCCCGGCACCAGTGGTGGAGTTCCCGTCAGCGGCCGAGGACCACTTCGACTGGCTCATCGACCGCTGGGAAACCCACGGCCCCCAGCACCGCACCCTCCACGACCGCGAGACCGGTCAACCCCTGGGCACCCTCACCACCACCGGCAAGCTCCACACCATCGAGCTCACCGACGACTACGCAGCCCACCTCGCCACCCGCGCCACCAGCC
>Ga0233425_10000219_pt1 | contig 150432 bp, 132 predicted proteins | sample Watercolumn_Towu_2_FD_181712 | JGI IMG/M metagenome (GOLD analysis project Ga0233425, IMG submission 181712) | Freshwater microbial communities from Lake Towuti, South Sulawesi, Indonesia - Watercolumn_Towuti2014_140_MG | ecosystem: Environmental > Aquatic > Freshwater > Lake | place...
AGTTCATAAAATACCAAACATAATTTATTGCGAAAATAGCTCTTTGGTAGAGCACGACCTTGCCCCAAAGTAATGGATACTAGTCCGACCTTGGCAAAGTTCATAAAATACCAAACATAATTTATTGAGAAAATAGCTCTTTGGTAGAGCACGACCTTGCCCCAAAGTAATGGATACTAGTCCGACCTTGGCAAAGTTCATAAAATACCAAACATAATTTATTGCGAAAATAGCTCAGTTGGTAGAGCACGACCTTGCCCCAAAGTAATGGATACTAGTCCGACCTTGGCAAAGTTCATAAAATACCAAACATAATTTATTGCGAAAATAGCTCAGTTGGTAGAGCACAACCTTGCCCCAAAGTAATGGATACTAGTCCGACCTTGGCAAAGTTCATAAAATACCAAACATAATTTATTGCGAAAATAGCTCAGTTGGTAGAGCACGACCTTGCCCCAAAGTAATGGATACTAGTCCGACCTTGGCAAAGTTCATAAAATACCAAACATAATTTATTGCGAAAATAGCTCAGTTGGTAGAGCACGACCTTGCCAAGGTCGGGGTCGCGGGTTCGAGTCCCGTTTTTCGCTCAATTTAAGGGCAATACAAAAATCGAAACGGGACGAAGAAGTTTATCCCGATTCTTTTATCGGGAAGTCCCGTTTTTTGCTCCAAGTAAAATGAATGGCGAAACGAATGAGTTTCGCTATTTTTCTATTTTTGCGCAGGTGGTGAAATTGGTAGACATGCTACTTTGAGGGGGTAGTGCCGGCAACGGCGTGGGAGTTCGAATCTCCTCCTGCGCACCAATGATTATATTATAGGTTTTGTCTGATTTCAGATGAAACCTTTTTTATTTAAACCATTCTTTTACAGGAACGTCATATCCCACACCTTGCATGAAATTGTAGGTGGCTAGATTCAGACCTTTCGAATAATAGTCCAAATCAATTTCATTTTCAGTAGTAAAAGGGATTTCGTTGTTAGCAAATGTACCTCGTTCTATTTTGACGTGTTTTGCACCAACAGTTTCGGGTTGCATGCCTGAAGGGCTGTGGATGGTCATTGCATAGCGGTGCCAAAAAGCCGATTGAAGCCATCCTTTTTCAAATAAACCCCTTACTACATCCAATGATTCGATGGTTTCTTTGCTTGTCTCCGTAGGAAAGCCATACATCAGATAGGCATGTGTCATAATTCCCACATCTGTAAAGTTTTTCATGCTTGTACTTGCTGTTTCGATGGTGATTCCTTTATTGATTAATCTCAAGATACGAGGTGAGGCTACTTCTAATCCTCCTGAGATAGCGATACAACCTGATTTTGCCATCAAGTAACAAAGTTCAGGGGTAAATGATTTTTCGAATCGAACATTTCCCCAATAACTCACAGTAAGTTTTCTTTTGATAATTTCCTCAGCCAAAAGTTTGATTACTGTAGGTGGAGCAGCCTCATCCACCAAGTGAAACCCTGTAATGCCAGTTTCTTCTATCATTGCTTCCATTCTGTCTACAATGATATGTATATCAGCAGTTTCGTATCTATTAATGTAATCCAATTCACAATCACAAAATGAGCAGTTGGCCCAATAGCATCCGTGAGCCAAAGTAAGTTTGTTCCAATTGCCATTGCTCCATAGCGCATGCATCGGGTTTGTGAGTTCGATTAGGTTGATGTAGTTATTCCTTACTAACCCTCTGTAGCTAGGCGTACCAAGGTTTTTAAAAGAAATATTTTTAGGACTGTCAAAATTTGATCTAACCAATTGATTGTTGCTATTGCGGTAAATAGTACGAATCAATTCTCCATTTTCCAAAATTTGAAGTAGAGGTAGTTCACCATCATCAAAAGTAAGAAAGTCAATATAATCGAAAAGTCGTGTTTCTGTCATTTGTCTCAATTCAGTATTGACAAAGCCACCACCCATACATATTTTTACCTCGGGATGATGTGATTTTAACCATTGAGCACAACGTAATGAAGCATATAAATTACCAGGAAAGGGGACAGTAAATCCAACAAAGTCAGGCTTTGAATAATTAAATTTACGTTCAAATAAGTCTAACATCAGTCGGTCTATCAGGTTCAATTCCTTTTGAAGTTCTTTATGAAGTGGCTCAAATTCTGGTAGTCGGATACATAAACTCTCAGCATATCTAATTAATTCAAAATGAGGATCTATACATTCTTTGATGAAATCGCAAATATCGCGTAAAAATAATGTGCAGAGGTGAGTTGCTTTATCGTAATTTCCAATTAGACCAAATGCCCATTCAAGATCTTCTTCAGAAGGTCTTCTTTTAGTAGTAGGCCAAAAATCTAAATTACTGAATCTGTGAGCTAGTGAGCTATCAGAACCACCCAAATACTGCATTACTGGTTCAATGGTATTGGAATAAAAATCTCTTTGCTGAAGAATAATTTTGGATTGTTTTGATATTTTTCTTGAGGTGTCAACTGTATCAAATAGTTCGGTTATTTTTTGCTTAGAAAAAAGTGCATTTATCAGTTCAATGCTCAAGTCCATCTGCAAAGCATCAATATTTTTAGATTTTAGGAAACCAACTAACTGGCAAGTAGCAGGGTAGGAGGTGTTCAGTTGTGTAAGAGGTGGAGTTACAAGCAAAATTTTCATTCGAATCAATTTGAAATTACAACAAAACGAGTAAAGTTTATACAAATTTAAGTATTAAATTTTTGCATGCCAATAAATGCCAATTTTATCATATGATGATTCGAAAAATTGAAATCGTGGTTGTATTTAAAAATCACGATTTTTTTCTATACTCATTAACTTCAAATCTAATATTTATTAAACTTTTTTTTATTAGAAAATGTTTTTATCTTTGTTGAATATCTTTGTGCTTTATTTTTTTAGATATTGGCAGTAAAAATAATGTGTATAGTAGTTAGTTTGTGTAAAAATGAAAGTTAGAGAGGTTTCTTGTGTCGATTGTGTAAATGCGGATTGTTTGATAAAGATCTACGCAAATGAAGAGGGTATGTCAGACTTCATACTAAAAAAGAATACTATTTTTTGTAGGAGAAGCCAAAATGTCATTATTGAGGGGGCGAGCGTTCAAGGTCTGTATTTTATATATTCTGGTATGGTTAAGGTTTTAAACACGGGAATCATGGGCAGAGAACAAATCCTACGAATTGCAAAACCTGGAGAAATTATTGGTTTGAGAGGTTTTAGTACTCACCAACATAGTCAAGTGGGAGCAGTGGCTATGGAAGATACCCTAATTTGTAGTTTTCACAATGATTTAATGAAAGATCTTTTACTCAGTGTGCCTCGTCTGTTATACCATTTTATGAATGTGTATGCTGAGGAATTGAATAGGAGTGAAACTAAAGTGCGAAAACTTGCTCACATGAATGTCCGCGAAAAAGTAGTTGATACATTGTTATATGTGAATCGTAAATTTGGTCAGCAGAATGGTTTCTTGAGCATTTTGATGACAAGAAAAGAAATTGCTGATTTTGCTGGAACTACCGAAGAACAGGTAATACGAGTTATTTCAGCCCTTAAAAAGGAGAAGCTGATTGTAAGTAATGGCAAACACTTAGGAATTCCTAATATAGAATTACTTAAAAAGGAGATTGATGATCACCATTATTTCATTCAGAGTTAGTTGCTTAGATGTTATTTGTATGTATTTCAATACTTATGAGTTACTTGCACTACAACATAAAAAAGACTGCTATTTGGCAGTCTTTTTTATGTTAAATACGATTAAATAGTATGTATAAAAAGACTTTATATATATGTAGTATACCATGAAATTCCTGTTAAGAATACCATAGTTTTGTAATGTCAAATTTAATTGTCAAATTTAAAAATGAATCATTATGAAAAAGAAAAAGATTATTCTTGTGGGGTCGTTGTTGCTCTTATGTCAGACTGCAAGTGTGATAGCTCAATCTAGCTTGCCTGTAAAAAGTGATACGGTCAAGAAAACAACAATCGTTGAAAAAACGGGACTTAAAATTGCTGGTTTTGTAAATCTTAGGTACCAGAATATTAGCAGTGGCTATGTGTCTGGAAAATCGAATTTTGATTTGAAGAATGCTATTATTGACATGACTGGTAATTATAGCAGTACTATTTCTTATCGCGTACGTTTTGATTTAGGAGGTTTATCTGTTGGTTTATTAGATGCTTATGCTGAATGGAAACCATTTTCGTTTATTGGTGTAAAGTTTGGGGAGTTTCAGTTGCCCTATACATTTGAAAATCAATATATACCCAAAACATTGGAGACAGCCGATAATTCTCAAGTAATTAGTAGCCTTGTTTTTAATGGAAGTAAAGGACGCGATATTGGTATCAATATTAATGGTAGTATTTTGCCTATGTCTGGTTATAATTTGATTGAATATAAGCTTGCAGCATTGAATGGAAATGGATTTAATAAGGTGGATGATAATTTGGATCTTGATTTGTTAGGAAGTTTGTATGTTAATCCTATTCAATCTTTAAGCGTAGTTGGGTCTTACTTAAGTGGAAGGACTACAACTGTAGGCGCTGCCAAATCTCAAGAAAAGCATATAACAGCTTTCGGAGCAAAATATGAAGATGCCAAGTTATTAATTCGGGCTGAATATATCAATGGGACGACACTTGGGGTTAATTCCAGTGGATATTATGGGGTAATTGGATATTTTATTAACTCTCATATTCAACCTATTTTAAAGTATGATTATTATCAATCAAATATGAATAATCAGAATTCAGGCACTACAAAATATCTTGTTGGATTGAATTATTGGTTGGCATCAAAAACTCGACTTATGTTGTCATACAATTATTCAGTTTCGAAAGACCCTGCTGTAAAAGAAGTTGGGTTATTAAGTGCCGGTTGTATTGTTACATTTTGAGCTGATGAGTTAGAAGATATTCCATTTTCTTAAAGTTTCAGCCATAAATTGTTGCTGATAATATAAAAATATGCATTTGATTAATCAAATGATACTATAATATAAAATGATAAATAAATATGGAATGTCAATCATGTAGTGTCAAGAGCTGTATTATAAATAAATACAGCAAACTTAAGGAAATTGAATCATTTCTTAATCAGAAAATGAGTTTTACGTGTCGCAGTGGACAGCAGTTTATTTTAGAGGGTGCGCCTGTTAATGGTTTGTATTTTGTATACAGCGGAAGTGTAAAAGTATACAAGCATACTGCAAATGCTGATTCTCAAATCATCAGATTCTCGAAAGAGGGTGAAATTGTAGGGCATCGTGGTTTTGCTACTAACTATGTTTATGATGTGAGTGCTACTGCTATGACTGACTCCGTTTTGTGCAATTTCCCCACTACGGTTCTAATCGAGATGCTACATAATGCACCTGCTTTGATGTTTGATTTTATGATGTTTTATGCAGATCAGTTGCAGAAGAGCGAGGCAAATGCCATTCGATTTGCCAAAATGTCGATCAAAGAGAAGGTTGTTAATGGTTTACTATTTATACATCATAAATTTGGTCAAGAAGGCGGCTATATTAATATTCAGTTGTCAAGAAAGGATATTGCAGATTTTGCTGGTACATCAATGGATCAGGTTATTAGAGTAATATCTTCTTTGAAAAAAGATGGATACTTGCAGACTATTGGAAAAAAGATAAAGATTGTTGATGTTGAAAGTTTTCAAAATCTTATTTCCGAATCCAATTTCTTCCTTGAAGGATAATTGTAAGATGTTGTTTCAAAGTTTTCGTCTCCAACAATTTTTTATTGACTTGAAATCTGATAATTAGATTATCGGTTCAATTTTATTGTAATGCTTTATATCAATTTTGCTATTAAAATGCTGTATAAATTTCAAAAAATACGTAATTATGCATGTAAAAATATGGAAAATTACATAAAATTGGATTTTTGATACTTGTCTAAGTTATAAAGAGTATGGTATGTGTTGATATTTATATCATATTGAAATGTATATATTGTAAATTCTGTCATATAGTAAGTTTTGATTTTATTTTCCAATAATAGTGGTTTAAATAGTTTCGTTAAAGTAGAATGTTGGGTACTTTTGTAAGTATAGCTAACTTCTATATTGTAAAAGAGGATTGAACTGCTTCCAGTCCTAAATTCTATAACAAAAGAAGTGAAGCAGATAAATAAAAAATAAAGATTTTAGATTATGAAAATAAGTACAAATAATTTTGAAGGAAAAGCTGAAAGTATTAATCTTTTTAGTTTTAACACACCTCAAATGAAAGCCTTTCATATCACTTGGATGTCTTTCTTAGTTTGCTTTTTTGCTTGGTTTGCAATAGCTCCATTGATGGCAATAGTTCGTGAGGAGTTTCATTTAACTAAACCTCAGATTGGGAATATTATTATTGCTTCAGTTTCTATAACCATTTTTGCTCGTTTGATTTTTGGTTGGTTGTGTGATAAAATAGGACCAAGATTGGCGTATACAGGTTTGTTAATTGTAGGATCAATACCTGTTATGTGTATTGGATTTGCTAATTCCTATTTGTCGTTTTTGGTTTTCAGATTAGGAATTGGTGTAATAGGTGCATCCTTTGTAATCACTCAGTATCATACATCTCGTATGTTTGCACCTAATATAGTTGGTACTGCCAATGCAGTAGTTGGTGGTTGGGGTAATTTGGGCGGTGGACTTGCTCAAATCGTTATGCCATTGATTTTTGGTGCATTTACTGCATATGGTATCAGCAATGGCTTAGCATGGAGATACAGTATGATAATTCCAGGTGTGGCTATGTTAATTATGGCATTTGTATATTATAAATTCACTCAAGATACTCCAAACGGTAACATTTTGGATTTGAAAAAAGAAGCTGATTCCACTGCTAAAGAAAAGGGAAGTCTAACGGAAGCATTGATGGATAGACGAGTTTGGATTTTAGCAATAATATACGGTTGCTCTTTCGGGATGGAAATTACGTTTGATAATATTGCTGCCCTCTATTTTGTTGATAAATTTCAAGTAAGCCTTGTTACTGCTGGTATTTTAGCAGGATCTTTTGGTGTGATGAATCTCTTTGCTAGAGCACTTGGAGGTGTATTTAGCGACCAAGTAAATAAACGTTCTGGTTTAAAAGGCCGTACGCTGTTATTGGCGATCTTTGTATGCCTAGAAGGCTTGGGTGTTATTTTGTTTTCGCAAATTGATTTATTAGTTTGGGCTATTAGCACCATGGTATTATTTGCTTTGTTCGTTAAGATGAGTAATGGTGCTACCTATTCTCTTGTTCCATACGTTAGTAAAAAGAATCTGGGTATGGTTTCTGGTATTGTGGGTGCTGGAGGTAATATTGGAGCAATCATTATGGGATTTGTTTTTAAAATGGAAAACACAACTTATCAATCTGGATTGATGTTAATCGGAATTTGTATTTCCATTCTGTCACTCTCTGCTCTATTTATGATACCTGTATTTATAAAACAATCAGAAGCGAAGTAATATATCCGTTGAGAAAATTCTAAAAGAATGAATAATTCACATTCATCTAAATAACATAAGGTTTATGTGGGTTATTCATTTCTTTAGACGGTAGTTGTGACTTAATATTGGTTTGGATGTGGAACCTGTTTTGTTGAAAAATTATTTATGTCAGTAAATTTAATTAAAAAAAGAAGCACTTGTTCGTATTGTGGTGTTGGTTGTGGTATTCTTTTGAGTAAGGATGCTCAAGGTAGGCTTCAGGTAGAAGGTGATCCTGACCACCCCGTAAATAAAGGTATGCTTTGCTCAAAAGGTAGAAACCTGAACTATGTTGTAGAAAATAAAGCAGATCGAATTTTATACCCAGAAATGCGTTGGGAAAAAGACGGTAACCGTCAACGCGTAAGCTGGGATGCTGCAATGGATAGAATTACAAAGGTTTTCAAAACACTAATTAGTAAATTTGGTCCAGATTCAGTAGGGTTTTACGTCTCAGGCCAGATGTTAACAGAGGAGTATTACGTCGTTAATAAATTGGCAAAGGGTTTCATTGGGACTAATAATATTGATACCAATTCGAGGTTATGTATGAGCTCAGCAGTGGTTGGTTATAAACAATCATTAGGTGAAGATTCTGTCCCTATATCATATAATGACATTGAACTAGCAGACTGTTTTTTAATCAGTGGTGCTAATCCTGCATTTTGTCATCCTATTATATTCAGACGACTTGAGGCTCATAAAGCAGCAAATAAGGACGTTAAAATTATTGTTGTAGATCCCCGTCGTACTCAGTCAGCATCTACAGCAGATTTACATCTTCAAATTCAGCCCGGAACGGATGTGTATATTCATCATGCTATTGTCCGTTGGTTGATTGAAAATGATAAAATTGATATCGATTTTATCCAACAGCATACCAATGGTTTTGAACAGTTAAAAGAAGAAGTGATGCAATACTCATTAGAAGAGGTAGCATCCATTTGTAAAGTTCCTTTGGAGGATATAATTAAAGCATCCAGTCTTATTGCCGAATCGAAAGGGCTTATTAGTATGTGGGCAATGGGTTTAAACCAAAGTTCCATTGGTGTTAGTAAAAATACTTCATTAATAAATATTTCTTTAGTAACAGGTAAAATTGGGAAACCAGGGAACGGACCTTTTTCCTTGACAGGACAACCTAATGCAATGGGTGGTCGTGAGGTGGGAGGATTGTGTAATCTATTACCTGCACACAGAAATATGGACAATCCAAAACACCGAGAAGAAGTGTCTCAGTTTTGGGGTGTTCCTTCCATTCCATCTATACCAGGACTTACTGCTACTCAGATGTTTGAAGCTCTTGATCAAGGCAAGTTGAAGGCAATATGGATTATTTGCACCAATCCTTTGGTAAGTTTACCAAATGCAAGACTTGTAGAAGAAGCATTAAAAAAAGCACCATTTGTAATTGTACAAGATATATCTCATAATAGCAATACATGTGAATACGCAGATGTGATATTACCTGCAGCTGGATGGACGGAAAAGGAAGGTACGATGACCAATTCGGATAGGCGCGTGAGCTATCTAAGTAAAGTTAGTGAGCCTCCAGGCGAAGCAAAGCCTGATGCTGAGGTTCTTTGTGATTTTGCAAATAGAATGGGTTATAAAGGGTTCAAATTTGAATCTGTAGCTCAGATTTTTAATGAGCATGCTCAGCTAACCAAAGGTACTAATATAGATATTAGTGGACTTACACACGAAAGACTGAATTTGAAAGGATCCACACAATGGCCTTACCCTGAAGGTTCTGTGGATGGTACGGACCGACTTTTTACTGATTTTAAGTTTTATACTCCCGATGGTAAGGCAAAAATAAATGCACCAAAACCAGAAAATCAATCTGAAGCACCAACTCCAGACTTTCCATTGATTTTGACAACAGGTAGAATACGTGACCAATGGCATACCATGACACGTACAGGGAAAGTAAATAGGTTGCGTCAACATATAGGGGAGTCATATGTAGAAATTCACCCAAATGATGCATTGAATTATGGTATTGAAACAAATGATATTGTTGAACTTACTAGCAGTTTTGGCAACGCAAGACTAAAAGCAAAACTGACTGAAGATATTAAGCCTGGAGTAGTTTTTGTACCTATGCATTGGGGTAAATCCGCTGGAAACGATTTGCTTAGAGCCAACAATTTAACATCAACACGTCTAGACCCACTATCAAAAGAACCTGATTTTAAATACACGAGTGTAAACATCAAGAGATTCATAAAGCCCAAAGAGAAAATTGTTGTAATTGGTGCGGGTGATGCTGCGTTTAGATTTGTTAGTACTCTTCGTGCAATGCAATCTGAAGATGATATTCATGTTTTCTCAGATGAATCAGTTCCTTTTTACAATCGTATCATGTTGCCCGAATATATGTTTGGCTCGAAAGCATGGAAAGATTTACAAAAAATTAGTGATGAGGAATTAGAAAAACTCAATCTAATTCTTCATACAAATAATAGAATAAAGACAATTGATAGACACAGAAAAATTGTAGTTGATGCTCATGGTGTTGAACACTCGTATGACAAGTTGGTGTTAGCCACAGGTGGAAAAGCGACTGTTACATCTGCAATCGATATGAAAATACCTGGTGTGTTTTCAATAAGAAATAAAAAGGATGCGGAACGCATTGTTGAATATGTCAAGCCAAATGATAGTGTAGTCATTGTTGGTGCTGGCTTGTTGGGAGTGGAAATGGCTGGCGCCTTGTTAGAAAATAATGTAAATATTAATATCGTAAACCGTGTTGGACGATTGATGAATCGTCAACTTGATAAAATTGCATCCTCCATTTTTCAAGAAGTCATAGAAGAGATTGGAATTAACTTGTTTCAAAATGATGAGATTGAAACTATTATTCAAAATACAGATGCAACTTTAACTGTGATTCTGAAAAGTGGTTATAAAATCAATTGCAATTCAGTAATAGTAGCAATAGGAAGTACCCCAAATACTGAATTAATAAAAAATTCTGACATCACATTACAGCGTGGAGTTGTAGTTAATGATTTTCTTCAAACAAATGACTCGTCCATTTACGCCATAGGTGATATAGCTGAACATAATGATACATTGTACGGTATAAGTATTGTTGCAGAAGAGCAAGCTGTAGTCGTTGCACGACATTTATGTGGAGATGTTTCAGCTCAATTTACAGGATCTACACATTTAAACATACTTAAATTTCCAAAGGTAGAAATTTGTACAATTGGACAAACGGTAATACCAAGAGATGATAAATCTTACGAAGAGATCTTGTTTGTAGATAAGTCTTCTAGGTTTTATAAAAAGTGTATCATTCACAACGATGTGATGGTAGGGGCTATTTTACTTGGCGACATAACAGAGTTTCCTGAATTTAAGGATTTAATTAAGCAGAAAATTGAACTGTCTGAAAAGCGCAAGCAATTATTGCGTAATGGTAAGGTGGTAAAACCAGTTATTGGAAGATTAGTGTGTTCATGTAACAATGTTGGTGATGGGAATTTATGGGAGGAAATCGATAAAGGTGTGGTCAATTTTGAAAAATTATGTAATGCCACTGGTGCAGGCACAGGTTGTGGCAGTTGTAGACCAGAAGTAAAAGCCATTTTGGTGGCGCGCTTAAAAAGTAATATGGTCAACAAACCCAAACCAGCATCGCCTGTTATAGGTAAACTTATATGTAAATGTAGGAAAGTGGGTGAGGGTAACTTGATGATTGAGATTGAAAAGAATAGAAATATTGGGATTGATGAGCTATGTGAACTAACTAATGCAGCTTCTGGCTGTGGAAAGTGCAAACCAGAGATTGAGGCTTTCCTGCTGTCAAATAAATAAAGATGGATATATGATGTGGAAATCAGAGAAGATTATAAGGGTTTTGGCTAAAGGTGGTATTCTTACACCTGCACACCTAAAACGGATTCTAGAGATTGTAAAGCTTTCGGGCAGCTCTAAAGTTCATTTTGGTTCTCGCCAGGATTTACTTTTTGAGGTTCATAGTGGACAAATGCCATTAGTTAAAGAGGCATTTGAAAAGATTAATTGTGATTATATTATACATGGCGAAAAGAAAACCAGATCTCAAAATATAGTATCATCCTATGTCTCTGCTGATATTATGAATGCTACGTCTTGGTTGTCATCAGGCAATTACTTGTCGGTACTTGAGAATTTTAAATATCAGCCCACATTGTGTGTTAATATTGCAGATCCTGCTCAAAGCCTGGTGCCTCTCATGTTTGGTCAGCTAAACTTTATTGCTTCTCCTGTAGAGCATTATTGGTATTTGTATATTCGAAGAGATAATAGCGAAGTGGCTGTGCGTTGGCCAGTAATGGTGTTGGGAGAGGATATTACCAATCTTTCACAGGCATTTGAATCGTATTGGGATGAAATACAAATGGGTACAGTATCTGATTGGTTCCATTTTCTTCAGAAAAGGGTTACATACAATAGTAGAAAAATTGAAACAGTGCCTGTTTTGGATTATAAATTTAGCCAAGATTATGAGGGATTTGGAAGAATGAAAAGTTCACAGAATTATTGGGCTGGATTTTTTTGGAGAAACAACTCGTATGAAATTGATTTTTTAGAACAATTATGTGAATTATGTACCAAAACTGGTATCTCCAAAATTTGTATCACACCATGGAAATCATTTCTGGTCAAAGAAATTCATCAAAAGGATTTAATTCTATGGGATATATTGTTAGGTAAATTCGGCATAAACATGCGACATTCTTCTTTTGATCTTAATTGGCATTTGCCATTTAATGATAAAATGGCATTTCGTCTGAAACGTAAAATTGTACGAAATTTTGATAAAGTGGATGTTTGTGTTTATGGTTTGACGTTTGGAGTTAAAGAAGAAAGAGCTTTTCCATTTTATAATATCCAAATAGAAAAGTTGAAAGAAATACGTCTTTTTAATAGATTGAATCTGTTTAGCTATTATCGCATATCCTATGCTAAGGACTTTAACCCCAACCTTTGTGAATATATTACGTTTAAAGATAAGGTGTCGAAATATAATTTGTCAAAGGTATTAAAAGAATTGACAATTGAATTTTATAATCACTACTTGAAACCTATTGAAAGTGAATTGCCAACTATTGAGATTGAAAAGCAATTGCAAACATACGTCTATCAGTGTAGTACTTGTGATACAATATACAATGAAGAAAAGGGATCTGTAAAATACGGTATTTCACCAGGTACAAAATTTGTGAGAATACCAGATACCTTCAAATGCCCTTTATGTGAAGGACCTAAGTCCGATTTCGTAGGCGTTTTTCTAGAGGAAGTTATTGAGAATTCTTTAAATTGATTTGGTAGAGTTGTGATCTCTATTTTACAGAATGTATTGTATGATTAAGGAGGATGTTCTTGGAAGACGGTTTAAGAAACTACGAGTAAGTTTAACACATGAGTGTAATTATGCTTGTTTGTATTGCTCTGATACGTCTATAGCTCATTATTCTCCTATTTCAGAAAGTAAACCTATACATTTGTTAGAGAATAAGCGTATTCTCTCATCCATAGAGTTAATTCAGTTGATACATAGATTGCATCAAGAGTTAGATTTACATACGGTACGTCTTACAGGTGGCGAACCTATGTTATATCCTAATTTACTGAGCGTGGTAGCTGCACTGAAAAGTATACAAGTACCAAATATAGCAATGACAACAAATGGACATTCATTTTATAGCTTGGCGGAACAATTGAAAAATGAAGGACTAACATCGGTCAATATCTCAATCGACGGGCTGGACCCAATCATTTTTAGAAAAATGAGTAGAAGAAATGGGGTGGAAAATGTTCTACGTTCAATTGATGTAGCAATTCAGCTTGGTTTAGTAACGAAATTGAACACGGTAATAATGAGAGGTGTAAATGATTCGCAGATTCTTCCGTTGCTTGATTTTGCTATCAACAAAGGGATTGTCATTCGCTTTTTAGAATTAATGCCAATGGGACCATTACATCAAACTTATAAAGATCTTTTTTATTCGGAAACTGAAATATTAGAACAAATTTCTGCAAAATATCCTATTCAGCTTTTGAAAAAAGATACAAGTTCTACTGCAAGATATTGGTCAGTTGGTTCTAAAACAGCTTTTGGGATTATTGCTAATGAATCAACCCCTTTTTGCAGTGATTGTGATCGTTTACGTTTGGATTCTTATGGTAATATATATGGTTGTTTAAGTAACTTACATCCCATTAATGTTTCTAAGGATGTAGATTCTAATCTGCTCAAGTCATCTTTAATTAAAGCGATGAATGATAAACAAAAGGATAATTTCAAAGGAAATTTTAAAACGATGCAGTCAATAGGAGGATAAAAATGGAAAAAATTGATATTAGTTTAAAATTTTGTGGTGCATTAAAAGAGTTCTTCACTGATCATAATATCCAAGTTGGTGAAGAGATTTTGGTTGGGGAACTGATAGATAAATTGTTGAATACAAATTATGTTGCCAAAACAGTTTTTGATGTATCGCAGGTAGCTATAGGTTTACAGATAGTGAGGAGAGATTTTAAGATTAGTGTAAATTGCGAAGTAGTATTCATGCCACCATTTAGCGGTGGATGAGAGTATAGATTTCTGAAGGGTTTTACAGATTATGATAAGTTGAGTGTCATTTAATTCATTTAAATTGATACTAACATGAAATAAATTTTACAGATGGAAGAGATACAATGTCTGACATATCAGCCTATAGACTTAATCACTGCTCTGACGGGTCTGAGAAGCCCTCAAACAGGTGGTATGGTGATTTTTAGTGGTGAGGTAAGAATATTAAATAATGGTAAGGAGGTAGATTACTTAGAGTACGAAGCATACGAGCCATTGGCACAAAAACTTATAATGCAGATAGTAAATGATGCAAAAGAGAAATGGAAACTTAATAATGCCTATTGTATTCATAGATTAGGTCGACTCGAAATTAGTGATTGCGCCATTATCGTTATTACATGTTCTGTACACAGATCTGAAGCATATAAGGCTAATCAATATATTATAGATCGAGTAAAAAGTGAAGTGCCAATCTGGAAAAATGAACATTTTACAGACGGTACCAATCAATGGGGAAGTAATAGTGACTGCAAATGTACCACACATACACATTAATTGAGATATAAAATAATAGAGAGCAAAATAGGTTTACTCATTCTACTAAATAAAAATTACTTCAATGATTCACGAAAACACATTTAAAAAAGCTTTTGAAGCAATTTCTGAAGTTCATTCTACTGATATTAACAAAGAATTGCATGATGGCACACATTACCCATCAGAATTATTATATAGCCAAAGGATGTACAAGACTTTAATTGACTACGATCCTTCGGCAAATTATGCAATGCAATTAGCTGCTTTGTGTCAACATTTTGAGCGTTGGGAAATACAAAGAGATACATTCCCAATGAATAAGAAAGGATATTATGATTGGCGAAAAGCTGTGATGACTTATCAGTTGAAGCGTACTGTCGAGGTGCTAAAGGCTAGTGGATTGGAGGATGTAGATATAGAGGAAGTGACAGATATTTTACTGAATAGAGGAAAAAAAGATCATGATAAAGGTCAGGTGCTCGAGGATGTAGCCTGTATAGTTTTTGTTGAATGGTATTTAGAATCATTTTCAGAAAAGCATGATCTTACGAAGGTGATAGATATAGTAACAAAAACGGTAAAAAAAATATCATCAAAAGGTATGTTTACAATCTCTGAGAAAGAGTTGCCCGAAGTTGTAGGGAATATTCTTAAACAGCTATAATAAACACAATAGTTCATAAATCGATTTCAAATAGATGAGATCTCATAGAGAAATTAAAGTACTTAATACACCATTCACATATTAATCATGCATGACAAAATTAAATCTTTTTGACCTACTGAGGTGTGATTTAATTTTGATTTGTAAGAGCATACAGCTTGTAAACATGTCATGAAATATATGCAAATAAATTATAAACACATGAAAAAAAAATTAATCGTTGTAGGTAACGGAATGACAGCCATCAAGTTCTGTCAAAAAATGGTTGAAGCAGAACTCATGGATCTTTATACTATATCGGTCATTGGAGAAGAACCTCACTATGCTTACGATCGTGTGCATTTGACAGATTATTATACTGGTACCGATTTGAAGGACCTCTATTTAGTACCAGTGGAGTGGTACAAAGATAATGACATTCAGGTTATTACTCATACCCAAGTAACTCAGATTGATAAAGAGGCAAAGTCTATTAAAATGAATAACAATGTGAGCATAGACTATGATGTGCTCGTATTGGCTACTGGTTCTACTCCGTTTGTGCCACCCATTGAGGGCAAAGAGAAAGAAGGTGTGTTTGTCTATCGAACAATTGAGGATCTTCAACACATTAAAGAATACGTTAAGAATGCCAAAAAAGGAGTGGTAATAGGTGGAGGATTGTTGGGATTGGAAGCTGCAAAAGCAATCATGGATGATGGATTACAGAGTACTGTTATTGAAAGAAGTCCCTGGTTGATGGGTAGACAGTTAGATAAAGATGGAGCTTCGTTTCTTGAAGATACTTTATCTAAACAGGGATTGTCTTTAATTACAGGTGCTAATATTTCATCAGTTCTTGGAGATCAGAAAGTTACAGGGATTCAGTTTCAAGACGGTACACACATTGATACTGATGTTGTAGTAATTTCTTCAGGAATCAAAGCACGAGATGAACTTGCTGCTACTGCCGGATTGGAAGTGGCCAAGTTTGGTGGAATTGTTGTTGATGAGAGTATGGCTACTTCATATCCTGATATCTATGCAATTGGTGAATGTGCCTTCGTAGCTGGTATGACTTGGGGATTAGTTGCTCCTTGTTATGAAATGGCAGAGGTTCTCGTAGATAGGTTGAAAGGAGGTAATAAATCATTCTTGGGTTCTGATATGTCTACTAAGTTGAAACTTATTGGAACAGAAGTGGCGAGTTTTGGTGATGCACTTGGTCTTACTCCTGGAACAATTCCATTGGTATTGGCTAACCGTTTAACAAATGTATACAAGCGTATTAATATTTCAGAAGACGGTAAATATCTTTTAGGTGGAATTCTTGTAGGTGACGCTTCAGATTATAATACACTATTACAAATGTGTAAGAACAAGATTCTTTTACCTAAGCATCCAGAGGAATTATTGGCACCCAATACTGGCAGTTCCAGTTTTAGCTTAAGTGTTATGGACTTACCCGATGAAGCCGTTATTTGTTCATGTGAGAATGTGTCAAAAGGTAAAATAAGCAATGCTATAGAAAATGATGGCTGTGCAACAATTCCTGAATTAAAGAAATGTACAAAAGCTGGTACGGGATGCGGAGGTTGTGTACCTATGGTGGATGACCTATTGACTGCTGTATTAAAGAAACAAGGTAAAGTTGTTAGAAATCAAATATGTGAACATTTTTCGTATACAAGGCAAGAGCTTTATGATATAGTAAAAGTAGAACAAATCAAATCATATTCGGATTTGTTGAAAGCAAAAGGTAGCGGTTCTGGTTGTGAGATTTGTAAACCTTTGGTTGCTTCCATTTTGGCAAGTGTATGGAATGAAACTATAGCAAAACATCAACAGATACAAGATACAAATGATAAATTTTTGGCTAATATTCAGCGAGGTGGTACCTATTCTGTGGTGCCTAGAATACCGGGTGGTGAAATAACCCCACAAAAACTGGAGGCAATTGGTAGAATCGGAGCTAAATATAATCTGTATTGTAAAATTACCGGAGGACAAAGGATTGACCTTTTTGGAGCAAGAGTTGAAGAGTTGCCTCAAATATGGGAAGATCTAATCAACGAAGGTTTTGAAAGTGGTCATGCATATGGAAAGGCTCTTCGAACTGTGAAAAGTTGCGTTGGCTCTACTTGGTGTAGATATGGGTTGCATGAATCTGTGAGCTTTGCCGTTGAGATTGAAAATAGATACAAAGGAATCCGTGCACCACACAAATTAAAAGGTGGAGTATCTGGTTGTATTCGTGAATGTGCAGAAGCTCGAGGAAAAGATTTTGGTATAATTGCAACAGAAAAAGGATGGAATCTTTTTGTATGTGGTAATGGTGGAGCTAATCCTGCTCATGCTGTTTTATTAGCCTCAGATGTTGATTCAGAAACTTGTATCAAATACCTTGATCGTTTTCTAATGTACTATATTAAAACAGCCAATCCACTTACAAGAACTTCAAAATGGTTGACTACACTTGAGGGTGGAATAGAGTATTTGAAAGATGTAATTATAAATGATTCATTAGGAATAGCTGAACAACTTGAACGTGATATTATTCATCTAATAAATTCATACAAATGCGAATGGAAAGAAGTGGTCAATACTCCTGAGTTAAGATCAAAATTCAAAGCATTTGCAAATTCAAGTGCAAAAGACGAAAGCATTAAATTTGTTCCACTTCGCGATCAAAAAATGCCAACACCTTGGTAAAGAATTGTTGGATACTTCAAACTAATAAAAATAGATTGTAACTTCATTTTGGTAGATGTATAAGATACTGAGTTAACAAATAAATTGTTTAACTTAAGGCCAAAACGACGTATTTCCAATTATCAATTTCTTTAGTAAAAGTGGTTGAATTTAAATATATAAGATATTAAAATAGTATTAATCATAATGACTTTCAAATAAATTAGTTATGCAAGATAATAATGGTACATCAGAGAAGTTAATTACATGGGAAAAAACCATAAAGGCATCCGATGTTCCTGAAAATGATGGAGTTGCCATCATTCTAGATGGAAAGCAGATAGCAGTATTTAACTTTACAGTTGAGGGAAAATGGTTCGCAGTACAAAATCTATGTCCACATAAAAATGAGATGGCGCTTTCTAGAGGTTTACTTGGTGATGTAAATGGAGAACCAAAGATTGCCTGTCCTTTTCATAAGAAGACATTTTCGTTGGAGACTGGTAACTGTCTTAATGACGACCTTTGTAGTGTAGATGTTTACCCAATAAAGATAGAAGAAGGCTATGTATTTATAGGTATAGAGAAATAGCTTACAAAATTATTTTCTCATTTAAATGAGAAAATTCCTTTACTGTAATCTATTTCTTTCATTCACAATGTTATAGGTATTATTCGTAATCACTCTGTTCGTAGATATAATTCGTTTAAGTTGGCTAGTATGAAACGTGATTTAACTGGGATTTTGATGTGTGGTGGCAAGTCATCTAGGATGGGACAAGATAAATACGCTCTCTTATTCAATGGCAAGCCACTTTATAGCGCTTCCTTGCAAATGCTAGAATCTTTATGCACATCTATCATTGTTTCGTCTAATAAAACTTATCCTGAGTTTAGCAACTATACTGTGTTGAGAGACGAGGTAATGGATATCGGGCCAATAGGTGGACTTTACACATGTTTAAAGAATAGTAAAGCAACATACAATATGGTTATTGCATGTGATATGCCATTAGTAGATGGTACAACTATGTGCATGTTATTGGAGCATTTGGAGGGTCGGCATGATGTAATAGTGCCTCAGTATAAAGGTCAGCTACAACCTCTCTATGCAATATACATGTCTTCTATTATTCCCATAATTGAACAATGTATTGCTTCAAAAAGGTATTCACTTCAATTATTACTTTCTATGTCTGATGTATGTGTAGTGAATGTAGCTGAAAGTTGCACCGAATTCAAAAATGTTAATTTGCAAGAAGATTTATGTTGAACCATAATCAGAATGCATTTTATCCAAATATACTGCTAGTTGCAGGTACTGGTAGGAATAGTGGTAAAACAACATTGGTGACATCGATTTGTGAGTATTTGAAAGATTCTATTGCGCCGATATGTATCAAAATATCCAATCATTTTCATGCTCAAATTGGTTCTTTTTGTCATTATGAATCAGAGGGTTTCAGAATTTTTGAGGATACAAATCCTAATTCTGAAAAAGATACAGCTCGGATGCTAAAAGCTGGAGCAGCACGTGCATTTTTTATTGAAGCGGAAGACAACTTTGTTTATCAAGCATTTGAGCATGTGTTGCAATTTATTCCTCAAGGAAGTCCTGTTATCTGTGAGTCTGGAAGTTTGAGAAACTACATTACTCCTGGGAAATTTATTTTATTGCAAACAGAAGGTGTAGAGCCCAAGGAAAAATCATTACCTTTAATTCCGCTAGCTGACCATTATTGGATTTCACAACAAGGAAGGCTAATCATTCCATCGGGATGTGTAATCTATAATAACAATACTTGGGAAATTGCCCACATTATGTAAGCATTAACAGACATTTTTATGTTAAGTATAGAGGAAAGTTATTCTATAATCGAGCAACTATTACCACATGACAGAGTGGAACAATTACCACTTAGCTCTTGCTTGGGTCGTATTTTGGCTCAAGATGTTTTTGCTGATATCGATCAGCCTAGTTTTAATAAGTCTGCAATGGATGGATACGCATGTAGAAAAGAAGATTTACATGCTCCATTACATGTAAAGGGTGTTATTGCAGCTGGTACATGTATTAATGAATCATTATCATCGGGTGATTGTTATCGGATATTTACAGGTGCACCAGTTCCAGAGGGTGCTAATTGCGTTATTAAACAAGAGGACACTGAGCTGAGTGATAATGGAAATGTGATTTTTACGGGATCAAAATCCAACGATAATATTTGCTTTCAAGGAGAAGATTGCAAAATAGGGGAAAAAGTTTTGACTGCGGGCACTGTAATCGGTCCCCAGCATTTAGCATCATTAGCAGGTTATGGAGTTAATAACCCTTTGGTTTTTCAGAAAGCGTCTGTGGTATTAATATGTTCAGGATCAGAACTTGTAGAACCTACTGTAAAACCATCAGGTCCAATGATACGTAACAGCAATGCCACTCAGTTATTAGGACAACTCACTGCTATAGGTGCTCATGTAGAATATAAAGGCATTGTTTGTGATGATAGAGAAGAGATTCATGATAGTATCAAATCAAATATCAATTTATATGATTTTGTCATCATAACTGGAGGTGCCTCTGTTGGTGATTTTGATTTTATACCATCTGTTCTAACTAGTTTAGGTGCAGAGATTCAAATATCGTCACTGAATATTCAGCCAGGTAAACCTTTATTATTGGGTAAAATTGATAAGACTTTCATTATTGGTTTGTCTGGAAATCCTGTTTCATCATTTTTGCAAACAAAACTTATAGTGCAACCATTGATTTTAAAGAAAATGGGAGCGAAACTATTTTTACCAAAAATAATACAGATTCCTTTACATGATGATGTATCAAGGAAAAAGGGTGATAGAAAATTATTTTTGCCCGCAAAAATTAATGCTGATGGAAAAGCTGAGGTTATTAAGTTTAATGGCTCAGCTCACTTATTGTCATTAACAAGTGCCGATGGTTTCATTATTCTCAATCCAGGTGTAAACTTAATAATGAAAAATGAATTGGTTCAGCTGGTGCTATTTGGAGCTTAAATTGTATGGTGTTAAGATTGAATATTATATTTCGTAAATTAGATAAACAATGAAGGAATTTAGTCACATTGATGAAAATGGAAAGGCAAATATGGTGAATGTAATGAATAAACCGATTGAAAAGCGTACAGCCATTGCGGAAGGATTTATTAGATTAAACCCAGATACCATTTCTAAAATAAAAATAAATGAAATGAAAAAGGGTGATGTGTTAACTGTTGCTCAGATAGCTGGTATTCAGGCTTCTAAGCAAACTTCTTCATTGATTCCGCTTTGCCATAATTTATTCATATCTAATGTGAAGATTGACTCTGAGCTATTGGAAGATAAGGTAAAAGTAACCTGTAGTGTTTCATGTCATGGACAAACAGGAGTTGAAATGGAAGCGCTTACTGGAGTGTCAGTAGCATTGCTAACAATCTATGATATGTGCAAAGCCATAGACAAGGATATGACAATATCTGACATAAAGTTGATTAATAAAATGAAAGAATCTATTTGATGGAGCAATATTGATTTTGCGTATTCAATTTTTTGATCCAAATGAATATAATTTGAGCGTCTTAAGCTCATGCAACCAATGAATAAAGAATTATAAATTGATGAAAACGTTTTTAGCTACTGTTATCACTATAAGTGATAGAGCATCGAAAGGAATATATGAAGATTTAAGTGGAAAGGAGATTGTTCGAATAATGGAGGATACTTTTGAGAATGCTGGTGCATTTATCAATGTTTGTAATTTTGTTATTCCAGATGAAACGATACTGCTTCGTGCTGTTCTTGAAAAGGAAATTAGATTAGAAACCGATTTTATTATAACAACTGGAGGAACTGGTATTGGACCAAGGGATATAACTCCTGATGTTGTAATGCCAATGCTAACAAAGCAAATACCTGGAATTATGGAACTTATTAGGGTTAAGTATGGTTTGCAGTTTGCTTCTGCTGCTTTAAGCAGATCAGTTGCCGGAGTGGCAAATAAATCACTAGTTTATTGTTTACCTGGTAGTCCAAAGGCGGTGGTGGAATATATGAGTGAAATTACAAAAACAATTTTTCATTGTCATAAAATGCTTCATGGAAGTTCAGATCATAATAATAGTTAGTCTGCTAGATATACAGAGAGCCATTTAATATGGCTTTTTTTATTTTGGAATGTTGATGTTTTATTAGTTTACGTAACGTTCGTTGAGTAAATTGGTAAGCTCTGTCGTGAAAACGTATTCCTACTCGTCATATATTACATTATCGTTTGAATTATTGCTCAGAATCAATTGATATTTCCCATCTTTAATGTAGCTTTTCTGAAACTTGTTGAATGTGTCGCGTAGTCGTTGGCTCATCTTCTGTAGTTCTTCTTCTTGTTTTAACCACACCACACCATGCATTTTATTGTAGGTAGCTAAATTCAATCCTTTCAAATAATAGTCTAAATTCAATGAATGGATATATTTTAAAACCACGATTTTTTTTCATTACTATTAAAATTCTAAAAATATATCATTTCAATTATGAAGGCTAAATGCATTTTCTAATGCTATTTAGGGTTAATGCCATAAATATAAAATTTTAACTCTAATATAGAGATAAATTTGTACTTTTGTGAACTTTGAATTTTTGAAAGATAACATTTAAAACGTCTGTCACATGTCAAAAACAAGTAAGAACTTATTTGTATTTATCATTTCATTGATCGTAATTGTATTGCTCGTTCCGATAGGATTACCTTTTGTAATGCATGATAAAATTGAAAAAGCTGCTAAGGATCAGATTAATCAAAAGTTGACTGCAAAAGTAGATTTTGTGGATGTTTCCTTGAGTTTTTTTAACCATTTCCCAAATGCGACTTTACGATGCGAAGGATTTAGAATTGTAGGTCAAGGTGCATTCAAAGCCGATACTTTGATTGCAGCTGACCATATCGATTTGGTTGTAAATATATTAAGCTTATTTTCCAAAACTGGATATGAGGTGAAAAACTTGCAGTTTGAAAACCTTAAAGTTACTGCTCATGTCTTGACTGATGGAAATGTCAACTGGGATATAATGAAGCCTTCAACTGATCAAAGCAAAGATACAGCTAAATCAAATTTTAAATTGAAATTAAAAAAGTTCGAAATTAAAAATGCAACCATCATATATTGGGACGAACAGGGAAAGCGTAAAGCAATACTTCGCAATCTCAACCATGTAACTCAAGGTGATTTGACTGCTGATAGAACTCTATTGACAACTAAAACCGATATAGCATCACTTGATTTCTGGATGGGTGGTATTAAATACGTCTCATCCGCCAAAGCAAAACTCGATGTGGATATTGATGCCGATTTAACGAATTCTGTTTATAAACTGTCTAAGAATTCCTCTTTTTTTAATGCTATTCCATTTTCATTTGAGGGCTGGGTCAAAGGTCTTGCTAATGGATGGGATATGGATTTGAAACTAAAAACAGATAAAGTTGATTTTAAATCAGTACTATCTCTAGTTCCTGCAATATATTCCAAATCATTTGACGGATTAAAAGCAGATGGCAAAGTGAACATGGCAGGATATATTAAAGGCAAAATGGTGGGTGATTATTATCCTTCATTTGACTTAAAATTACAAGCTACAAATGGAAATTTTCAATATCCTTCACTTCCAAAATCCTTGGATAAAATCAATGTAAGAGCTCGAATTTCAAATCCAGGAAAGACATTAGATGCAACGATAATTGATGTTTCTGAGTTTTCATTTTTGATGGCATCCAACCCCTTCAGTTTGCAATTAAAAATTGCTACACCACTTTCAGACCCTGATATTAAGTTCAAAGCCATTGGGAAAATTGACCTAGGAAAAATTAAAGAGTATTATCCACTGGATGACAGCATTCAGCTTAGTGGTTTATTTGATATGAATTTAGATATGGAAGGTAAAATGTCTTATTATTCAAATAATGAGTACGATAAGTTTTTATTTGGCGGAAATATGTCGGTCCAAAATATGATTGTACAGATGAAATCTTTAAAAAAAGAAGTGTCAATATCGAATGCTAATATGATTTTCAATAATCAATTTATTGAATTGTCAACTTTTAAGCTCAAAATTGGTCGTAACGACCTTACAATGAACGGTAAAGTTGAAAATTTTATAGGTTATGCTCTACATAATAAAACTATAAAAGGACGGTTAAATATTCAATCAGAGTATTTCAATACATCTGATTTTATGACTGCAGAAGAAAATAAAAAACAGGATGCTAAACCTGATCAAGATAGTAAATTGTCTGTGGTGGTGATACCAAAAAACATTGATTTTGGTTTGAAAGCCGAATTTAAAAAGTTATTATACAGCAAAATGCACTTCGAAAATGCAAATGGTGAACTTCAGATTATGAATGGTGAAATGAAGTTCCAAAACATGAGTATGCAAGCATTCGGAGGAAATATGGCCGCAGGTGCAGTATACAGCACTTCGTCACCCGAAAAGCCCTCTTTTGCATGTGATCTAAAAATGAGTGATGTGGATTTTTCGGAATTGAGTAAACAAGTGGAGTCCATGAATAAGATAGCTCCTATATTTGAGAAAGCTACTGGCAAGTTTAATTGTAAGGTAGGTCTTAGTATGCTATTAAAACCAGATATGATGCCTAATCTTAGTTCGCTTAATGGAAATGGAATGTTGTCTACCAAGCAAGTGGGATTGAAAAATGTACCTGCACTAGCCAATGTTCACAAAGCACTTAAAATAGCAAATGTATCCTCTACGCTTAATGACCTTCTCATTAATTTTGAGATTCATGATGGGAAAATTATTACCAAACCATTTGATGTAAAAATGGGAGAAGTGAAAATGAAAGTGGGAGGTAGCACTTCTTTTGAAAAAGTAATTGATTATACAGGTACAGTTCAATTACCTGCCAATATCAAAACTCAACAACTTTCTGAATTGAAAATTAGAATTGTAGGTCCATTTGAAAAACCTCAGGTTAAGCTTGATTTAATTGGTAATATAAAAACTATTTTGGATGATGCAAAATCAAAAGCTATTACAAATGTGACTAAACAAATTGATGCTGTAAAAACTCAAGTTGTTGATGAAGTTAAGTTAAGAAAGGAACAGGCTTTAAAAGCTGCTCAACAACAGGCAGATCAAATCCGAAGTGTTGCCAAACAATCAAGTGATCAAATATTGGCAACTGCAAAATCACAGGCTGATCTATTGGTAAGTAAAGCAACCAATCCACTTGCCAAAAAATTAGCAGAGGTGTCTGCTCAAAAAATCATATCTGAATCTCAAAAGAAATCGAATGAAATACTTTCTAAAGCTGATGTTGAGGCAAAAGCTGTCATTCAGAAAGTAAATGATATTAAATAAGTTCATGTCGAAACTGATACCTATAATCATTTTACTATGTTGTGCTGTTGTTGCATCGGGAGTAAATAAATCGGAAGGCGAGATTTTATTTTCGAATATGCAATTTGATAAATCAAAGCAGTATTTTGAAAATCAACTTAAGCGTAAACCCAAAGATGTTTTTATGCATTATATGTTGGGTAGATGTTGCTACGAATTGAAAGACTACAATGCAGCAATTAGCCATTTGGAGCAATCAACATCCAAATACTTGTACCGTGACCAACTATTGGGTGAAATGTATTTCAATACATACCACTTTGAAGAGTCAGTAAAAGCCTATCAGTCAATTTTGGAGCATTTTTCATCTGATGAACCACAATTTTTAGAAATCCAAAATAAACTTTCTAAGTCAGAAATTGGTGCTAGATTATTAACCAAAGTAGAAGATATTGCAATTGTAGATAGCATTGTGGTTGATAAATCAGATTTTTTAAATTTTTATCGTTTCGCTGATGAACTTGGTACATTGGATCAAGAACAGATTGCACTCAATGGCCAAACAGTTGATAAAGTAAAATATATTACTCAACGCAAAGATCGGATTTATTTTTCTGATACTTTACACGGTCAATTGGATTTATTCTCATCGTACAAATTGATGGATGAATGGAGCAAGCCTGATACTTTGCCATTCAATATCAATTCGTCAAAAAATGAGAATTATCCATTTTTATTATTGGATGGGATTACTATGTATTTTGCTACTGATGGTTTAAATTCATTGGGTGGATATGATTTGTTTGTTACTAAATATTCTCCTGCTACTAAATCATTTTTAACTCCTGAGAATGTTGGCATGCCTTTTAATTCTCCATACAATGATTATATGATGGTGATTGATGAACAAAGAAAATTGGGATGGTTTGCTTCAGACAGATATCAAATAGCTAATAAAATAATAATCTATACTTTTCAATTGAATGAAAATAAATTATTTATTAATAAAGATGATGTTAATCAGTGTAGACAAGTTGCGCAGTTAAAGCAATATCGTAAAGTTGAACATGCTCGGATTGATTCAAATATAAATGATAGTGTTGATGATGAGCAGTTTACAAAAATTTCAACAAAAATCCAATTTTTTATAAACGATACCATTGTATATAATGAGATAACTGATTTTAAGAGTCTGGAAGCTAAGAAAAATTGTATTGAATACCAAAAGTTGAATAATGAATTACAATTAAAAAAATTGCAACTTGAGGAACTTCGTCAGATATATTCAAATATGGATTCAATAGCAGAAAAAAAACTTTTTACACAGAAAATTATTGAACTTGAAAAGAGAACTATTGAACTAGAAAGAATATTGCTATCAAAAATGATTCAAATAAGGAATTTAGAAATAAAATTGTTGCAGAAAAACATGAAGGTTAAATAGTTGTTGATTAAATATTTACTTATTTAAAGTATTAAATAGGAACAGTAGCGTTATTATATAGAATGGATAAGTTGAAATTTCAAAGTTTTGGGAGTGGAAGTAGTGGAAATTGTTATTTTATTGGAAATTCACAATTTGGCATTTTAATCGATGCGGGAGTAGGAGTACGAACCATACGTAAGTGTTTAAAAGATATTGGTATGGATATAAAAAAAATAGGAGCTGTTTTTGTTACTCATAATCATGCTGATCATGTTAAATCAGTAGGAGTATTAGGTGAGAAATATCATATTCCTATTTACTCTACAGCTTTGGTACATCAAGCTATTGAGAATAGTTATATCGTATCAAATAAATTACAAATTTCAAGAAAAATTATAAATAAAGATGAGACTATAAACATCGGAGATTTTTCGGTAACAGCATTTCCTGTTTCGCATGATGCTGTTGATTCTGTAGGTTATACTGTTCATTGTAACGGAACTAGTATAGTTATAGCTACGGATCTAGGCCATATAGATGAAGCAGTAGCTCACAAATTAGTTACTTCAGATTATTTGGTTTTAGAGTCAAACTATGATGTGAAAATGCTCGACGAAGGTAATTATCCAGCTTATCTAAAAGAAAGAATAAGCTCTGCCACAGGACATTTGAGTAATGATCAGGCAGGTTGGTTTCTATCAGCCAATTATCGAAAGCATTGGAAATCAATCTTTTTATGTCATTTGAGCCGTGAAAATAATTCACCAGAATTGGCCTATAAAACAGTTTTAAATTATTTAGAAACTATAAATATTCAAGTAGGTAAGGATATCGAACTGTATACATTAGATCGATATATCCCTTCAAAATTATTTGAACTAGAATCTTCTAATTAAGAATAATTATTAAATATCTAATTCCATTTTATGTCAAAAAAAATTGTAATAATTCCCACTTATAATGAAAAAGAAAATATTGAAAACATTATTCGTGCAGTATTTTCACAAGCTGAATTTTTTCAACTTCTAATTATCGATGATGGATCGCCTGATGGCACTGCTACTATAGTTAAGGGTTTGCAAAATGAGTTTAACGATCGCTTATTTCTTCTTGAACGTAAAGGAAAACTTGGATTAGGTACAGCATATATTCTAGGCTTTAAATGGGCATTAGAGCATGGATATGATTATATATTTGAAATGGATGCCGATTTTTCGCATAATCCAACAGATTTAAACAAGTTGTATGATGCCTGTGTTCATAAAGGTGCTGATGTGGCTATAGGGTCACGATATGTTAGTGGTGTGAATGTTGTAAATTGGCCAATTGGACGTGTTTTGATGTCGTATTTTGCTTCTAAGTACGTTCGATTTATTCTTGGTTTGAAAATAGCAGATACCACTGCAGGTTTTAAATGTTATCGTCGTAAGGTATTAGAAACAATTGATTTGGATCGTATACGATTTAAAGGTTATGCTTTTCAAATCGAATTAAAGTTCACTGCATATAAACATGGATTTAAACTGATAGAAGTACCTATCATATTTGTTAATAGAGAATTAGGTACTTCCAAAATGAGTGGCGGAATATTTGGTGAAGCATTTTTTGGAGTAGTTCAACTTAAACTTTCAAGTTTATTTAGAGTATATAAGAAAACTAATTAAGTTTGATTATTTCTTCTACATTATAAGATTATTGAAGCTTCGAAGTCAAGTTTGAATGATATCCAAATTTTTATTTATTAACGAATCAATAACTCAAAATGTAACGAGTATAACAAAATATAATCTACTTTGACCTACTAGGGCATGATTAAATTTTGTAATGAGAGTTCCAGCTGACAACTAAAATTATATTATAAACAGATGAAAAAGCAAATCATACGTAATGCTACAATTGTAAATGAAAATGAATCTTTTATAGGTACGCTACTCATTGAAAATGAATTAATTGTTTCAATTACAAAAGGAGAAGAATGGGTAGATGCTGGTTTAGATTGTGTAGAGATAGATGGAACAGGCAAGTTGTTGTTACCTGGTGTGATTGATGATCAGGTTCATTTCAGGGAACCTGGATTAACTCACAAAGGTGATATCTATTCTGAAAGTAAAGCAGCTGTGGCAGGAGGTATTACATCATTTTTTGAAATGCCTAATACCAGACCTCAGGCTACAACCATAGAATTATTACAGGATAAATTTGATATAGCTTCACAAAATTCATTTGCTAATTATTCGTTTTTAATGGGGGTGTCGAACGATAATTTTGATGAATTAAAGAAAGTTAATCCTAGATATGTGGCTGGTCTAAAGATATTTATGGGTTCATCTACTGGTAATATGTTAGTAGATAACGAGAAGACCTTGAATCGAATATTTTCTGAGATTCCATTATTGATTGTTACTCATTGCGAAGATGAAGCAACTATCATTGCGAATACTACCTATTATAAAAATTTAAAGGGTAATGATTTGCCTATTGAATATCATGCTAAAATACGAAACGACGATGCTTGTTTCCGTTCCTCTGCCAAAGCAGTTGAATTGGCAACAAAATATAATTCTCGTTTGCATGTTTTTCATTTATCTTCTGCAAAAGAAATGTCATTATTTAGTTCAAATATCCCACTTGTTGATAAAAAAATTACAGCAGAAGTTTGTGTTCATCATCTTTGGTTTAATGATAAGGATTATAATACATTCGGAAATCGTATAAAATGGAATCCTTCTATTAAGTCAGAAGAAGATAGATTAGCGTTAATTGACGCATTGAAGGTGGGTAAAATTGATGTTGTAGCTACTGATCATGCTCCACATTTGTGGTCTGAAAAGCAGGGAAATTGTTTTGAAGCAGCTTCTGGTGGTCCTTTGGTGCAACATTCGTTGGTGGCAATGTTACAATTAGTAAAAGAGGGTGTTTTCTCTCTTGAGCAAATTGTTGAAAAGATGTGTCATGCACCAGCTCAATTGTTTCGAATCGAAAAGCGAGGATATATTCGTGAAGGTTATTATGCTGATTTAGTTTTAGTTGATATTAATAAATCATGGACAGTGACAACTAATAATATTTTATACAAATGCGGATGGTCACCATTTGAAAATTATACTTTTGATTCGACTGTAATAGGAACTTGGGTTAACGGGATAAGAGTTTTCGATAATGGTGTTTTCAATGAAGTGAAAAATGCAAAACAATTACAATTTATTGTTTAGATACAGTATCACCAATCTTTAAAGTTTCTATTGGTAATTAGGCGTTTATCGTTATAAACATTGTTGTTCTATTCGAGAAAGTTTGAAGTGAATAGTATTAAATATTACTTCTAAAATATTAAATTAAATTATCCAATGTTGAGCAAAAGAAGGATTTCTATCATTATTGTTATAGCTTTTTTAGCTGTTATTTCATTGGTATTTATTTGGTGTACAACTTCTAGCTCAAGCAAATCATCTAAGCTAAGTAAAGTATATATCAAAAATCAAGGACATGCTCAGGGAACAACCTATTCAGCAATATACTTACAACCAAATGGAATAGATCTGCAATCAAAAATTGATTCAACATTTCGTGAAATTGATTTATCGTTGTCAATCTATACTCCCAATTCAATTATTTCTAAGATAAATAATAATAATGATAGTGTCAGAACTGACCATCATTTTGAGTATGTTTTTAATACTGCCGCAGAGATCTCAGCTAGAACCAAAGGTGCATTTGATATCACTGTTGGTCCTTTGGTAAAAGCATGGGGATTTGCTTTTGGGAATAAAAATCACAATCACAATCAATTACCTGTAGTTGCTGATTATTTACCAATTATTGGTTATAAAAAAGTTCAACTCAAAAATCATCGATTGTTGAAAGATGATCAGCGCATACTAATAGATGTAAATGCTATTGCACAAGGATATACAGCAGATGTGATGGGTCAATTGCTTGAAAAAAATGGATGCAGCAATTACATTTTTGAAATTGGTGGTGAGATAGTATGTAAGGGGGTTAACGAAAGTGGTACAATGTGGAAAATTGGTATTGATAAACCAATTGATGATTCAACAGGTACTGTAAAGGAACTACAATCTGTACTTTCATTAAGCAATAATGCTATAACCACTTCAGGTAATTATAGAAAGTATTATTATAAAAATAGAAAAAAATATGCACATCATATTGATCCTCGAACTGGTTATCCAATAGTACACAATCTGCTAAGTGTTACTGTTATAGCTCCAAAAGGTATTGTTGCCGATGCTTATGCATGTTCATTTATGGTTCTAGGAATGGATAGTGCAATGAAGATTTATAAATTCATACCAGGTATGGAATGTTACTTCATATACGTTGATTCTAATGGAAATCAAAATGTGAAGTATACACCAGGCTTTAAGAAGTTTTTATCCCATTAAAAGTCAGTTTGTTGAGCAAAATTATAAGAATGCATAAATAGCTGTCAATATATTTTTTTATTAGCTATAAATATGTTATTTTTGCATTCCAAAATTCGAAAATAAAGTTAAAGTTCTATTTGTCCTAATTTGTTCTATATAAGTAACTTATTTTTTAAATTTGATTGTAATTTCTTTAAATCTTTTTTTTGCAAAATTATCGGATGAAGAATATTTTATTACTGAATATTGCCTTACTAATTGTATTCACTTCCTGCAGCGAATATCAAAAAGTACTGAAATCGGATGATGCTGATTACAAATATAAAAAGGGTTTAGAATACCTTGAAAAGAAGGATTATTTAAGGGCTTCCAATCTATTTGATGCAGTAGCTATTTATTACAAAGGGACAGAAAAATCAGAAGAGCTACTATACAATATGGCTATGGCCTCACTTGGTCAAAAGGATTATTACACTGCTGGATCATATTTCAAAAAATATGTCAAGACCTATCCCAAAGGTAAATTTGTTGTTGATTCAAAGTTTATGATAGGTTTGTGTTATTATTCAGATTCTCCTGATGCAAGATTGGATCAAGAAGCTACTGAAGAAGCTATTGATGCTTTTCAAGAGTTTTTGGAATTGTATCCTGAAAGTGAAAAGGTACAACTTGCAACTAAATACTTGGAAGAGATGTCAAATAAAATGGCTCAAAAACTAACAATTAATGCAAGACTATATTTTAACCTTGGAAATTATTTAGGAAATAACTATCAGTCGGCTATCATTACAGCTCAAAATGCCTTACGAAAATACCCATCTTCTACTTATCGAGAACAGTTGTCTATGATTATTTTAGAATCAAAATATCAGGAAGCTATTTATAGCGTAGAAGAAAAAAGATTGGAACGATTTAGAGGTGTAGTAGATGAGTATTATACTTTCAGTAATGAATTTCCAGATGGAAAGTTGAAAAAGAAAGCAGATAAGATATTAAATGAATCAAAAAAACAACTTAAAGAATAAACAGATAGAACTATGGATTACAAAAAATTAAATGCACCTAATAATACCATATCTCGAGATATGTCTCAATTGAGTGAAAGAGTAGGTAATGTTTACGAAACAGTAAAAATAATTGGTAGACGTTCTAATCAAATCAGTATTGAGACAAAAACTGAATTAGACAAAAAATTACAAGAATTTGCGTCATTAAATGAGAATATTGAAGAAGTTTTTGAAAATAGAGAACAAATTGAAATTTCAAGGTACTACGAAAAGCTTCCGAAGCCCGTTCTAATTGCAACGCAAGAGTTTATTGAAGATAAAGTTTATTTTCGCAATCCACTAAAGGATAAATTGAAATAGAGTGTTTCGATTTTTTAAATACTAGATAAAAGAAAAAATGTGTGTCAATTATCACTTTTTTCTTTTATCTTTTTTTATTTGTGCTATATCTGATTCATTTTTGTACCTTTGATTTTTCTCGAGATGTAGTTGATAATACTATGAAAATTATAAAAAATCTCGAAAACTTATAGGATAGGTATCTATTTAGAGTAGCCATGTATTCATATATGGATTAGTTAAGTCCTTTAGTCCTAAAAATAAAGTAAATAGAATTGTAAATTTTTCGAAATAATATATGTTGAAAGGCAAAAAGATTTTATTAGGAATTACAGGCAGTATTGCAGCTTACAAAGCAGCTACATTGGTACGTTTGTTTGTAAAGCAAGGTGCTGAAGTACAGGTAATAATGACAGAGTTGGCAAAAGAATTTATTAGTCCACTTACTATGGCTACCTTAAGTAATAGACCCATATTAGTTGACTTCTTTGACCCAACTAATGGAAACTGGAACAGTCATGTAAAGCTAGGACTATGGGCAGATGTTTTTCTTATTGCTCCTGCAACTGCTAATACAATAGGTAAAATGGCTCAGGGTATTGCTGATAATTTGCTTCTCACATCTTATTTGTCGGCGAAATGTCCAGTTGTTGTTGCTCCTGCTATGGATTTGGATATGTTTGTACATACCGCTACTCAGAAAAATATTCAAATCTTAGAATCTTATGGTAATCTAATTATCGAACCAGGTAGTGGTGAGTTAGCAAGTGGTTTGGAGGGAAAAGGTAGAATGGAAGAACCTGAATCAATAGTTCAATTTATTGATGATTTATTAACCCCAAAATTGTTGAAAGGCAAAAAAATATTAATAACCGCTGGGCCAACATACGAAAAAATTGATCCAGTTCGTTTCATTGGTAATTTTTCGACAGGAAAGATGGGGTATGCATTAGCAGAGGTATGTGCGCAAATGGGAGCATTTGTGCAATTAATAAGTGGACCAGTGTCTATAAAAGCCAAACATGAAAATATTAATGTACTACAAGTTGAGTCCGCAGAACAAATGTATAATGAATCAGTTCGTTGTTTCGACATAATGGATGGCGGCATATTGTGTGCAGCAGTTGCAGACTTTACCCCAAAAATCAAAAACGAGTCTAAAATTAAACGATTGGGAGATGATTTGAAATTAGAATTAGTCCCAACCACAGATATTGCTTTCGAACTAGGAAATAGAAAAAATGAAGGTCAATTTTTAGTAGGTTTTGCTCTCGAAACTGATAATGAAGAAACTAATGCTTTGAAAAAATTACAATCAAAAAAATTAGATTTTATAGTACTTAATTCACTGAACGATGAGAATGCAGGTTTTGGTTTTGATACCAATAAAGTTAGTATTCTACATCGAGATGGAAAGAAACTTGTATTTGACTTAAAAAGTAAACAATCAGTTGCAGAAGATATTATAAATGAGATAATACAATTGTTAAATAATTAATAAACAATTTAGTCGTATCTCAAGCTTGAAAAATGATGATTTAATTTTACTACAATGAAAAAAGCCATTTTTGTATTTTTGTGTCTTTTATCTATCACGTTTTTACATTCTCAGGAAATTAATTGCACAGTTACAATTAATTCAGATCAGATAGAATCATCCAATGCTAATAAATCTGTTTTTACTTCACTTACAAAATCAATGATGGAGTTCTTAAATAATCGTAGATGGACAGAAATGACCTTTGCACTTACAGAACGCATTGAATGCAGTATGAATATGGTAGTGAAGAAAGTAGATGGTGATTTAATAACTGCTGATTTGCAAGTTCAGTCACGTAGACCCGTATATGGAGCAAGTTATAAATCTACTTTGTTTAACTACAAAGACAATAATTTTTCCTTTAAATACAAAGAGTTTGATCAATTGGAAATGAATAGTACAACATCATTCTCATCAAATCTAACAGCCGTTTTAGCCTATTATGCATATTTGATAATAGGGTATGATATGGATACATTCACAAGGCTAGGAGGGTCAACATTTTTTACTCAAGCAGAAAGTATAGTAAATGCTGTTCAAGGAAATGATGGATATAATGATGGGGGATGGGAAGCCTCATTTAAAAATACGAAAAACAGATATGCTTTGATTAATAATCTTAATGATGAAGCATTTAAAAAATTTCGAAATTTTCTGTATGAATATCATCGTTTGGGATTGGATGAAATGATAAACAATGCTGATAATGCAAGAGCTAGAATTTCAACTGGTCTACCTTTACTCAGAGAAGCTAATCGAGCGCGACCATCTTCAATTGCCATCATTGCATTTTTTGATGCTAAGGATGACGAATTGATAAATATCTATACTAAAGCGTCAACCAAGGAAAAAGCCGAAGCAATAGAGATTTTTAATGATATTAATCCAACCAAATCGAGTCGATACGAACTAATTAATAAAACTCAGTAATTTAGATTTGAAGATGTTACTTTCATTATACATATCCAATTATGCACTCATTTCAGAATTGAACATTAGTTTTGAAGATGGTTTTACTGTTCTTACAGGTGAGACTGGTGCTGGAAAATCAATAATATTAGGTGCGCTGTCGCTCATTATGGGACAAAGGGCTGACTCAAAATCTATAAAGCAAGGATCTGAAAAATGCATCATAGAAGCAAAATTTGATTTGACCAAATGTCAACATCTAATTGATTTCTTCAACATCAATGAATTGGATTATGATGCAACATCATGTTTGATTAGACGAGAACTAACTATTTCAGGAAAATCAAGGTCGTTTATAAACGATACTCCAGTAAGCCTTAACCTAATCAAATTATTATCAAGTGAACTTTTAGATATTCATTCTCAACATGAAAACCTCCTTATTTCAAATAATTTGTTTCAAATTGAGGTAGTAGATATCGTTGCTTCAAATTCAAAAATTTTGAAATCTTACCAGCTAGCCTACAAAAACTATAAATCATTACTAAATCAATTAAGTAAATTGCAAGAACTAGCGATTAAACAATCATCTGACTTAGATTATATCCAGTTCCAATTTTTTCAATTAGATGAAGCTCAGCTTGTTGATGGAGAACAAGAAGATTTAGAAATAGAATTGAATGCCTTAAGTCATGCTGAAGAAATAAAAATAAATTTATTGAAAACTCTAGATTTATTAAACTCTGATAATGCTTCACTTTCAAATATAAAGGAGAGTCAATATACTATTGATTCAGTAAAATCATATATTAATAGAGGTAATGAATGGTCTGAACGTTTACAATCTGCTTATATCGAGTTAAAAGATATTGTTTCGGAGATCAATCTCGAACAACAACGGGTGGAATGTGATCCTGCAAGATTGGAGTGGGTAGAAAACAGATTGAACTTAATATTGACTTTACAAAAAAGATACAAACTAACAACTGTTCTGGAATTAATTCAACAACGTAATGAATTTAAGTCAAATCTAGAACGTATCGAAAAATTTGATGACGAAATTTCAAATTTAAAATTACTAATCGATGAGTCATTCTCAGAATTAGAATCTCAATCTAAATTTCTAACTGATTCCAGGGTAAAAGCAGTTGCAACTATTGAATCATTTCTAGTAACTCAGTTAACAAAACTTGGAATGCCCAATATTCAATTTGAAGTGGTGATTTCAGAATTACAAGATTTTACTGAAATGGGTAAGGATGAAGTGATATTTTATTTTTCAGCAAATAAGAATAGTCTTCCACAACCTGTTGCACAGATTGCATCAGGAGGTGAGGTGTCACGATTGATGCTAGCTTTAAAGTCGATGATTGCGAATAAATCTCAATTATCTACAGTTATTTTCGACGAAATTGACACTGGTGTCTCTGGCGAAATTGCTCATAAAATGGGCGAAATAATGCGTAATATGAGTGATAAGATTCAAATAATTACCATAACACATTTACCACAGATAGCAGCAAAGGGAAGTTCGCATTTTAAAGTTTATAAGGCGGATGTTGGTGGAACTACCGAAACGAAGATTCAAAGCCTTAATATTGACGATCGTGTCAATGAATTAGCTCAAATGCTAAGTGGAAAGAATATTACTGATGGCGCATTACAACATGCAAAAGAGCTATTGAAAAATTGATTAGCTAATAAACTCTTTTCTAACTGATGCTATTTAAATAATTAAAGTTTTGAATGACATTTCTTTTATTTTCATTTTGTTTCAAAGTCGATGAGGTGATGTTTTGTGACTAACTCGTTTTTTAAAACTTCTAAAGATTGCTTAGGGGTGATTTCTGAAACAAATGATGATAATTATAAAACAAAAAAGGAGTCTCAAAACGAAACTCCTTAAAAGTAGCGGGAACGAGAGTTGAACTCGTGACCTCCGGGTTATGAATCCGACGCTCTAACCATCTGAGCTATCCCGCCTTAAATTCGAGGTGCAAAGATAGGTTATTTTCTCTATACAGGCAATACTTTTGTGAAAAAACATTCCATAAAATTATGCTTACAAATGATATTGGAAGGGTTTAGCTTGTTCAAGCTTGAGTATATAATTAATTATGAAAATTATTGATTTTTATCACTCTTGTCTATCAGTTCTTTGGCAATGTCCATCATGAAAATTCTAGATGCTTCGTATTCATTAGGAATTATACCATCAAGTATTGCATCTTTTATTCGCATTTTAATTTCACCAACTGTGGCACAAGCAGGTAAGTCAAAAGTGTCCATTATTTCCTTACCAGATATAGGGGGTTGAAAATTTCGGACTTTATCTTTTTCTTCAATTTCTTGAAGTTTTTTTCTTACTAATTGGAAGTTGCTTTTAAACCGTTTTACTTTTTCAGGATTTTTTGAAGTTATATCTGCTTCACATAATTTCATTAAATCATCAATATCATCACCAGCATCAAAAAGCAGACGACGCACTGCTGAATCTGTTACTTCATCATCACTCAAAGTAATTGGTCGCATATGTAACGAAACTAACTTCTGTACATATTTCATTTTTTCGTTGGTAGGTAACTTAAGTCGTTTAAAAATTTCAGGAACCATTTTCTCACCAATGAAGTTGTGGTTGTGAAATGTCCATCCAAGTCTAGAGTCAAATCGTTTGGTTCTTGGTTTTCCAATATCATGAAGCAATGCAGCCCATCGCAGCCATAGATTATCGGTATGTTCACATAGACCATCCAATACTGCTAAAGTGTGATAGAAATTGTCTTTATGGCCTACACCATCTTTTGTTTCAGCTCCTTTAAGTGCAATTAATTCTGGAAAAATCAATTCCAAAATCCCCGTTTTATCTAATAAAATAAAACCAACAGATGGTTTACGCGATAACATTATCTTATTTAGTTCGTCAGCAATGCGTTCTTTTGAAATTATTTCTATTCGTTTTTTGTTTCTTGCAATTGAGTCAAATGTGTTTGATTCTAAGTAGAAACCAAGTTGTGATGCAAATCTAATTCCCCTTAACATACGTAATGGATCATCTGAAAATGTAATGTCTGGATTGAGAGGAGTACGTATAACAAAATTTTTTAGATCGTTAATTCCTTCAAAAGGGTCAACTAGTTCACCAAATCGTTCATTGTTTAGACATATTGCCAAAGCATTGATTGTGAAATCACGTCGGTTCTGGTCATCTACTATTGTACCATCTTCTACAATTGGTTTTCGCGATTCTCTTTGATAAGATTCTTTTCGAGCTCCAACAAATTCAACCTCAATATCTCCGCATTTAACTTGAGCAGTTCCAAAATTTTTAAATACAGTCAAGTGTGAGTTTTTTCCTAACACATCATTAACCATGTTTGCTAATTCAATACCACTTCCTACTACAACAATGTCAATGTCTTTAGATTTTCTTTTTAGAAATATATCGCGAACATAACCGCCTATTACATAACATTCATATCCCAGCTTGTCTGCACATTCTGAAATTATTTTAAAAATCTTATCTTGTAAATGTTCTTTCATGTGTTTAAAAATACCAATAAATATTTCGAATTTCATCTGAAATATTTGTATTGATTCGGTGAAACGAGAGGGTCAAATAAAATCTTCTAATAAAGGAGTTTTAATGTGCGATTTCTTCAGTATACAAGGGCAAATCTATCTGACTACTAAAAATCTTTTATTAACAGATGAAAATTACTTCATCCTTAAACAATTAAAATTGTACATTACGTAAAATGTAATGCGTTGCTTACTTTTTCAAAATTCTAAATCTAGGTGTTGAAACAAATAAGTAAATGATAAAGTTAATGGAATCAAATAATCATTTTTCTCAAAAAAAGTAATTTGTTAAAATATAGTTTGAAAATTCGTTTCCGTAAAATCCTCAATCAAAAATATATTTTACTACTTGTACACAAGCTAATCTTTCAATTTTGTAATCCAATCATCATGATTATAATCAAAAATTTGAAATTCTTTAAAATATCCACTTTTTATAAAGAATTGAAGTATTTCAATATCTATAACTTGAGCAAATCAAAATTTTAATACATTCTGAAGTTTCAACTCAGAATAAATTATTGATGCTCCTTTCTTAATAAATCGTTTACTGTTTTAACAGGATTGAAAGTAGTAACTGGTACTTCGACAAAAACAGTATTCCAGTTACTCATAGCTCCATTCCAAAGCCCAGGTAATTCTAATGCTTTTAATTCTTTACCGTTCTTTGATTTAAAGGAGATGAATCCAGTATTTTTATCTATATAATTTAATAAATCAAACTTTTCTCCTCTATAGTTTTTGATGCCACATACTAAATCTACTGGATTGAAGTGAGTTGCTTTGTCCATTTTTTCTTTCTCAGTATAAATTTTGGTATTGATTTGTGAACTCTCTAGTATTTGTGGAGAAATAGAACCATCGGTATTAACCGTCATAAATGGACCACCTCCAGGCTCACCTTCGTTTTTAACCATTCCACAAATTCTTATTGGACGGTTCAGTTTACCTATTAAATAAGTCCTTAATTCATCGTCAGTTAAATTGGCCTCTGAAGGATTGTTGTTATAAAGCTGTGTAGATGAAAATAAAGCAATTTCTTTTAGTTTCTCTGTAGATATTGATTTATTTTCAAGTTCATTGAGGTATTGGAATGATTGATTTTGAAGTTTTACAAGCATTCCAGCAATCAGTTTTTTGTAGATAACTGTGGTGTCTTTTAGCGAGTCCGGAACCACATTGTCAATGTTCTTGATAAATATAACATCACCCATCAAATCATTTAAGTTTTCTATCAATGCTCCGTGACCACCTGGACGGAAAACCAATTCTCCTTTGTCTCTGAATGGTTGGTTGTTTTCATCAGCTGCAATTGTGTCAGTAGATGGTTTTTGCTCCGAAAAGCTGATGTTAAAACTTACATTTAGTTTATTCTCGTAAACTGATTTGTTTTCTTCGAAATGCTTTTCGAAAAGTAATCGGTGTTCTTTGGAAACTGTATAGTGAATGTTTACAATGTTAGAATTATTTGAAGCGTACAATGCTCCTTCTACAAGATGTTCTAGCATTGGAGTCCGATTTTCGGTAGGGTAGGAGTGAAATTTTAGCAAACCTTTGGGAAGTGATCCATAGTTTAGACCGGTTTCAAGAAGTAGATTTTTTACAATCTCAACATATTGTTTCTCATCTACCAATGTTTCTATACCTTTCCCATTGTTATTAATACAAGATTTATCCAAATCTGAATAAAATGCAAAATTGGCGATTTCAGAAAAAAATTTCTTCTCAAAGTTAGTAGATAGTATATTGTCTTCACGATCTACAAATTCAAACAAATCTTTAAACATTCTGCTTGCAGCTCCTGAGGCTGGCACAAATTTCAGAATTGTAGCATTGCTATTAAGATACTCATTCCATATATTGAGTATATGCTCCATATTTTGAGTGTCAATTTTTACGATGCCATTTTCAATTGATGCTGCACTAATAATTTCCAAGAAAGGGAATCCATTTTTAAATGATTCTAATTGATCGGTAATTTGCTTTTTTGAAATTCCACGACTCTCAAGTGAAATTTCATCTGTAGGTAAAAACATAATAAATTGACTGTTAAATTTTTATATGGATGATTAAAATAAATAGCATTAATTTTTTCCCAATTGATTGTTCAGTAATTCTATTTCAGATTTTCGAATTGCAAGTTCATTCATATATTCTGATATTCTCATTAGCTTTTGAGTATCGACGAAATATAATTTCATATAACCCATATATGCAAGATAAATTGAATTAAATGCTTTTTCAACCTCACCATTGATTTCATAACAAATGGCAAGATTGTTATTTAGCATAACTTGTAAATATTGATTGTTACTGTTTGCTAATAAATTTTCCCACACTTTGATTGCACCTTGCCAATTTTTGACATAGATTGAATCCATTCCCTGTTTGAGGGTTTTATTATTTGTTATCATGAAGTATCTGTCAGCTTTTTCCCAATATGGAATGAAACGCTTTGACATTTTTCTTCCAACAATTAAAGCTGCATCAATCAATGCATCCTGTCGTTTAGGGAGTTTAAAGCTAGCAATTGAATTAGTTTCTCCGAATGCTTGCCAATTGACCGTGTCTTTAAAAGTAATATTTGAATGTTTGGAATTGTTTGGGTAATAAATGCTCCAAAAAGTTTGAATTTTAACTTCTAAATCCGAAAGGTACTTGTCTTCATTTTCAGAATACAATTCTAATTGAACATCTTCAACAATGATTTTATCCAATGCAACTAAAACATTTGTATTATAGCTGTCGCATAGTTTGATTATGCTATCTGATAAGATGGGATAAATTTTTTTGAAATCAGTATTTCTATTAATTGAATTTGAAATTAACTGTGTTGAATTGAAAAAAAAGTTAGATTCAATTTCTTGAGTTAAGGCACCCAAGCAATAAATAGATAAACTATCAGTATCTATATTGATTTTTTTTTCTTGTTCGTTAAAATTAGCTGTGCCATGCCCAATAGAAGAAGGTTGGACGATTGAATTATTTACAATCAATACATTCTTGGCATTGGGTGCAAATTTAACCTTGGCTGGTTTAAGCACATCCATCGATGTGTATTGCATTGAAGTGCATGAGAAAAATATTAGTATTGTTGATAAGCCAACAAGAGTTTTGAAATTGATCATGTTTGTATTGATTGTTATTGTTATAATTCCAGTATCAAACCATCGTATGCTAAATATATATTCTCGTTTAATTCTTTAGATACTTCATCATGTAAGCCCAAATCATGACTAATATGTGTAAAGTAAGTTTTTTTTGCACCGATTTTTTTTGCAAGAGATAATGCTTCATCTAATGTAAGATGTGCAATATGATCGAGTTTTCTTAGGGCGTTGATCACTAGAATATCTAATTTTTCTAATTGTTTAATGGCCTTTTTATCAAGTGTTTTTACATCAGTTAAATATGCAAAATTCCCTATTCTAAATCCGAGTATTGGTAATTTATAATGCATGGCTTCAATAGGTAATATTTTAATTGTATTGACAATAAATTCAGAGTCAAATACTTCATTCAATTGTAATACAGGAATACCTGGGTATTTGTTTTCTGCAAAGCAATAGTACATGTTTCTTTCGATTGCTTCCAATACGCTTCTTCTTGCATATATATTCATATTGCCTAAGGGTCTAACATCATCTAAACCACCTATGTGATCATAATGTTCGTGAGTGAAAAGTATCGAATCAATACGATCTATCTGATATTTAAGAATTTGTTGTCTAAAGTCTGGACCACAGTCAATTAATATGTTATTGTTGTTTATTTCAATTAGAACTGAAGCTCTTAGTCTTTTATCCTTAATATTAGTGGATGTACAAGTGCTACATTTGCATCCGATATGTGGAATGCCAGTAGAAGTACCAGAGCCTAAAAACAAAATTTTCATGTGTTTATAATTAATTTATTATTGTCAGATAGCATGTCTCGATTTGACAAAAAAATTATAAAGAAACATTTTGTACTTTGAATCATATAAAATGTCAAACAGGTTCCGTTTTTTATCTATCCATAAATTATGAGCCAAATAGTTTATTCAATAGGAATATTCATTCTAATCTTCCAATTATTAGGAAATAAGTTGTTATTTCTATTCCCTAAATTCTTAACCCATCCCAAAGATAAGCCTTTATAACAAATTAAGACGTACTTTTTTTCTTGGATAGATAAATTTATTTGTTCTTTTTTTAGATATTTGAGTGCGTTGGTTTTATCAATTTCATACGAAGCAATGTTATTGCGTTCTATTTGTTTGGATAATGCTAATTGTATAGAAGGTATAAAATCTCGTCCTTTTGTTTCTCCGATTAACAAACCATTGTAAAGGCAGTTGAGTTGACTTTCGATAAATTGAAAATCATTTATTCTATCTGAAGGAAAAGCTTTAATTAAATTATCCTGTTCAATAATTTTTAAATCCAGGTTGTTTTTTAAATAGGTGGAAAAATCAGTATTACTTATCGATTTAAACTGTTTGTTGCTTTTATGTTTATGTGTTGATATGTTGTTTTTACTTGTTTTTCTTAACACACTTATAAAAAATCCTTCTCCTTTGGTTTTATGCGGGTAAAACCGATAACCATATTCAGTTATAGTTATTTTATTATCATTACATTCTACTGATAAGTTTTCTGCACCTAAATTTTCACATATCCATGCTATATTGTTCTCATTTTCATAATAGTTGTAGGTACATGTACTATAAACCAATATCCCATTTGTTTTCAATGAGTCCCAAATATCAGTTAAAATATTTTTTTGACGCTCTACACATTTGTATATATTGTGTAGTGACCATTCGTCAATAGCCTTATTGTCTTTGCGAAACATACCTTCTCCAGAACAAGGAGCATCTATCACTATAGCATCAAAGTAATTAGTGAACTTTTTAAAATCAATTGGTTTGTTATTGGTGACAATTGTATTGAGATTACCCCATTTGATAATATTTTCTGTTAAGATTTGAGCTCTGGAGTGTATGATTTCATTGCAAATCAGCAAGCAATCCTCTCCCAGTGTTTGTGCAAGTAATGTTGATTTGCCACCTGGTGCAGCACATAGATCCAATACAGTTTTTGCTTCCGAAAAATGTTGTTTCACCACTTGGTGTAAAAACATTGAACTTGCTTCTTGAACATAATATGCTCCGCCATGAAATAGGGGATCTGCTGTGAATAATGGACGTTCGTTAAGATAAAACCCTGTTTTACACCAATTAACCTGTTCGTTTGATGGTATTAAATCAATTTTGTCATTGATGCGAATACTGGTAGGCGATTTACTTTCTAGTGCATTTAAAAAATCAGAATATTCTTCTTTAAAAATTTCTTTTGAGAGTGAAATGAATGAGTCTGGTAATTGCAACATAGATAAGAAAGTTTAATACAAAAATATGTAATTTTACCGGATTTATTAAATTTTTCAATTAAATAACAACCAACTTCAATTCGGTATCATTTCTTCTAATGGAGTTGATAGTCATCAAAGTATTTACAAACAATCAAATTGAATACCTGTTTCAATTTTATTGTTTGTAAATACTTAAATTTTATTTTATTAGCGTCTACAAACTATGTCTTATGTATCAAATATGATAACAATGTGTTTCAACCCAAATTATCCATACTCTCTTTGTAGGACAAATCTTTAGTGTAAAAGAAAAACTGTGTAACCTAACTGATTTCATCTGTTTATAATTTAATTTTAGTTGTCAGATGGAACTCTCATGACAAAATTTAATCATGCCCTTGTGGGTCAAAGTAGATAAAATTTTGTCATGCTTGTTTCATTTTATGAAATTCTCAATTTTTATTTTTTAGATAATATTTTTCCTTAGTTTATTTTGTTAATTCATTAATATATGGTATCTAAATTTACCCAAATTGAACATTAAAAGTTTTGAAAAATACCTTGGGATTTATTATACCAACTGTACATATAAAATGATCCAAAGTCATTTGTATGTCGTCTGTTGTTAATGCCGATGCTTCAAACAAATAGCATTAATGAGACGAGGTCGAAATTGGACTATGTTGTTTGTGAAAACGTTATTAGCTAGCGATTATCCATTTTATAGTGCGTATATTAGGTTTAAAATTGTATTCATGATTTGTCTATTTTATTGTGCTTGTGAAGTGCAAGAATAAATACTGTATTTAATGTGAAATTTTATTCAGTCTAATTAGTTATAGGTGTCTTCAATGCATTGACTTTAGTTGTTGATTAAAACAAATCATGTGTTATTTAACATATATTTGTATTTAAAGATCCTAGATTTCTAATTGCATAATCATATTGTTGTAAATTGTTATTAAGATATAAATTAATTTAAATTTATACGAGTTTATATTTATTAATTCACTGATACTTTCTGATAAATTAACAAGTATATCAATGAAAGATAATAAATGATTGTCAGATGTGGCATTTTGAATAGTTCTATTAGTCTAATTTTCTAGGATGTTCGATGTATTTCTTGCCATAATAGATAAATTTAAGTACATTTGTAATAATCAGCTAATATGTATATCATAATTTAATAGTAAATTTCTTTGATATGAAAATTAAATTTTTACTCGCGTTTTTTTTCCTATTTCAGCAATTTTGTGTTTTCAATTCATATTTAAATGCTCAAGCAGCTTCAGTAGCAGCATCACCAATTTTGATGCAACAAATAAATTCTGAACTTCAAAAACGTGGATTGTCTGAATCAGAAGTTAGAGCACGACTTTTACAAAAAGGTATTGACCTTGAAAATATACCTCCAACAGAACTCCCCAATTACAAATCAAAAGTAATGATTGTATTAGATGAATTAACAGCTGAGAAAAGAAAACAAATTGAAATCCAAAATCAAAATAGTGTCATCACACCTTCAAATAATTCGCAGTTGTTATCCCCACATTTAACTATGCCTACAACTACATTACAAGAAGCTGAATCTGAAAAAGTTAATGAGGAAATAAGATTAAATACCAATACAAAAAATAAAAGTGATGATGTGTTTGGACATTCTCTTTTTACAAATAAGTCATTAGCAATATATCGCACAACAGATGGAGCTCAAGCCCCAGATACATATGTGTTGGGTGAAGGTGATGAAGTGCATATTTCAATTTTTGGAGCATCACAGACAGATATTCAACTTCGCATTGCTGCTGATGGGGCAATTCAACCTACAGGTTCTTCAAAGATTTTTTTGAAAGGTCTAACCTTAGCTCAAAGTCGTGAAGTAATCAAAAAGAGTCTTTCTTCATCATATTTATTTCGATCAGACCAAATGGTAGTAACTATTTCCACTGCTCGAACAATATTAGTAAATGTTTTTGGAGAATCTAAGAATACTGGTGGTTTTACATTGTCAGCTTTAAACTCGGCATTCAATGCACTTTCTGCTGCTGGTGGACCTACTGCAATTGGTTCTTTACGTAATATTCAATTAATTCGTGGTAGTTCTCGTAGAAATATTGATTTATATACATTTATTAAAGACCCCGCTGCTCAACATAAATATGATTTGCAAAACAACGATATTTTATTCTTACCCGTAGCACAAACAATGGTTTCGATTCAAGGAGCTGTTAATAGACCTATGCAATATGAGATGTTGCAACACGAGTCGGTAGTTGATTTAATTGATTTTGCAGGAGGATTATCAAAAAATGCTTATCCAAATTTTATTCAAATATCTAGATATGAAAATGGTGAGCAAAAGTTGATGGAATTCAATTTGACTGATGTAATGAATGGTAAGCTTAAAATTCCTTTGGTAAATGGTGATAGTGTTCAAATAAAATCAATTTCAAAAAAACTAGATCAATATGTTGAAATTTCTGGGAGTGTTTATTATCCAGGTAGATATGATCTATATTCAAATTCTAATCTTTCATCACTTATCCAAAAAGCAAAGCCAGATTATCAAGCTAAAACGGATTTGGTATTTGTAGAACGTTTGCAAGAAGACTCAACTTTTGAACTAATATCTGTTCCATTTTCAATAGACAAAAATATTGGTCAAAATTTTAATTTGAAAGCTAGAGATAAAATTAAGGTGATGAATCGTGTTGATTATCGTGATGTAGATACTATTTCGGTTAATGGTTATGTACGTTTGCCGTTTCAAAAAGTTATTTCATTGACAGAAAAAATTTCAGTAAAACAAGCTTTGGAAATGGCTGGAGGTCTTAAGGCAAGTGTATATCCAATAGCCTATATTTATAGACGTAATATGTTCAATAGAGCTGAGATACAATACATTAAGGTAGATTTGAAAAGAGACTTAGACCTTTCAATGCAAGCCGGTGATCGTTTAAATATTTTCGATGGAAGTAGATTCTCAAATGTGGGGAATCTAAAAATTTTCGGAGCTGTAAAGACTTCAAAATCATTTACTTTTGATGAATCTATGACAGTACAGGATCTTATTATTAATGCTGGAGGATTTACTATAGGAGCAGCATATAACAGAGTCGAAGTTTTCCGTTCAACAATATCACCGTCACAAAGAGTGAAGCTTGATTTAATTTCACTAGTTGTAGATTCCAGTTATCAGGTTATCAGTCCAAAAAATTTTAAACTTCAACCATTTGATCAGATTGTAGTTCGTTATACTCCTGAATTTAAACTTCAACGTACAATAGAAATTAACGGTCAAGTCAAATACCCAGGTGTATATGTATTAGAATCTAGACAAACTCAATTAAGTGATGTAATTCGATTGGCTGGTGGATTATTAATTGACGCAGATCCATATGGAACACAATTATTTAGAACCTATAACAACAGAGGAAGTGTAAGCTTAAATGTTAAACAGGCAATTAAGCACAGCCACAGAGAGGACTTGAATCCTATTTTATTTGAAGGTGATGTTGTAAATATCAATAGGTTAGAAAATACTGTATCTATTCTTGAAACTGGTACTCGCATGGGACAATACTCAACTATGTCTGATAGCAATGATAGTGTAAAGAATGTTGTATTTCATGGTTATCATAGTGCAGCATGGTATGTAAGACATTTTGCAGGTGGTTTTCAAAAAAATGTAGATTATAAAAGTGTAACAGTTACATATCCCAACAACCAAATGGAATCAACAAAAAGATTATTTTGGATATATATTTATCCTAAGGTGGTTCCCGGATCATTAATCACGATGAATATGGATTCAGAGAAGGTTAAACAAGAATTAGAGCCTGAGAAGAAATTGGATATTGAAACAACTGTTTCGAAAAGTCTTTCTACATTAACTTCCACTTTGTCAATCATTTTATTGTTGGACAGATTAATACCAAAAACGACAAATAATAATACATCAAATAATACATCAAATTAATTTATAAGTAATTTAAATTATAAATTATAAATGGAAAAGCAAATAAACTCGCGTCAGGTAATAAGTGAACAAACAGGGGAACTTGTTATCGATTTTATCCAGATTTTTAAAATTATAAACAAGAAAAAGGGTACTTTGTTATTGTGTATTGTTTTAGGATTGATTTTAGGTGTTTCTCTTGCACTATTGAGCCCAAAAGAATATACTGCAACAACTGTTATGGTGCCTCAAATGAGTGGTAAAACATCAGCTATGGGAGGCTTAGGAAGTTTGGCTGCTTTAGCGGGAATTGATCTTAGTAATACTTCTCAGAGCAATGAAATATCTCCAATATTATATCCTAAGATTGTGACTAGTACACCTTTCAAATTAGAATTGATGAATACGCCTTTGAAATTTGAAAAATTTAATAAACCCATTTCGTTATATCGATATTATACAAACGATACCATACCAACATTTTTTAGTGTAATTAAAAAGTACACAGTTGGTTTGCCTGGATTGATAATAGAATTGATAAAGCCAAATGAAAAACGTAATTCATTAAAGTCAAAAGAAGATGTAAATTTAATAGAATTGACAGAGGAACAAGAGGAGGTAAGTAAAAAACTTGAAAAGCTTATCAACCTAGAAGTAGAAGCTAAGGAAGGTTATCTAACTTTAACAGTAATTATGAATGAACCATTGGCTGCAGCACAATTGGCACAAAAGGCACAAGAATTATTACAAAGAGAAATTACAAATTTTAAAAGTCAAAAAGCTAAGGCAGAATTAGATTTTATTCAAGAAAGATACAATGAGGCTCAAGCAAAAGCAGAGGGTTATCAATTAAATATTGCCCAAAAAACTGATCAATATAAGAATCTTACAAGTTCTGTACCTCAAGTTCAAACATCTAGAATTCAAACTAAATATTCTATTGCAAATACCGTTTTTCAGGAATTAGCAAAACAGTTGGAACAAGCCAAAATACAAGTGAAAAAGGATACTCCAATATTTACTGTAATTCAACCAGTGACAATTCCTCTAGAAAAATCAAAGCCAAATCGTCCAATGATAATCATATTTGGAATATTGTTAGGTGGATTTGTTGGATTGTTGATTATAATTGGGAAAGAAGTTATGAGTGCCTTACAACGCAAATGGAATGAGTCGTGTTAGGAATATTTATTTAAACTAAAAGAAATTTGGAATCAAATAATACTCGGATTGCAAAAAACACAATGTTTTTATATGTTAGGATGCTACTTGTTATGGGTGTTAGCTTATATACAGTACGCATTGTACTTGAGGTTTTAGGTGTAGAAAACTATGGAATCTATAATGTAGTGGGTGGTATAGTATCTATGTTTGCATTTCTGAGTGGTAGTATGGCAAGTGCATCGCAGCGTTTTTTCGCTTTTGACATAGGTAAAAAGGATGTGTTGAAGCTAAAACAGACATTCAGTATGAGTGTCGCAATGTATGCACTTCTTGGTATAATAATTATAATTATAGCCGAAACATTTGGAATTTGGTTTTTAAATAATAAAATGACAATTCCACAGGAACGAGTAGTTGCAGCAAATTGGGTTTTTCATTTTGCTGTTTTTTCTTTTGTAGTTACAGTATTAGCAATACCATATAATGCTGCAATCATTGCAAAAGAAAATATGAAGATGTATGCTTATACAAGTATAATTGAAGTATTCTTAAAGTTATTAGTTGTTTATTTAATACAGTATAGTAGTAATGATAAATTAATAATTTATGCTGTGTTAATGTTTATATCTACTTTTTCAATTCAGTTGATTTATATATTATATTGCACATTTTCATATGTTGAGTTTCAGTATTCATTCTATTGGAATAAATCATTGTTTAAACAACTGATTGGTTATTCAGGTTGGAATTTAATTGGTTCGTTGACTGGTGTTTTGAATAATCAAGGAGTAAATATATTGTTGAATATATTTTTCAATCCAATAGTGAATGCAGCGCGTGGTATATCGTTACAAGTTAATTTAGCAATTAACCAAATAGTACTAAGTTTTATGCAAGCAGTTAACCCTCAGATAACAAAGTATTATGCCGAAGATAAAAAAGAAGAAATGAATAATTTAGTTTTTCAAAGTTCAAAGTATTCATTTTGGTTATTGTCATTCTTTGTAGTTCCATTTTTTCTTGAGACAGATTATATTTTAAAATTATGGTTACATAATGTTCCAGATTTCTGTATTTTATTCACAAGATTGTATTTAATTATTATTTTGATTGATTCTTTATCTATGCCATTAATGACTGCAGCTCAGGCAACAGGAAATATAAGGAATTATATGTTGATAGTTGCAGGAACAATGCTTCTTAATTTACCAGTTTCGTATGTATTATTAGTATATGATTGTTCACCTCAAGTTGTTTATTATGTAGCCATAGTAATCTCATTTATTTGTCTTTTATTAAGATTATTCATGTTAAGAACTATGATACAATTCAATGTGAAAAAGTTTTGTTATCAAGTAATAATAAAGGTGTTTATAATACTTTTGATTAATTGTACCGTTTCCTATTTGTTTGTTTACAATTTCAATATGTCTTTATGGAGATTAGTCACAGTATTTATATCAAATTTAACAATTTTGTTTGTTCTTATTTTTTTATTTGGGTTGAATAAAAACGAGAAGTTGATTGTTTTGAATTTCATTAATAATAAAGTTATTGCTTATAGAAAGATTATTTAATAATATCTTTAATGATGTACGAAATTTTCTAGATTATGTGATTTCCAGAATATTTAAATAATTTCAAAAAAATAACACAAATTACTAATTAAAAATGCTTAGTCGTTATTAATTCCTGCGTGGTTTACCTTTATTGAATCATTTGTTCTTTTTCTAAAACTTTTAATGATTAATTCGGAATATACATTCAAATAAAATCGTATCGTAAATTTCCTGTTGTACAAATATTGTAAATAAATATGAAAATAGCATTTCTCTCAATGACCTTTAATAACAATTATGGAGGTATGCTTCAAGCCTATAGCTTAATTCGTTATTTGAAATCTCAAAATCATGAAGTTAAACTGTTGGATGTTCAGCTGTTTAATCCAAATTATTTTGATTTTATATCATCTCTTATTAAGAGAAGTATATTAAAATATGTTTTTAAAAGAAAAGATATAACATGGATATTTGATCCAAATTATTTTAAAAAGCGAAAAGAAATAATTGAGTATAATAATTCATATTTTATAGATAATTATATTGTGCCAAAAACTAATAAAATATTTACTTCTCGCGATTTACAAAATCAATTATCCGCTAATTATGACGCATATATAGTAGGTAGTGATCAAGTATGGAGGCCAAGTATGTACAAATTTAACGAATATGCATTTTTTAAGGGCGTTGGTAAAGATAAGATTAAGCTTTCATATGCTCCATCTTTTGGAGTAGATACTTGGGAGTATTCAAAAAATATAACTTTCAAAATTAGAGAGCAAATTTCTGAGTTTAGAGCAGTTTCTGTTAGGGAAGATTCTGGGGTAGAACTATGTAAAATTCAATTAGGAGTAAATGCCACACACTTATTAGACCCTACTTTTTTATTAAGCAAAGATGAATATTTATCATTAATTGATGTTGAATCGGAACATCAATTAAATCATTCAGTAGATATAACCTACTATTTATTGGATGAAAATCCTGAAAAATTAAAATTGATTAATGAAATATCAATGATAAATAATCTAAAACTTTTTAAAAACTATAAGAGTAAAAATGACGAATCCATAAATCCATATCCTTCGGTTTTTAGTTGGTTGGATAGTTTTAATAAAGCAAAGTATGTAATTACTGATTCATATCATGGTTGTGTGTTCTCAATAATTTTTAATAAGCCTTTTTTAGTTTTTAAAAATGAATTTAGAGGTAACGCACGAATAGAAAGTTTATTGAGAATATTTAATCTTGAAGATTGTGTAATTCATTTTGATAAGGATTGTATTAATATGTTACAGTCTAAATCATATAATTGGACTTATATTAATCAGATTATTCAGAATGAAAGAAATAAATCTTTCGAATTTCTTACAAAAAATTTATCCGAATGAAAAAAAAAATTTTAGTAATTCTACCATATTTTCCATATCCTCTTAATTCAGGAGGTAATATTGCAATATTCGAAATGATAAATTACCTAAGGTATAATCACTCAATAACAATATTAGCACTAAACTCGTCAGTTTCAAATGTATCTGAACTTAAGCAAAAGTGGGAAAATGTAGACATTAGAACATATTCAAATGAGTCATTTATTCAATTATTAATTAAAAGAATATCAAAAGTTTTTTTGTATATCTATTTGTTTTGTTTATCACTTATAGTTGAAAGAAAGAATTATGCTAATACATACCTTACAACTACATTAAATCCGTATTTGAATCCAAATTTAATCAAATTATTGAAAGATATTCAGTTAGAAACTGTTTTTGATTTTATACAAGTTGAGTTTTACGAACTATTACCTTTAATACATTATATCAATACGACATCTCAAACAATTTTTATCCATCATGAGTTAAGATTTGTACGATATCAAAGAGCTTGCGAAATGAATCAATTTAATAAATTGATGTTATCCTTAATTAAAGGTCAAGAAATTGAATTTCTTAAGCAATATAATCGTGTTGTAACTGTTTCAGATTTTGATCGACAAATACTAGAAAATGATTTGAATTCCAGTAACTTAAGTACGTCAACATTAACAATCCGAATCCAAGAAAAGAAGATTGTTCAAGCATATAAATTTAATAGAATATTAACTTTTCTAGGGGGGTCTGAACATTATCCAAATAAGGATGGTATCCTTTGGTTTTTAGAGAACTGTTGGAATGAATTAATTGAACAATCTGATTTTAAATTAAATATTATTGGAAATTGGTCAAAAAACGACATAAAACTATTAAAGAAATATAAAAATGTTCATTTTCTTGGATTTGTAGAAAATCTTGAACACTCTCTGAAAAATACTATTATGATTGTGCCAATAAGAATTGGGAGTGGAATGCGAATGAAAATAATTGAGGCAGCTAACTATGGAATTCCATTTATTACAACCTCTGTAGGTGTAGAAGGATTGGATTTTATACACAATCATGATTGTATCATTGCTGATGGGGCAGAAGCGTTCATTCAAGAAATTATTGAATTATCTAATAATACAATATTGCAAAATACACTTATTCAAAATGCTTATAATACAATAGAAACAAAATATAATTCGAACACTCTATTTAACAAGAGGAATCAACTTTATACATGATTAGATTTGTACGTTGAAAATGTGTGTGAATTTTGAATTTCATTCAATGAACTATGTCAAAATTCTAAAACAGATATTATAGATAAATCTAGAATAGGATATTATTCCCCAAATTTCATTATGTACAAATTGAAAATTCAAGAGTTTATAATTTCAATACAAATGTTCGCCATTTCGCTAATTTGTTTTTTATCAGAATATAGAAAACTAAACTCGAATAAACAAAATTCAAGAATCAGTTCATAATGTATGAATGATAAAAAACACCTATTCATTTTAGTTTTTTTTTTATGTGTTTTCATAGTTTTCTATTTAAGATAAGTTCAATTAAAAGTGTTCTAATGAGTAATATGGGATTTTATAGCTAAAATGAACTTTCATTTCTCAAATTATAATAACTTATTGGGGATTCAATTATTAATACTAATACCGTTTTAATAGCCGACGCTGAAAAGGGATACTATTCAATAATATATTAAGTTTATTGCATAAAAATATATTAACTCAACTAGTGTTTATTTCTGTGAAGACTAACAAATATTTAGATTAAAAATGGGAGTTAATTTCAAAGTTTTTTCCATTATATATATTATTTTTTTTATAGAATTTCTGAAACCTTATATAGAGTTTTACGTAGGCTCTAAGGTCCCATTTATATTTCTATATATTGCGTTGATTATATTAGCGATAGGGTTAAAAGCTTCCAACGGAGTAATCAAGATAAGGTTATTTGTAATTGACTATGTAGTAATAGCTTTGTATTTAATAGGGGTATTTTATCTTCTAATTTCTACAGATTTTAAAACTGCTATTAGTGGATTTAAAAATAATTTTATATTTGTTTATCTATATATTTTTATCAGAATCATAAATCCGAAATCTGAAACATTTTTTAGTTTCTTGAAGTTTTTTACAATATTTTTTCTAGTAGTAGGTTTCTATGGTATATATCAGTATTTTTTTGATTATTATACTATTGCATTGAAATTTAACTTTACAAAGGGTACTTCAGAATCATATTTTGGTATGTCTCAGGATAAGTATGAAGTTTATAATATCAGAAGAGCCTATGGGTTATATAAGTATTGGACTGCTTTTGGTTATTCAACTATGATGGGTGCAGTTTTTATATTAAGTCTGCTATTAAAAGACAACTTTAGAAAATTTCATTACAATTATTATTTATTGATACTAGTTATTGCAATGGTGCTTTCCATGTCTAGAACTTCATATATTGCTTTCTTAATAGGTGCAATTATTACATATTATTTTAATCACAAAATTCCATTTAAGCTAATAACATTTATTAGTATTTTAATTTTTATAGTGATTCTGACTGGACATGAAATATCTGAAATGATAATTTCGCGAATATTTTCTACATTTTCATTAGACCCATCTAAATCTAGTTCTCATTCAAGTTACCTATTTAAAAATATATCAAATTTTTTTGAATCACCTTTAGGCATTGGGTTAGGTGGAACTGAGAATTCAAAGGAATGGGTAGAAAGTGCATTGTTTAAATTTTCTAGAGAAATTGGAATTTTACCTGCATTGATGGTTACTTATTTGTTTTTTAATTCAATAGTTATTGGTATTCAATTATTAAAAAATAGTGTACTTGATAATTACAATCAAGTTATAATTATTTATTCAATTTCAATAGTTTCAGGATTCTACATTGCTGGAATAAATTTTCCTTTATGGTTTTCATGGTTCCCAGAAGGTATAATGTGGCTTTTGATGGCTTATGTTGTAAATGTAAAGGAAAGGTCTTTAAATACATTGATTAAAGAATAATATCGGTAAATGTTTTAATATTTTTATCGAGTCTTGTTTTTGTGATAGTTAATAAAATAAAAGAAAATTAAAATATAAGTATAAATATAAATATAAGTATGTCAAGCAATGTTACAATATCAATTATTTCAATGAATAATGGTCATATGCTAACTCGGTGCCTAGATTCAATTATTAATCTAACTAAGGGAACAGATTATGAGATTGTCGTAGTAGCATATTTATTTGACAAACAGGTTCTTAATGAATTTATAATTAAATATTTGACCGTTAAGTTTATTGTAAATGATGAGATTACTGGATTTGCTGAAAACAATAACATTATATTAAAGCAATCAAAGAGTAAGTACTTTTTTGTATTAAATGATGATACTTATTTTGAAAATGATTTAATAACTAATCTTATTACAACACTTGAAACACTTGATAAAAGTGTAGCTTTTATATCCCCAGTTTTGTATTATCCCGATGGTAGAGTTCAATTTAATGGAAGGGAGAAGTACACCTGGATTGATTATATATTAGTTAAACTACATATTGAAAAACTTAGATTTAAATTAAGACACTCTAATAAATGTGGTATTTATCAGTCATATAATATCTCAGGTGCTTGCTTTTTAGTAAAATCAGAAGTAATGAAAGAATTGGGTTTTTTTAATGAAAAATACTTTTTTTGTCCAGAAGATATTGAACTGTCAACTTTAGCCAATGAAAGAGGTTTTAAAGTATACGTAGATACCAATTTGTCGATAACTCACATTCATGAAGCCACATCAACATCGATTAAAGCAGCAATATCTCCAATAGCTACTTTCGGGACTATTGATTTTGTAAGTAGAAATTCAATGATTATTTTAGTTATTTTGAAACTTTTTACATTAATTATATCTGTAACTAAATTATTACTTTCATTGTTTAATTTTAATAAAAATACAAGAAAAATACAGTTTTACTCAATGTATTGGACCATAAAATATATGTTTACATGGTTATCATATAAAGAATTATTTATAATATTGTACAATCAGGTTAAAACAATGAAATAAATCTAAATGCCTAAAATATATAATTGTTATACGAATTTAAATAAATTTGGAGGTGCTGAATTGATAGCACTTACTTTAACTAAAGAACTTAAAATTCCAAATTATTCATCAGAACTATTATTGTTTAGTTCAGATAAAATCAATGAAAATTACGATTTAAAGGAACTAAAATGTAATACTTTGTCACCTCGGAATTTTTTTTCTCTTAGAAAGGAAGATATCGTGTTTTCACATCATAGGAAGTGTACAACCATTTTAATGTTTCTTCAATTAGTTTTTAATCATAAATTTATAATAATTCATGTAGCTCATAATGAATTTTACAGTTTGAAACGCATAACAATCTTTCCTAATCGAATTATAGCTGTATCAGAAAGAGTAAAAGAAAATCTGATAAATTATTTTAGAATAGAGTCTAATCGAATTTCAGTAGTTCATAATGGGATTAAAGATTGTTTTGTAAATTACGAACAAAAAAAATCGAATGATATAAAAATTTTATATCCTGCTAGAATAACAGAAATTAAACAACAAACAGAAATAGTTAAACATCTTACTAATAATATCCCAGCCCATATTACTATTTATTTTGCAGGTGAGGGTGATAAAGTTGAGGAATTATGTTCATTAATTAAATATAAAAATCAATTTAAATTTTTAGGATATATTAATATTCAAGAACATATTGAAAATTACGATTATGTTATGTTATGTTCTTTAGTAGAAGGTTTACCTACTGTATTGTTGGAAGCTTGTATGAATTCAAAACCAATTATTTGTAATAATGTAGGAGGTAATATTGAAATTTTAGAAAATGGCAAAAATGGATTTTTAGCGAATAATTATTCAGAACTCATTGATGTATTAAAAGTGCTACCAGATAATACATCTGAAGATTACTTGAATATGTCAAAGTATTCACGTAAGGTGTTTGAAAATAAATTTACTTTAGATAAGATGATACAAGGTTATAAGAAATATGTATATGATATTTAGAAAGTTATTATTACAGTGTAAGTTTATAGTTGTATTTTTTTTAAATCTCTCTATAAACTTTATACCTGTTTTTTTTAGAAAGCATTATTTATGGCTATTCAATATAAAGTTAGGTAAGAATTCTACAATTCATAGAGGTGTTAGGTTCTTTCATCTTGGTCAAGTTTCAATAGGATACAACTCTACCATTAATTTTAATTGTTATTTAGATAATCGTAGGGGTATTTATATTGGCAACAATGTTGGTATTGCTCATAATACGAAAATATACACATTAGGTCATGATTTAGAAGATCCTAAGTTTTCAACAGTTGGGGCTCCTGTTAAAATTTTTGATAATGCTTTTTTGTTTTCTAATTGTATAATAATGCCAGGTGTTACTATTAATGAAGGTGCGGTAGTTTTAGCAGGAAGTGTAGTAACTAAAGACGTAGCTGCTTATACAATTGTAGGTGGTAATCCTGCAAAAAAAATTAAAGAAAGAAATAGTGAGGTTGCATATACTCAAAAATATCAATATTGGTTTGCGTTATGAAGAAATTAGTCAATATTCTGAATATTAATATTTTATCTATTGATAAAAATGATCTATTGAGAGAATTAGATTCTGGTGTAGTTTTTACTCCGAATGTTGATCATCTAATGAAATTACAAAATGATTTTCAATTTTACAGTGCTTATAATAGAGCTGATTGGATAATTTGTGATAGTAGAATTGTTGCAATGGCTTCCAAATTTTTAGGTTCAGAAATAGTTGAAACGATACCAGGTTCTTCATTTTTCAGAGATTTTTACTCATTTCATTCTAATAATTTAGATATTAAAATATTTCTACTTGGAGCTGCCGAAGGTGTAGCAAAGAAAGCAATGTTTGAAATAAATAATAAGATTGGTCGAGAAATCGTGGTTGGTTCTCATTCGCCAACTTTTGGGTTTGAAAAGGATGATAGTGAGTGTAATAGTATAATCAATTTGATAAATGCAAGTGATGCTAATGTTTTAGTTTTAGGTGTTGGTGCACCAAAACAAGAAATATGGATTGATAAGTATAAGCCAAAATTTAATAATATTAAAATTTTCATGGCATTGGGTGCAACTATTGATTTCGAAGCAGGTAGTATTCGTAGAGCGCCAAAGTTATATCAAAAATATGGTATTGAATGGTTATATCGATTAATGAAAGAACCTAAACGATTATGGAAAAGATATTTGATTGATGATATACCTTTTTTTTATTTAATTCTTTTGCAAAAGTTGAATAAATATATTGACCCATTTAAAAAGTAAGGCTCTATATGGTTTCGGGTAATTAATTTTATTATTTATTCACTCTATTTTTATTTTCATTTGATTTAAAAGCTTTATTGAAAATTGAAATTTACTGAAAGGATTTAATTATCTTAGCATTAAATTTATTTGGCTCAGTTTTTGTATTTCAATTAAACTATTGTTTTTTAGTTTTAAACACATTTTTCTAAGAGTTACCTTAAATTTGTAATATTATTTTTAAATGAAGACATTTACTCAAACCAAGCTAATTTATTTCTATTTACTCATAGATATTGTGTTGTTAAATTTATCAATGATTACTTTTGATTGTTTTAACGATACAATAAATCTTTTTGATTTTAATGGAAGTATAGATAGATATGTAAACTACTTCATGCATGCAAATTTATCTTGGTTGATTACATACATCGTAATTTCAAAGCAAAATTTATATTTAAGAGATGGTTTGTTTAATAGGGTGAAACGTATAGGTTTGAGAACCTTTTTCTTTGTTTTTGTAAGTCTATTTTTGGCAGAATTGTTTTTATCTAAAACATTTAGTAAGATATTTTTCTTTGAATATACTATGGGTTTTTTCATAATCAAGCTTCTGTTTTATGTCGCATTGTACTTGCTCTTAGATTATAGAAGAAGACGAGATTTGAATGTAAACAGGGCCTTGATTGTAGGGGTTAATGAGACTAGTTTAAAGTTGAAACAGCTGATTCAACATAATCCAGTTTTGGGGTTTAAATTAATTGGTTTTGTAAGTGATTATGATGTTGAAGGGCAAACTTTGTTGGGTAATACAAGTGAAATTGAAAGAATTATTGTTGATTATAAAATTGAAATGATATTTGTTTCATTCTCAATTTTTGGCAAGGATCGAATTACCAAAGATTATCTAAAAATATGTAATAGGCTAGGAGTTAGGATGAGGTTTGTTCCTGATAATCAACGTTGGTTGAAATCAAAGGCTAACCTTGAATCAGTAGGAAGTATCGTTTTGATAAACCCACAAGAAATTCCTTTGGATGATTTGTATTCTCGATTTATTAAACGTTGTTTTGATATTCTTTTTTCTTTATGCTTTATAATTTTCATTTTTTCATGGCTATTCCCTATTATAGCTATCATTATTAAATTATCTTCTAAGGGGCCAATTTTTTTCATACAGCAACGAACTGGTGCTAATAATAAACCGTTTTGTTGTTTGAAATTCAGAAGTATGTATGTGAACGATGATGCTGATAAAGTTCAAGCTACTAAGAATGATCCAAGAATAACCCCTATTGGTAAGTTTATGAGACGTACCAATATAGATGAATTGCCTCAATTTTTGAATGTACTTATTGGTCAGATGTCAGTAGTAGGGCCAAGGCCACACATGCTTGAACATACGGCTGAGTATGCAAAATTGATAGATGAGTATTTGGTGAGACATTATGTAAAACCTGGAGTAACTGGTTGGGCACAAATTAATGGTTTTAGAGGTATAACTGATGAGTTATGGAAAATGGAAAAACGCGTAGAATATGATATGGCATATATTAGTAATTGGAGCTTTTGGTGGGATATGAGAATTATCTATTCTACTACATTCAATAGAAAAACCTATGAAAATGCGGGTTAATTTTATATTTTTCTCCTTGATTTAATTAGAGGGGCTGTCTCAGTTTTCAAGTCTGAGGCAGCCTCTATATTTTTAATTGTATTGGGTTATAATCCTACATGAATTTATTAAACCCAGATTAATTGTTAGAAGTTTTGAATATACGAACTATTGATTCAAAAGTGGAACCCTATCTCTAATAACCTTGGCACAAATTAAATAGTCAAAGGGTTATTGAAAAAGCTTGGGAACTAATTCGATGGCAATCACACATTTTCGAATGCATTTGTTGGTCTCATTATAGTTTTGCATATTCGAATTTACAAATAAATGAGATAAACACAGCTCATTTAGTTTTTTATGTGTTGTGAATAACTGTCTTAACTAATAAGAACTCAAACTTCCATTTTTAAATATGTAAATATTTTTAATTGTAGAATTTGAATTGAGTTATTTTGAATGTGTATCAGTGGTTGATGATTTTCTTGTTTTGAGACGCTTGATTTCTGACTCTAAACTTTCAATTTCTTTTTCTTGGTGATTAATCGTTTTCAGTAGTTCATTCAATTCCTCATTTTCTATTGTAGTTGGATATTGAGCATCTACTCTTTCGAGAAAGTCAGCCAATATATTCATATAATTTGTGAATGCATCATAAGGTGATTCGAAAGGACTTCCAAAGCTTGATTTATGACTCATATAACGGAAATGGTCAGTAGATTGTAACATTAGCCAATCGTGTTGCAAGGGTCTATCCGAACAAAGATGTACTCTTTCCGATACTGCATACAGTTTATTTAAGGCCTCTTGTTGAAGATCATTTCCTGTCCATGAACTCACATCTTTTTCATTTCCATACCAACTAATGGGATACGGTGCATTAATAGCGCCTGCGGATTCCATTTTTTTAGAAATTTCAGTTGGAAGTACAAAGCTAACTTTTTGTTCGATAGCGTTAAACGGTAATGCTTTAAAGAAATCATAGATTCCTGTTTCTGCACGCTGATAGATGCCTAATGCCTCATATCCCATCCATAAATTAATTAAATTTTCATTGTCAGGCAGATTGTTTATCCAGCTAATAAACTTATCTGCTGTTAATGGAAATGCATCCCATTGTCTATTGGAAAACCTGAATGCAATATCATCACTTAGTCGATTATTTCTTACTAATAATTTAACTTTAGGAAGATAAGAATGATTGTATATGTAGTTTGGACTTTTCCATCCAAATACTTGACGAGCTTCATCAATTAATATTGTTTTATATCCCAAGTTGGATACAATCTCACCAATTTCATCATTGTATATCATTTCAGAATTTCTAAATGCAGTTGGTTTTTTACCGAAAAGGGTTTCAATTAAGTGTGCATGTTTTTTAACTTGAAGTTCAAACTCGGTTGCATTAAAAATGGATGACAAAGAATGAGCATAAGGTTCTGTCAGAAATTCTACACTGCCTGTTTTACCTAATTCTTTGAAGCTGTCAATTACTTCAGGTGCATATTGCTCTAATTGTTCGAGGGCAATTCCTGAAATAGAAAAAGCACATTTGAATTTACCGTTTGAGCTTCGTATCATTTCACTGATAACTTTATTGGAAGGCAAATAGGCTTGCTCAACAAGCTTACGAATTTGATGCTCTGTTTGAAAATCATCATAGTAATAATGATCTTGACCAATCTCAAAAAATCTGTATCTTTTAAGGCTAATGGGTTGGTGGATTTGGAAGTAAAAGCAAATATTCTTCATGATGTAAATGGTTATATTACAAAGTTATATTGTGTCATTTGTTAATGTTCTAAGTACTGAATCGTTTGATGCTATTATTAGTGCCAACCTAATGCTTTTTCATAAATTCGTCTCACTTTAAGACCTGCATCTTGCCATTTTATGTTGTTTACTTCTTCTTTGCCTAATTCTTGTAAACTTTTATGCATTGCGGGTTTTGTTACAATTGCATAGATTGCATCAGCCATAGCATCAATGTCCCAATAGTCAGTTTTAATGGCATGATTTAATATTTCGGCACAACCTGATTGTTTTGAGATAATTGTAGGTGTTCCTACTTGCATTGCTTCTAGTGGAGATATTCCAAATGGTTCAGAAACAGAAGGCATGATATAAACATCACTTTCGGCTAGCATTTCATGTACCTGTCTTCCTTTTAAAAATCCAGTAAAATGAAAACGATCAGCAATGTTTCTTTTGGCTGCTAGATCTATCATGGCATTCATCATATCACCACTTCCGGCCATAACAAAGCGAACGTTTTTGGTTTTCTGTAATACTCTATGAGCTGCTTCAACAAAGTATTCAGGACCTTTTTGCATGGTTATTCGACCAAGAAATGTAACAACTTTTTCTTTTCTTGGAGTTTTTGTAAAGCTATCGGCATTAGGCAGAGGTTCTACTGCATTGTGAACTGTTGTTACTTTGTTGGGATCTTGATGGTATTTTTCAATAACAATTCTACGGGTTAGTTCACTTACTGTCATGATATGATCTGCAGCATCCATGCCTCGTTTTTCAATACCATAAACAGTAGGGTTTACTTGTCCTCGACTTCTATCAAAATCAGTAGCATGGACATGAATAACAAGTGGTTTTTTACTAATGTTTTTTGCAAATACTCCAGCAGGATATGTCAACCAATCATGAGAATGGATGATATCAAAATTCATTTGGTGTGCCAAAACACTTGCTACAGCTTCATAGTTTGAAATTTCTTCAATAAGATTTGATGGGTATTTGCCCGAAAAGTCAATACAGCCTAATTCGTTAGTATAGATTCTTCTATAATCATATTTAATACCATTTCGAAGCCAATAATACTCATCGGGGTGCATCGTTTTACCAATCTTTTGATTCACATAGTCCCAATTGTTATCTTTCCAAACAACAGGAACATTACAAGCACCAACAATTTTCAAAAAACTTTGGTCTTCATCACCGTGAGGTTTAGGGATTACAAATGTAATTTCCATATCATGTTGCATAGACATGCCTCGAGTTAAACCATAGCTTGCTGTACCTAGTCCACCTAGAATGTGAGGAGGAAACTCCCATCCAAACATTAACGCCTTCATATTATCTCTTCTATTTCAGTTTTTTTTAATATATCCAATACTCTCAAAACTTCAGCCACACTCATAGCAAATGACATTCCACCATGCCCCTTATATGGAGGGTTTCCATCAAATAATTCGGGTAAAGTACCTACACACAATTCGGACATTTCTGCTTCCAAACCTATTACCATTCGTTCGATAAAGGATTTTCCACTTCGTTTGTAAATTTTCAGGTAGGATTCAGCAAATGCTCCAAAAGTAAAGGGCCAAACAGGTCCATTGTGATAGTTTCTATCGCGTTCGAGTTGTCCACCTATATAAACAGGTCTGTATGAACCACTTTTAGGACTCAAAGTTCGTAATCCTTTTGGTGTTAATAATTCTCGAGTAGTGATGTCAAGTACAGATTTTTGTTGCTGTTTATCCAAAGGAGAATAGGGTAGAGAAACGGCATAAATCATATTAGGTCTCACTTCGTTGTTGTTGTAGTTCCCATCAACATAATCGTATAAATAGGTGCCGTTCCAAAATGTGTTGATAAAAGAATCACGTGACATTTCTGCTTGATAATCAAATAAATCACAGATATGGTTGTCACCTAACTCACTAGCTATAGTAGAGGCAAATTTCAAAGCATTATACCAGAGTGCATTTATTTCGACAATATAACCTGAACGTGGTATGATGGGTCGACCATTTTCCATGGCATTCATCCAAGTTGCAGGTTTTTCTATACCGTTAACAGACAATAAACCATTATTATTAATAAACAATGTTGGATGATTTCCACCTTTTCTGATATAATGTATTATTTCGATAACAAATTCACCAAATCTTGTTGCTGCTTCTTGTAATGACGTATGCAAGGAATATTGTTGAATCACCCAAATAAACCAAAGCATCACATCTGGATCGTCCATTGCTTGAACTTTAAAGCCAGTATACTGCCCATCGATAAATTTTCTTAAATCAGAAATGGCTGTATTAATTATGCCATCAAAATAATCCATCCGATTAATGGTGAGCGTACAGCCTGGAAGTGCTACGAATTGATCACGTGCACGAGCACCAAACCAAGCATAACCAGCTAGTAAGTAAGTATTTTCACCTTCGCGTTTGTAAAATTGTTCGGCGGAATTTCTAAGACTGGAGTACATATTATCTCTTGGATATCTGCGCTTTAGTTCTTCAGTCCACAAAGTATTCAGTTTGCGAGTTGGAATTTCGGATACACCTGCAGAGAAAATCACTGATTCTCCTTTTTTGATTGGTAATTCAAAATATCCTGGTACTAATAAATCCTCCTTGTATTCATAACCTCTTTCTTCTTCTTTATAGTATTCAATATTTTTATACCAATTGGGCTGGTGATTGTAATTTACTTTTTTTGAAAACTGCATGCATAATTCAGGGTAATTGCCATACAATTGCATACTAATACCATTCTCGATTTCTCTATACGATTTATTCGCTTTGTCATTTTCATGAGTTAGTGAATTTACACTTCTGAATGCTAAGAATGGTTTGAATCGAAGAGTAGTGGGTGAATGTGCTTCGAGTAGAGTGTATTTAAATATCACTCTTGGTTCGAAAGATACGAGAAGTCTTTCTTTGGATAATATTACTCCGCCTACACGATATATGGTTCTGGCTACCACATCACATTCGAATTGGCGTATGTATTTATGTCCATTTGGATTATAGTTATTCCCTTCGTATTTGTGAACTCCCAGATTAAATTCTGCACCATGCTGTATGACTGTTTCGTCGAGTGATGACAGGAGAACGTGATTGGAATTATCTATTTCGGGAAGAGGCATCACCAATTGTCCGTGGTATTTTCTAGTATTACAGTCTATTAGTGTTGTGCTATTGTACGTTCCAGCTCTATTGGTACGTATCATCTCTTTTGTAATCGATTTTTCTAGATTGATTAGTAATGCTTTGTCAAAATTTAGATAACTCATTTTTTAACTCTGATTTAGAAATAAATAACAATCTTTATAGAAAAGTATTTGTTTAAGGTATTGGAATGATTGATACAAATATTATGTTAAAAATAAAATACTTGATTTTTTTGCGTTTAACGACTGCAATATATTAATAATTTTTTGATTTATCAAGCCTATTTATGGCTAATTTATGCATTTGTGGTTGAATTTATTTTTTTGTTACTCCTAAGATTGAAAGCTAATAGAAAAATCAATTTCTGATAATAAAAGTATGGATTTTAACTTTTCATATAAGTGAAAGCTATCCTAATATATTATAATATTATTTTAATTCGGTTTTTAAGTAAGGATAATAAATCTTCATCATTTACATTTTTAATTGCTATCAATATGTAAAATTATTAATTATGAAGAGGAATTATGAAATTAGTTTATAATAAAATTTGTACTTTTGTAGTTACTATCAAGTCGATAATGTAAAATAAATCTAATCAATATGAAAGAAGAAAAGTCAAACGAAATGAGTCTGTTGGATTTGATTCAAATATTTTTCGCGTGGTTATCAAGGTGTTTAATTAATATCCTGAAAGTTTTAGGCTTCTTGTTAAAACTCTGGTATCGTAATTATATTACTTTTTTAGTAGTTTTGTTTATTTCAATTGCTTTAGCTTTGTTTTCAACTAGAAAAGAAGTTCTTTACTACAATGCAGATGCAATGGTAGTACTTAATGGGTCTAATTCTCAGTTGACCAAGGAAGTATGTAAGCAAATTGAGCGATCTTTTACATCTGAAAAGTCGATATCTTTTGGAGAAAAGTTGCACATACCCGATAGTATATCTCACAATATTATTGGATTTAAGTCCTATTATATGATAGATTACAAAAAGGATAGTATACCAGATGTAGTAGATTTTAAAGATAATCATTCATTAAAAGATACTGTGAATATTAGGCAGTATAATAGATTGTATTTCAGATTAATAACAAAGAATATTAATCAGATACCAATTGTTCAAAATGCTATTTTGAATTATTTAAATTCTAATCCTATATTACATGCCGAATTTAAATCAAAACGTGAAAATCTTATTGAAAGCATACGTATGTGTAATATTCAAATACAACGAATAGATAGTATGTCAAAAATTAACTATTTCAAAGAAGAAAACAATCAGGTGTATGTGGAGGATCGTGGTGTTGTAATGGGTGGTAGATTAGGTAAGCATTTGTATTTTAAAGACTTGGTATATATTGAAAAAGTAAAAGCAAAATTTCAAAGTCAGTTGGATTGCTGTAATCAAGCTGTAGAAATACCTACTGGGTTTATTGTTGATTCAAAGCCAGTTAATGGAAAAGTTAAGTATATAATATACGCATTATTTATAAGTTTGGGTATAAGTTCGGTTGTTAGTTTGTTGATCGAGAATAAGAATAAAATTAAAAATTATTTAAATAAATAAACAGCTCTTTTTTCAATGCTAAGGCTTGTGTTTTAACACAGGCCTTTTGTATTACATAAAATATAAGGATGAGTTATACAAGATAGTATATAGTATAGATTTTGCCTTCAATGATTTTTTTATTTGAAAAGTGATGATAATTCTTGCTAGATAATATGCTAAAAAAATATGAAATATAAATTAAGAGTTTGAAGAATCAACAAAGGATTTTGAATATGAAAAAAATATTTAATTTGATGCTTTTATTAAGTCTGGTAGTGGGAGTTGCATCGTGTCATTCAAAGACTGATACATCGCTGCAAGCAAATCAGAAACTAGATCATATTGAAGATTTAATTGCCCATAATTCTTTCAATGCGGCAAAAATTGAAATAGATTCAATACATATTTCTTATCCAAAATTAATAGGTGTACGTAGAAAAGCTGCTGCACTTGCTGATACTATTACACGTCGTGAAAGTATGCGGACTTTAATTTTTTGCGATTCAGTTTTAGAATCTAAAACCAAAGAATTTGAATTGCTTTTGAAAGATTTTAGATTAGAGAAAGATCAAAGATATCAGCAATTTGGAAACTATATACACAAATCACAAATTACCGAAAGTAATATATCCAGAAATTATTTAAAAGCGTACTTAGATGAAAATAATGATTTTTATTTGGTTAGTAATTATTCTGGCAGCAAAATAGATCATACAGCTATTAAGGTAAGTGTTGGTGAGTTATATGCTACTTCGGATACTTTGACTACAAGCAATCCTGAGTTTCATAGCTATGTTGATGATGGTATACGATACGAAACATTAACATTTAAAAACGAAGCAGCACGGTCAATAGCATTATTCATAAATCAATATTCAATATCAAATCTCAGGGTTGAATTAATTGGAAATAAATCATCTAGAAATTATATGCTGGCTATTTCTGACAAAAAAGCAATAGCAACGAGCTGTGCATTATGGATTGTTAAAAGTGATATCAATCAATTAAAAAATGAGATTAAAAAAACTAAACTTAAAATTCTTCAGATTAATAAAAGGAATGGTAAATGATGCAAACCGTATTAATAAATGACTTAAAATACATGCGGAAAGCCATAAAGCTTTCTATTCAAAATATTGATAATGGAGGAGGACCATTTGCAGCTGTAATAGTAAAAGGATCTAAAATAATTTCAGTAGGAGTAAACCGAGTAACAAAGAATAATGATCCAACGGCACATGCTGAAGTAAATGCAATAAGAAGTGCATGTAGAAAGTTAAAAACCTTTGATTTGTCGGATTGTATAATTTATACCTCATGCGAACCATGTCCCATGTGCTTAGGTGCAATATATTGGTCACGCATAAAAATGATATATTATGCAAATACAAAAGAAGATGCAAAAGCAATTGGTTTTGATGATTCGTTTATTTATTCTGAGTTGGATAAAAGTATAGATAATAGAAAAATATCAACTACACAAATTCTTCATGATGAAGCAATTGTTTCATTTCAAAAATGGAACAACACTGACAATAAAATTAAGTATTAAGGAGAACATCGATTAATTCATTGAGTTATGAAGTCTGAACTGAATACATTGATTTGGAAACAACTTTTTTTACCATTAGTGGTTTTGGGGTCAATTTTGATAATCGGTTTTATGGGATATATTTTTTTAGAAGGCTATTCGCCTTTGGAATCAATATATATGTTGATAATAACCTTTACTACAATAGGCTATGGAGAGATAAAACCCTTGTCCAACGAAGGACGGTTATTTAATATCGTATTGATATTATCTGGGTTTACAGCAGGTGTTTACTCTTTGAGTAGATTGTCGGCATTTATATTAGATGGAGAGTTTTCAAAATTACTTAAACGTAAGGCAATGAATAAATTACTATTGAACTTAAAAGATCATTACATTGTTTGTGGCTATGGAAAAACAGGAAGAAAAATCATAGATGATTTGCTTTCTAAGAACCTTAAAGTGGTGTTGATTGAAAATGATTCGGAACGAGTAGAACGAATTAAAGAGGTGTTTGATAGCAATTTAATACATGTGTTAGGTGATGCCACTCATGATGAAACATTATTACAATCAGGTATATTAAATGCAAAAATTTTGATTTCTGTATTGACAACTGATGCTGAAAATTTATTTGTTACATTAAGTGCAAAGGATTTAGCTAAAAACATTAAAGTAATTACAAGAGTTGATGATCTAAATTCTACAGCAAAATTTAAAAAAGCAGGTGCTGATTTTATTATTTCACCTATTGATATTGCTACAGATCGCATCATTTCGTTAGCAACGACAAGTACGGATTTTTTAAGTTTTGTTGAATTCGCTGGCGGTCAAGATGAACTCAAAGATTATAAATTTGAATTGATTGAGATTCATGCCAAAAGTGATTTAGTAGGAAAATCCTTTCGCGATGCTAATATCCCTCAACGTACTAATTTAGTTGTAATTGGGTATTATTCTATGACTAATGAACTAACAATAAATCCAAAAGCAAGTCATATGATTAATCTCGGTGATCGATTGTTGGTTTTTGGATTGGATCAACAAATCAAACAACTTCGAGATATTGCTATGTGATATATAACAAACACAATATACTTCCATTTCAAAGTTCAAAGGTTTAACATTAAATCTATTTCATTTTTGATATAGATTGTCACAATTCTCATTTGTAAATTGATTCTCTCAGAATTTATACAACAATATACCAATCATCCTAAATATAATTCTTTGATTGATTGGGTGTTATCATCGAGTCAGAGTTTAAATGTCTCTGGTTTGCATGGCTCATCAATGTCATTAATAGTTGCTTCGATATTTAACCATCAACCTCATCATCATGTTTTGGTTATGGATGATGCAGATCAGGCGGCATATTTATTTAATGATTTGAAAATGTTGGTAGAAAAGGAAGCTGTTTTTTATTTTCCATCATCCTACAAAAAATCAATAAAACTATCTCAACTGGATGCTGCTAATGAGATTTTAAGAACCGAAGTCTTGAATAGGTTGGCTAATACAACTTTACCTTGCATAGTGATTACTTATCCCGAATCACTGATGCAAAAAGTAATTTCCTTGGAAGATATACAAAGTAAAACATTGAAGCTTCAAGTAGGAGTTAATATAGGACTCGATTTTGTAGTTGAAATACTACATGAATATGATTTTCAAAAAGTTGATTTTGTCTATGAGCCAGGTCAGTATTCAGTAAGAGGTGGAATTGTTGATATTTTTTCATTTTCTAATGAGTTGCCATATCGATGTGATTTTTTTGGAGATGAACTTGAATCAATTCGAATTTTTGATATTGAAACCCAGCTTTCAAAAGAACAAAAATCTGAAATTGAAATTATTCCTAATATCAATACTGATAAAGAAAATAAGAAATTCTCTTTTTTTGATTTTATACCTCAAAAATCAATCATAAGTTATAAGAATTTAAACTTTGTCAAAGATAGAATCAATCAGATATATGATGATTCTTTGATAAAGGCTAATCAGACAGATAAAAGGGTACCAGATTTAAACGAATCGTTGATAACTGGTAATATAATGATGGATGAATTGAAGCGCTTTAGGAAAATTGAATGGTGTGAAAGGTCTTCATTTAAATCTGATGTTTCTTTGGTTTTTAATACAATACCCCAACCCTTATTTCACAAAAACTTCGATATAGTAAGTCAGAGTTTAAAGTCTTATATAGCCGACAATTACAAGATATTTATTTTAAGTGACAGTGTAAAACAAACGGATCGTATAGCTGCAATTTTTAATGATAGGGGTGATGATATAAAATTTCAAGCTGTAAGAAATACACTTCATGAAGGATTTATTGATCATGATTTATCGATTTTGTGTTTTACAGACCATCAATTATTCGATCGTTTTCATAAATATCAGCTCAAAACAGATAAAACTCGATTAGGTAAAGTAGTTTTATCTTTGAAAGAACTGAATCAGTTTCAGATAGGAGATTATATGGTCCACGTTGATCATGGAGTAGGTGTATTTGGCGGGCTAGTACGGTCCAATGTTAATGGAAAAATGCAAGAAATGGTAAAACTTGTGTTTAAAGATGATGATATCATTTTTGTCAGCATACACTCTTTACATCGTATTTCAAAATATAAAGGAAAAGATGGTGAGGCTCCTCGAATAAATAAACTAGGAACTGGTGCATGGGAACGCATTAAAGAGAAAACAAAGTCCAAAGTAAAAGATATTGCACGAGAATTAATAAAACTTTATGCAATACGCAAAGCCGAACAAGGATTTCAGTATTCGCCAGATAGTTATTTGCAACAAGAGTTAGAAGCTTCATTTATTTATGAAGATACTCCTGATCAGCTAAAAGCAACAGCCGATGTTAAAAAAGATATGGAGTCAAATTTACCAATGGATCGATTGGTCTGTGGTGATGTAGGATTTGGAAAAACAGAAGTAGCAATACGAGCTGCCTTTAAAGCAGCAACAGACGGAAAACAGGTTGCTGTACTTGTCCCAACAACAGTACTTGCTCTACAGCATTATAATACATTCAAAGATCGATTAAAGGAGTTTCCTTGTGAAATAGAATATCTAAGTAGAGCTCGATCAGCAAAACAAAGTTCGGAAGTACTACAGAAGCTCAAACAGGGTGAAATTGATATTATAATTGGGACACATAAATTAGTAAGTAAAGTTGTGTCCTTTAAAGATTTAGGACTTTTGATAATTGATGAAGAACAGAAGTTCGGAGTAACGGTAAAAGAAAGAATAAAACAACTGAAAGCTAATGTTGATACATTGACCATGACCGCTACCCCAATTCCACGAACCTTACAATTTTCATTAATGGGAGCTCGTGATTTATCAATTATAAATACGCCGCCTCCAAATAGATATCCTGTTCAAACAGAGATACATGAATTTGATGAAGAACTAATTAAAGAAGCTATTCAATTGGAAATGAATAGAAATGGACAAGTGTTTTTTGTTAATAACAGGATTCAAAGTATCTATTCTGTTGAAAACTTAATTAAGCGGCTTATTCCCAATTGTAGAGTTGCTGTGGGACATGGACAAATGCCAGCAGATGAATTGGAAGAAATTATTGTTGATTTCATTGATTATGAATACGATGTGCTGATAGCAACTACAATTATTGAATCAGGCATAGATATTCCTAATGCCAATACAATTATAATTAATAGTGCTCACAAATTTGGTTTAAGTGATTTACATCAATTGAGAGGAAGAGTAGGTAGGAGCAATCGAAAAGCATTTTGTTATTTGATTGCACCTGAGTTAAGTATTCTGACACAAGATGCTCGACGTAGATTACAAGCATTAGAGACATTTGCTGAACTTGGAAGTGGGTTCAATATTGCAATGCAAGATCTTGATATTCGAGGAGCAGGAAACATGCTAGGATCTGAACAAAGTGGTTTTATTGCCGATCTTGGATATGAAACCTATCAAAAGATACTGAATGAAGCAGTACATGAATTGAAAGACCAAGAATTCGCAGAGCTTTATGCAGAAGAGCGTGAATCTGATAAATCAAAAACAGCGTTTGTAGCTGATTGTCAGATAGATTCTGATTTAGAGATAATGTTTTCAAACGATTATATTGAAAATGTGTCAGAACGTATCAGTTTGTATCGTGAACTAGATTCAATTGAGAATGAAATTGATTTAATAAATTTTCAAAAGCGACTTGAAGATCGATTTGGTAGGTTACCATCAAATGGGCAGAGTCTATTGCTTGTTGTACAGTTACGTTGGATGGCAATGAGATATGGAATTGAACGCTTGGTCTTGAAAAACGAAAAGATGACTTTATATTTAGTTTCTAATCCCCAATCTTTTTATTATCAATCTGAGGCTTTTGGGCGTTTACTTCAATTTATTGCAACTAATCCACGCAAATGTCAACTTAAAGAACAAAATATGCGCCGATCAATAATATTTAATGAAGTTAGTACAGTAGAGAAAGCTTGGGAAATTTTTCAACAGATTTGATATTTGCTTGATTGATAAGCTCAAAGGGATAAAAAAAACCGCATTGCTGTAATTGAGAAAACTCCTAATAAATAGGATTTGAGGTGTAAATCTTCTTTGTAATCTGCCGTTCACAATTGAATACCCGAAGGCGCAGCCCGCCATTAAATAATTACATGACTCGTTTAAACTTTAAATGTTGAGTTTTCCAATCTCAAAACAATGCGGTTGTTTTATTATTTATTACAAATATAACTAATTCGTAACAAAATTATTCCAATAGAATTGTTAATTATTGCAATGTGGAGCATATTTCTTTTTTTGAATTTGATAGTCAGTCATTTGCCAAAAAACTTGATATGAAATTTCAATATTTCAAACAAATTAGCTACTTTTGTGTAAAATATCAAATAAAATAAATCACATAAACTATATATTTAGATCTAATGGCAAAGCAAGAAGAAAAGAAGGTTGAAGAAATTCAAGATATTCAAGTAGCACTCAATAAAGCAGAGGCGTTTATTGAAAACAATCAGAAAATTATTTTAATTGTTGTATCTTGCATTGTAGCAATTGTTTTATCTGTTTTGGCATTTAAAAATTATTATTTAGAGCCACGTGAAGTAGCAGCTCAAAATGAAATGTACAAATCGCAAAGTGCATTTGCACAAGATTCTTTTAAAATAGCCCTTGATGGTAAAGGTATTGAGTCTATAGGATTTAAAGAAATTGCTTCAGAATATGGATTAACAGCCTCTGGGAAATTGGCAAATGCCTATGCCGGAATATGTTTATATAAATTGAATAAATTTGAAGAGGCAATTGAATACTTAGAAAAATACAGTTCAAATGATACATATCTAGGTGTTTCAACCAAAGGTTTGATCGGTGATTGCTATGTTAATCTGGGTAAATATAATGAAGCTATAGATGCATATCGAAAGGCTGTAGATTCTAATAATAGTGTACTTTCTCCTGTTTATTTAAAGAAGTTAGGGATGGTGTACGAATCAATTAAAGATTCTGAAAATGCGTTAAAAGCATATACTAAAATAAAAGAAAATTACCCAAAGTCATCAGAATTTAATGATATTGAGAAGTATATTGCTAGAGTACAAAAGTAATTATCTGAAATAACTTTAAAAAGGCTATTCCGATTTTACGGTTTAGCTTTTTTTTAATTTTAAAAATCGAATAAAATGGCAACTTACCTAAATAATTTATCTAACTACAATCCAGATCTTCTTCCATCAAAGGATATATTAGCAGAACAGGAATATGCTATAGTAGTTGCTGATTGGAATTCTGAAATCACACATACTTTACTAAAAGGCTCATTAGAAACATTAGTTGAAAATGGAGTGAAGGAAGAGCAAATAAAAATTATACATGTGCCAGGTACTTTTGAACTGACTTTTGCTGCAAAATGTTTGGTCGAAGATTATTATCAAGTAATGGAGGGTATAAAAGTCCCCAAATATGCAGCAATAATTGTTTTGGGATGTGTAATTCAGGGAGATACGCCACATTTTGATTACGTTTGTCAAGGAGTGACATTTGGAATAGCTTCATTGAATACTAAATCTGACTCTTGTCCTATTGTATTTGGTGTTCTAACAACAAATACTTTACAACAGGCACAAGAAAGAGCAGGAGGAATTCACGGAAATAAAGGAGTGGAAGCAGCTATTACAGCCCTAAAAATGGCAAATATTGTTTGGTGAAATCAATAAAATTGTGTAAATTTGCATTGCATTTGAAGAAAGGCTAGAGGGTAGTTACCAAAGTGGCCAACTGGGGCTGACTGTAACTCAGCTGTCTTTCGACTTCGGAGGTTCGAATCCTTCACTGCCCACTATGACCCCCATCCCCTAAAGGGGAGTCATAATTATGTTCCCTTTTAGGGGTTAGGGGTTTAATTTGCGGAAGTAGCTCAGTTGATAGAGCATTAGCCTTCCAAGCTGAGGGTCGCGGGTTTGAGCCCCGTCTTCCGCTCTCAATGATATCGGGTTAGTAACCATGAGGTTGCTCACCCGATATTTTTTTAGATACTGCTATTGTTTTGTTAATACAATGATGAAATTAGTAATGTAGCAGATAGTGCGATAAGAATACTAACAGTACTCCAACCTATTATATTCTGATACGGTTTGTTTACATAGTCTCCCATTACTTCTTTGTTATTGACCAATATTATCATACAAATAAGTACAACAGGTAAGAGAAGTCCATTCGCAATTTGCGACCATAGAGTGATAAGAATTAATGGAGCGTTTGGAACAAGAATGATGACAGCTCCCAAAAATATGATAATAGTGAATAACCAATAAAATTGAGGAGCTTCTTTCCATTTCTTATCAATACCCGCTTCAAAGCCAAATGCTTCACAAATATAAAATGCTGTAGCTACAGGTAATATCGTTGCCGAAAAAATTGATGCTATAAATAAACCAAATGCAAATGTTATTGAAGCGAGATCACCTGCAATAGGTTTTAATGCCATTGCTGCATCTTTTGCTTCCTCAATCTTAATACCATTAACATGCAGAGTTGATGCACATGCAACTATAATAAAGAATGCTACCACTACAGTAATGATACTACCAATAGTTACATCCCACATGGTGTATTTAAATTCTGATAATTTAATTCCCTTTTCAATTACAGCAGACTGCATGTAAAACTGCATCCATGGTGCAATGGTTGTTCCAATAATCCCTATTACAATTGATAAATACTCCTTGTTGTATTGAATGTCGGGATGTGAAATTGCATGCCCAATTTCGTTCCAATGAGGTTTTCCAATCAGTGCTGAAACAACATATACCAGTAGAAAAGCGCTAAAAACTAAAAATATTCTTTCGCTAAATTTATATGTGCCTTTTACAACCATCCACCATACAAGAATTGCTGAAATAGGTACACTAATATACTTACTGATATTAAATATTTGGAGACTACCAGCAACACCAGCAAATTCAGTAGTAGTATTTCCGATATCAGCTATTAGTAAGCCAATAAAGATTAAAAATGTAACTTTTACACCTGCATTCTCACGAATCAAATCAGCCAAACCTTTACCTGAAACAATTCCCATTCGTGCATTCATCTCTTGTACTACAATTAATACAATCAATGCAGGTAACATAGTCCAAAGTAGATTGTAGCCATATAAGGCACCAGCAATGGAATATGTTGTTATTCCTCCAGCATCATTATCAACACTCCCGGTTATTATACCCGGTCCTAAAATTGCAAGGAAAATTGTAATGTTTCTAAAGAAAGACTTTCTTTTCTTATAAAAATCGGAATAATTTTCTAATGCCATGCTCTACCTCCTTTCTTGGTTTTACCTTTGTCAATCAAATCATCCACAATATCGTCAATTACAACCATTCCCATCATCACACGTTCTCTATTTACAACAGGAATAGCCAATAAATCGTATTTAGAAATTATTGAACTCAGCGAATTAATTTTTTCTTCATCATATACGCTTACATATTTTCTATGCATAATTTCAGCTAGAGTCTTATCGGGCATTGATACTACAAGGTCTCTCAATGAAACAGTTCCTAATAATACTTCAGCTTGATCTGTGACAAATAGAGAGTATATTTCATCAGCTTTTGGCTTTTGAGTTCGAAGCTCAACAAGTGTTTCTTCAACTGTTGAAGTTTCACGAAATGAAATATAGTCAGTTGTCATCAAGCTTCCAACTTCGTTATCTTCATATTCAAGAAGTCCTCTAACTTCTTCAGAGGTTTCTTTTTCCATTTCATTTAAAAGCAACTCCACTTTTTCATCTTCTAGAATATCCATTAAGTCAGCAACCTCATCCGCAGGCATTTTTTCAAGCACGTCTGCAGCTTTGTCGATAGACATATTCTCGATGATCTGAGCTTGAGCATATGGCTCCATTTCTTCAAGTACATCCGCTGCATGTTCTTCGTCAAGCGATTCAAATAGTTTTTGACGAGAAGCTGCACCCATATCTTCAATAATATCTGCTAAATCAGATGGGTGTAAGGTGTTCAGTTTATTGGACGACCTTGATAATTTGATATTGAAATTAGTTGAATCGAATGCTTGAACGTCGTCCCATAGAATAAATTCAGTAGGCAGTGAGGTTCCAAATGGTTTGAGCAGTGTATTAACTGTATTTGAAATTCCAAGACGTCGAAGTAAGCCTTCAGTACCAATATCAACAGCTAATGCGTATGTTCCAGATGCAACTGATACTAGGCGAATGTCATTAACTCTAACTAATTTTCGACCGTTAAAATCTACAATTTGTTGATCTAAAATGTGTTTGCCAATTAATATACCATTGCTTGAAATACTTTCCTCGGCTTCCTTTAGTTCGGAACATACAAGTTTAAAGGTACGACCTTTGTTGGTGATTGTGATGTGATTGTAATCTAATATTTTAGGTTGACCTTTTACAGTAGTTTTAACGCCAATCACTTGAGGTCTGAAATCATCTGCCGATGAATTTGGATCTGCAATAGCATTTATAAATAAATCCTTTACATTTCCAATTTTAGAATTGTGAATGTCATAAATAACAGAGCCAATTATTTGACTGGCGTAAAATGTAGTTTGTGAAGTCATTAATTCACCTCCTTTTTATTACGATAAAAGAGGTGTTTTAAGAAAAAGGATGAACAACCTCTTTAAATCTGATTAATTTTTTTAGAATAACTAGTCGCAGGGTCGTCGTCCATGATGGATGGTTTTAAAATTTCGGTGCAAAGTTAACTACTTTTTATTAAAATTCTGTTACAAAATTCTATTAACAGTAATTTAAATGTGTAATCATCTGATTTTCAATTTATTTTGTTCATAAATTTTTCAATACTAACGATATATCTAACGTGTGAACCTTCACCAATGGTATCACCTTTTTCATCAATTGCTTGAATTTGAAACGCATATTTTCTGTTGTCAATTTCATTACAGGTAGCTGTGCATGTAATTATTGAACCAATTTTACTTGCTTTGAGATGTCTGATATTAATTTCGGCACCAACAGTGGTGAGTTCAGAAGATAAATTTTCGAACATTTTCATAGCTGTGTTTTCCATCAAGGCAATAAGTGACGGAGTAGAAAATACAGGTAAACCTCCAGAACCTACTTTATCGGCTGTTTGGTTTTCGGTAACGGTAATTGATTGGGTAAATGATTGATTTAGCATACGGTTAAATTAGTCCTTTTAATGATTTTTTATTTTTAATTACAGAAAGTATATGGTATGTTTGAGCTACAACAAATAACCGATGTCTTACCATCCAAAGCATCCACCATTCTGCTCCCTTAAATAAGTGCATACAATTGGTTTCCTCTGTCTTAAATAAGTCTGAATATTCCTTCCGTAGTTTGTAAGAATGAGTATCTAACAATATTCTCACTTTACCAACTATTTTGGAATGTGTTGTTTGTTCTAAATATTTATTGTTGATGCCTTTGTCTTTTAGAAATTGGTCAAAATGATCCCAAAAAAGGATAAGGTTTTCAAAGTGACTTTTATTTTTTGATTTAGTGATAGAATTTGAGTTATATTGAATATAGTGATAAAGGGCTTGATTGACCTTAGCTATTTTATTTGCAAAATAATAGAATCTAGTTGTCATATGTCTGTCCTCAAGATAGTTCATGCCTTGGCTAGGTGTCTGGCATTCTGGATGTATAAACAGTTCTTTTTTTATCAGTTTATTACATAAGAAACCAAAACAATCGTCATTTATCAGCATAAGTTTGAAATTCTCTTGCTGGTTTTCAGACACTCGGTCTGAAACGTAACTACATCTATCAGGATATTCAAAAAAAACATCGCAAACAACAATGTCTGCATTTTCTGATATTGCTTTATTATAAAGCAATTCAACCATGTTTGGCTCTATAAAATCATCACTATCCACATTCAATATGAACTGTCCAGTGGCATGTTCAATTGCAGTTTTTCTACTCAGCGAAAGACCTGAATTTTTTTTATGATTTATAATTTTAGATTGAGCCATCCTATCTGGATACATTTCAAGTAATGATTTTAATATTTTAATAGAATCATCAGTGCTACAATCATTTACAAAAATATATTCAATCTGACTAAGGGTTTGTTGCATTAATGAAAGAACACACTTAGATATGAAGCCTGAAACATTATAAATTGGAATTAAAATAGAAACCTTCGGTGTGTTCATAATAGTTTGTGCTTTTTAATCAAATATTTGCAATATAATATTTCGCATAAGCCAGATAAACTAATCGAAATTACAACTATTATTATGTTATGGAAAATAAGGATTCCAGATAGACAAAAAACAAAAAAAGCCACGGTTGCAACCATTTGATTGTTACTGATGTAGCTGTAAGTATTAAGTGGGACAAAAACAAAGTACAAATAGCAACCCACCACTAACCATGAAAGAACTGTGAAGCTTAAAATAATTGCCATTGGATATGCATCCATCATAGTTTCACCACCAAAAAGAAGTATAGCCCATTTCCCTAGGATTACTATAGCTAACATAATTGCCATTCCAAGGAAGGTTTCATATTTAATGATTTTTGAAATAGTTTGTGGATTATGATTGTCTATTATTTTAGGAAATAGTGCACTGTTAATAGTCATAGTAAGTGTACGAGGTAATACAATTAGTTTATTTGCCAAGTCATATAATGCTACATCTTTCATGCCAAAAAATGTTCCTATAATGATAGTAATGCTTTCTTGCTTAAAGATTCCGGTTGAAGAAGCCCAGAAGAATGGAGTACTTTCTATGAAATATGATTTTAAACTTGATAATTTAACAATGTGAAATTTTATTTTCTCAACATAAATTAGCAATAACGTCGATGTAATTCCAGCTAAAATTACAGTTAAAGAAGTGATTGCCGCGAGAATATTCAAACTAGAATCATTTTTAATAATCAAAAATATTATTGGCAAGGATAAAAGTCGGTAAGTAACTTGAATATAAGTGACAATTTTCATCTTTTGCTTAGCCTGAAAATACCATACAGGAAAAAGTACTTCTCCAATGATTTGAGTAAATGATATGATAAACAATAATTTGTTACTTTTTAGTATTGGTAGAGTATAGAGTAAAACTAAAAAAATAATTGATGATATTATGCATAAGTATAGCTTGGCTGTGAAAACACTTGATACTATCTCACTTATTTTATAAACGTCATTTTTATTAGCAATAGTGTTTTTTAATGCAGGAATTGTAAATCCAAATGAAATGAAAGCCACGAAATAGTTTGTAAACGATAGAGAAAATATGTATAAGCCATAATGAGAGGCACCAATCGTTCTGATAAGGTAAGGATAAATGATAATGCCTAAAAACGAACCAATGACTTGCATAACTGTCATGAAGAAGTAATTCTCAAGAATTTTAGAATTATTGACTAACTTGTTTTTAATTATGTTTAAGATAATGTTCAACTTAATTTAGATTTATGCAGTTATGGTAAACTTCTGTGATTTTTTTTCCAATGAATCTTTTATCGAATAGATTTAGTGAATTCGCACTTATGGTATTCCGGTCATATGATTGTAAATTATCTAACATGTGATTAAGCTCAGCTATAAATTGTTGCTCATTGCCAACTTGTATTATTTTACCATTTGAATCATTAATGAATTTAGATGCTATGCCTACATCTGTGGAAATTACTGGTGTGCCAGAAACAAGGCTTTCTGTAATTACAATCCCTGCAGTTTCGAAATTTGAAAATAGAACGAATATATCACTTTCTCTCATCCATTTGGCGACTTCTAAAGGGGTTTTCTCCCCAATAAATGAGATATTGGTATTGCCATTGGTAATTTCAGTTGAATAATTAACAACATCTTCGAAATCTTTACCAGTTCCAATAAATACAAATTCCACATCATTTCTTTTTCTTAACAATTCATTTGCTACTCGGATAATACCCTTTGTGTTTTTTGCTCTTTCGTCAAAGCAACTTACGCTAAGCACTCTTTTTTTATTTCTTAATTTTTCAATTGATTTTTCAAAAAAAGCATCATCTACTATGTTGTTGATTATAATGTACTTGTTGTTATATAGTCCATGCGAAATCATTGCATTCATAAGCTTGTCAGAAACAGGTAGTATTGCGCTTGCGTTACGGGTGACTATTTTGGTTAACCATTTTCTAAATATGCCATTATATGAGTTTTGTTCTGGTAAATATCTAGACCAATGCTCTGAAACAACATAAGGAATATGGTAGATTAGCTTAATTAAGTAGGCAACGAAAACATTGCGTGTTAAAACATTAGAATGAATAATATCTATTTTAAAATTTAAATCTCTAACTAATTTAAAACCACGTATGTATGCAAGGCAAAAATTTATTTGTTTGTGTATTTTATGGAATAATGTGTCAGATTTTCCAGGATAGTAAACTATAATTTCATCAAAACCCAAATCTGACTTTCTTTCAATTTCAATTTTGTTGACCAGTACACTCGGTTGGACTGATAACACTTTGGTGTTGCAATAGGAACTAACTGCTTCAGCATGCTTTTGAACAAAAAGCCCTATCATTTTGTCGAATTTATTTGGATACCAAGCGGTAATAAATAATACATTCATTTTCTTGAAATATTGTAGATTGTAGTTTGATTTGGTCTACATCGTTTTATCATATAATATGGTTTTAGAGTTGCACCAAAACCTTTGTAAAATCGAGCTATCCCTTCTATCTTTGATCCTTCAAAGTCTAAGACATAAAAAGAATTTGAATACTTTTGGATTAGATAATCAACCAAAAAGAACATTGCCGACTTCAATTTTCCATTCTCGTTAGATACTGGCAAAAGATACACGATTCTTTCCTTTGATTTTGAAACACATAAAGTAGCTATCATGGTGTTTTCATCATCCGATACGCCAAAAAGTTGAAACACATTTCTCGAAACACCCTCACATATCAAATCATTAATTTTCTTCAAATTTTTATCATATCTATCCGAAGAAGAAATAATAAAATCAAAAAAGACATCTGGTTGGATTCCATTCACAACCTTTAACGAATGATTTTGTGCTTTAATTATGTTTCTAATATTGTTTTTTGAATACGTTCCGGATATTTGAGCGTAAGATTTATCAAGATTCAACACATAATTTGGTAGTTCACGGAATTTATTGCTGAAGTTTTTTTCATTGAAATTTAGCTCATAGCTGAGATAAGGTATCCGTTTCAAAAATTTATTTATTGTTTTTTCATCAATTGTTTCACTGGAAAAAATGCCAAGCTGTTGAGTTAGAATTGGTTGTACGATGTATTTAAGGAAGTATTTCTTCTTTACAGGTAGTGGCATTAAATACAAATAATTTTCAGCAATAAGAGCTTCCCAGTCTGGAGAAACAATATCTAAGTACCAAGAAAAAGCATAAAACATATGATTTTGAGAATTGGAGATTGTATAATCCCATTTTTCTTTGTCAATGTCTTTGTGTTTTAGATGAGTTATTTTCATTGAAGGTCGATTTCGATCCATTCTAGGATAAAGTCCAAAACAAAGATAGTTATTCTATATCGAAAGTTAATCAGAAAAATATCACAACTAAACATCTTTTGTAAATTCTTTAATCAGCGATTTTATTGCTTATATATTTTTTTATTCAAAAAGAATATGTAACTTTGAGCACCAATACATACAAAAATAATATGGCAAAGGAAGTAGTAAGCAATACTGGTGCAATGTACAACGCACTTACCAATGGTAGTAAGATTGTAGGTAAGATTTTTGCTGATAGTGATTTTCGAATTGACGGTGATGTTGAAGGTACCATAACTTGTAATGGTAAAGTGATAGTAGGTCAAAATGGACATTTGAAAGGTTCAATATCATGTTTAAATGCAGAGATTATTGGTCAGGTAGAGGGAGATGTTGTAGTGTCAGATACTTTGTCCTTGAGAGCGTCAGCAGTGATTAAGGGAGATGTAAAAACAAAGGTGTTAATGGTAGAGCCTAATGCTGTGTTTAATGGAACATGTTCAATGCGTGAGTCAATGCCAACTACTTCTGAATTGCAATAATTTTAAATTCAACAAGACTTTTGATAAATATGAACATACTAGCGTCGAAGGTAGCTTCGGCGCTTTTTTTTATATTACACAATAAAAGTTTTATTTGAATAGTTAAATTTAGAAGTAGAGCTTGAAAATGCTTGTAAACCAATTAATTCAATTTTGTTTTACACCATTATTTTGAATGTTTGAATATATTGATGAATAAAAATATTTAATTATATGAAAGCAAATATCGAATTTAAATCGTTCGTTGTAGAAGAAATTGAAGGAGCATTTGTCTCCAAAATCAAAATGTTAAATGTGTCAGATTTACCAGAAGGTGAGGTATTAATTCAGGTACATTTTTCTTCCATCAATTATAAAGATGCTTTATCAGTTACGGGTAATAAGGGGGTAACAAAATCTTTTCCTCATACGCCAGGAATAGATGCATCTGGGATAGTAGTAACTTCATCTGATACTAGGTTTAAAGAGGGTGATGAGGTAATAGTAACAGGTTATGATTTAGGAATGAATACCTCTGGTGGATTTGGTCAATATATTCAGGTACCGGCTGAGTGGGTGGTTAAACTTCCGTTGGGTCTGACATTAAAAGAATCCATGATAATAGGTACAGCAGGTTTTACAGCAGGTATATCTGTAAGTAGATTAGTAGAACGAGTACAACCAAACGATGGTCCTATACTGGTGAGTGGTGCTACAGGAGGAGTGGGTTCAGTAGCTTTGGCACTATTGAAAAAGCTTGGATATACTACCATTGCTGTATCAGGAAAAGAAAATGAATTTGACTTTTTGAGGAAATTAGGAGCTTCAAAGATTATCGCTCGATCAGAATTTCAAGAAATTGAGAAAAGACCAATTTTATCTGCACAATATGCAGGTGCAATAGACACAGTAGGGGGGACAATACTAGAAAATATCCTTAAATCTTTAAATCCGCTAGGTGTAGTAACAACTTGTGGAAGTGTTTCATCTACTCAGCTTAACATGACTGTATTTCCTTTTATCTTGAGAGGGATATCTTTGATTGGAATTTCTGCTCAGAATTATCCAACTCACTTACGAGCACCATTATGGTCAAAATTTGCAACAGATTGGAAAATAACATCCTTGTTGGATATTTATAATGAAATTGGCATGGAAGATATTCATACGGCAATAGAAAGTATTTTGAAAGGTCAACTTAAAGGAAGAACGATAATAAATCTTCATAAATAGTACCCATAGAAAATTTATTGAATAGCTCATCAACAGTGATATAACAAACATATTGTAATGTTTTTATAATATTTATTTTTTAAAACAAAAAAAAAAGTGCAATTTTGCACTTCATTTTGTGTTTAGAATATCACATATTATATATCATACCTTAAATGGCATTAGCAAACGAAAACTATCTAAAAACTCCAGAAATCTATTGTTACGATGAAATAGAACAACGAGTTAATGCCTATAAAATATTACATCCAAATACAAGTATTATTCGCCTTGGGATGGGAGATGTAACACAGCCTTTGCCATTCGAAGCTGTAAATGCTATACACATTGCTGTAGATGAATTATCGTCAGTAGATACATTTAAAGGTTATGGTCCACCACAAGGGTATGATTTTTTAATCGAAAAGATTTTGAAGGATTACCGAAGTATAGGGGTCAATCTTGATAAAGAAAGTGTATTTGTAAATGATGGTGCAAAATCTGATATTGGTAACATTGGGCATGTGCTGGGAAGAGATAATATTATTGCAATAACTGACCCAGTTTATCCAGTTTACGAAAATGCAACTATCATGAGTGGGCGGGCCGGAATCTTAAATGATGAAGATCAGAAATGGAGTAATATAGTATATCTAAATTGTTCTTCAGCATCAGGATTTAGACCTGAATTACCAAAAGAAAAAGTGGATGTCATATATCTATGTAATCCAAACAATCCAACTGGTACTGTATTGACAAAATCTGAATTAAAAAATTGGGTTGATTATGCGATTCACCATCAAAGTATCATAGTTTATGATGGAGCCTACGAGTCATTTATTAAAGAATCAAATGTACCTAAAAGTATTTATGAGATAAAGGGTGCAAAAAAAGTTGCGATTGAAATTAGAACCTTTTCAAAGTCAGCAGGTTTCACAGGTCTTAGATGTGGTTATTCTATTTTTCCACCTGAATTAATAGTTTATAACAAGATGGGTGAAGAAATTCCATTGATCAAACTTTGGAGTAGAAGGGTGGCTAATTATACAAATGGTGTTTCATATCTGGTACAGCGTGCAGCTGAGTCATTATATTCCAAAAGAGGTAAAGCAGAGACTTTGAAATTGGTAGATTATTATCTAACCAATGCCAATTTAATACGTCAAGATTTAATTCAATTGGGGTTTAAAGTTTTTGGAGGTGTCAATTCGCCTTATATTTGGTTTGAAACACCCAATGGAATGTCCTCTTGGAAGTTTTTTCATCAACTTCTATACGAACATCAAGTGGTTGGTACACCTGGTGTTGTATTCGGTACCTCAGGTGAGGGTTATATGCGATTTACTGGATTTAGTTCAAGGGAAAATACAATTGTTGCTTTAGATAGAATAAAGAAAGGTTTTTATTAGAAAAATTTATCAATAAATAATATAAATTATGTGTGGAATAGTAGGTTATATTGGTTGTCAACAAGCTTATCCGATTTTAATAAAAGGTCTTCAAAGGTTGGAATATAGAGGTTATGATAGCGCAGGAATAGCATTGATACATGGGGAAAAACTAAATGTTTATAAAGCAAAAGGTAAAGTTTCTGATTTAGTGGCATTTGCCGAGCAAAAAGATATTGAAGGAACAATTGGAATTGCACATACAAGATGGGCAACACATGGAGAGCCGAATCAGGTGAATGCACATCCTCACTTTTCCCAATCCGAAGAACTGGCTATTATTCATAATGGAATTATTGAAAACTATGCTTTGTTGAAAGAAGGGTTGAAAGAACACGGATATACTTTTTCAAGCGATACTGATACTGAAGTGTTGGTACAATTGATAGAGTATATTAAAAGATCAAACAAGGTAAATTTAGCAACAGCTGTACAATTGGCATTAAATGAAGTAGTTGGTGCATATGCTATAGCAGTTTTAGAAAAAGGACAACCAGACATTATTGTTGCAGCTCGTAAAGGAAGTCCACTGGTAGTAGGAGTGGGTGATGACGAGTTTTTTTTGGCTTCGGATGCCACACCAATTGTTGAGTTTACTAATCGAGTTGTATATATAGGTGAAGAAGAAATTGTGGTGTTACGTAGAAATAAAGAAATGCGTATCAAAACGATATCAAATGTTGAAAAAACACCTGAAATAAAGGAACTGGAATTGACTTTAAGCCAGTTGGAAAAGGGTGGTTTTCCTCATTTTATGATCAAGGAGATTTTTGAGCAACCAAAAACATTGAGCGACAGTATGCGAGGTCGTGTAAATGTAGAAGAGAATAATATAAAGTTAGCTGGTTTTATTGATAATAAGGAAAAATTTCTAAATGCGAAACGCATTATTATCACTGCATGTGGCACATCATGGCATGCAGGATTAATTGGAAAATATGCTATCGAAGAATTTGCTCGTATTCCTGTTGAAGTGGAGTACTCCTCTGAATTTAGATACCGCAAACCAGTTATTAACCCTGATGATTTAGTGATAGCAATATCTCAATCAGGAGAAACAGCAGATACTTTAGCTGCTGTTGAGTTGGCAAAAGACAACGGTGCTTTTATTTTTGGAATCTGTAATGTGGTGGGTGCATCTATTCCTCGAAATACGCATTCTGGTTGTTATACTCATGCTGGTCCAGAGATTGGAGTTGCTTCGACAAAGGCTTTCACTGCACAGGTAACAGTACTTACAATGTTAGCATTGATGATAGGTAAAGAAAAGTCAACAATAACTAACGAATTTTATATTAAAGTAGTAGAGGAATTGGGAAGAATACCTGCAAAAATTACCGAAATTCTGAAAGAGGATGCTAAAATTGCAGAATTTGCCAAAACATTTACTTATGCTCAAAATTTTATTTATTTAGGCAGAGGGTATAATTTCCCTGTTGCACTTGAAGGAGCATTGAAATTAAAAGAAATATCCTACATACATGCAGAAGGGTATCCCGCTGCTGAAATGAAACACGGTCCCATTGCGCTTATTAGTCAAGAAATGCCTGTTGTAGTTATAGCAACAAGCGCAGGTATGTATGAAAAAGTGGTGAGTAATATTCAAGAAATAAAGGCTCGAAAAGGTAGAATTATATCAGTGGTTACTGAAGGTGATGTGGTGGTAAAAGATCTTTCAGATTATTCAATAAGTATACCTGACACAGAAGAGTGTTTGGTACCACTTTTAGCCTCAATTCCTTTGCAATTGTTGGCATATCATATAGCTGTAGTTAAGGGATGTAATGTTGATCAGCCACGAAATCTAGCTAAATCTGTTACAGTAGAGTAATATTTTTAAACCCCTGCCTTCGTGTTGGGGTTTTTATTTTAAAGAATGAATTGAAATCAATATAGTTTAGTTTATTAATTATGTGTGGAATAGCTATGGTAAGGCTGTTAAAGCCTTTGGAGTATTATCAAGAAAAGTATGGCACTTGGCAATACGGACTTCAAAAAATGTATTTGTTGATGGAAAAACAACACAACAGAGGGCAGGAAGGTGCAGGTATAGCCACAGTAAAACTTGATATGCCACCAGGTGAGGAGTATATTTGGCGTGAGCGAGCTGAGGGTAAAAATGCGATACAAGATATTTTTGCAACCATCAATTCTAAAATGAAAAAAACATCTGAAGATGTTTACAATAATGCGGTCAAATCCAAAGAAATCTTCCCATTTGCAGGAGAAATGTATCTTGGACATCTTCGATATAGTACAACAAGTAAATCAGGATTATCTTATGTACACCCATTCTTGAGAAGACACAATTGGAAATCACGCACCTTGGTTATGGCCGGAAATTTTAACTTAACCAATGTGGATGAAATATTTGATGATTTAACATCCCAGGGTCAACATCCTAGAGATAAGGCTGATACTTTTTTGATGTTAGAATCATTGGGGCACCGATTGGATAGAGAAGTAGAAAAAGAATATGATATCATCAAGCAACGCTATTCAAATGATTTGGTAATAACTCGAAAAATAGAAGAGAATCTAGATATAGCAACATTTATAAGAAAAGCTGAGCGAAATTGGGATGGTGGATACGTAATATGTGGAATGCTTGGACACGGTGATTCCTTTGTTTTTAGAGATCCGAATGGAATTCGACCTGCATTCTACTATGCTGATGATGAGGTGTTTGTAGCTGCTTCTGAGCGCCCTGTTATTCAAACGGCATTCAATGTAAAAGAAGATAGTATCAAAGAGATCAATGCGGGGCAAGCAATTATTATTAAGAAAAATGGATTAATAAAATTTGAGACTATTCGAGATGCTGCACCAAATTTATCACAATGTTCGTTTGAACGAATATATTTTTCAAGAGGTAGTGATATCGATATTTATAAGGAACGTAAAATGTTAGGTTCATCCTTGTCCGAACCGATAATGAAAGCCATTGATGGTGATGTTGATAATACGGTCTTTTCCTTTATTCCGAATACAGCTGAAGTTGCTTTTTATGGTATGCGTGAAGGAATGAAGGAATTCAGTCAAAAACCTATTCGGGTTGAAAAGGTATTGATCAAAGATATTAAACTTCGAACATTTATCTCTAAGAATGATGAACGGAACGATTTGGCAACACATGTATATGATGTGACTTATGGTTCAATACGACGCGGAATGCTTGATAATCTGGTTGCAATAGATGATTCTATTGTACGAGGTACTACCTTGAAACAGAGTATATTAAAGATATTGAATCGTTTGGAGCCTAAAAAAATTGTTATTGTTTCTTCATCACCTCAAGTTCGTTTTCCTGACTACTATGGTATAGATATGGCTAAGATGAGTGAGTTTTGTGCTTTCAGAGCAGCCATTCAATTACTTAAAGATACAAATAGACAAAGTATTATTGATGAAGTTTACTCTAAATGTAAAGAACAAGAGAAATTACCAAAGGAAGAAATTTCTAATTATGTGGTAGATATATATAAGCCATTTACTCAAGAAGAAATATCAGACCAGATAGCAAAAATGCTAACTCCAAAAGAGGTAAATTGTCCAGTGAAATTGGTTTATCAAACAGTAGAAGGCTTACATAAGGCATGTCCTAATCATCCAGGTGATTGGTATTTTACAGGTAATTATCCTACTCCTGGAGGAAATAGAATGGTGAATATCGCATTTATCAACTATTATGAGGGATCTGAGAAGTGGTTGTAGTTAATTTTATCCCGAATGAATCATTAGAAATATTGAAAAAAGCCTTGGGAGCTAATTTGATAGCGATTGCGTATGCTTTAATGTGTAATTTGGTTTAATTCTACTATATAAATCAAAAATGAGCATCTATTAATTGATGCTCATTTTTTTTAAATATTTAGTTCAATTACTTGACCATAATCAATCTTCATCTCGAATGCTTTATCAATATCTATTATTTCTAGAACAGTAATCAATGCACGAATCACACCTGCATGTGTAAATAATAAAACTTGATTGAAATTTTTGTCTTTTATTTCAAGAATAAAGCTCTCTACTCGAGCCGTAAATTCAATGAGTGACTCTCCATTGGTGGGTTTTACTTCTTTCCAATTGTCAAACCATTTGTCTAATTGAGGATCTTCAATTTTATCCCAATATTTACACTCCCAATTTCCAAAGTTCATTTCCATTAATCGATTGTCCAATATCATGTCATTAAATCCACAATAACGAGCCAATTTCATACATCGTTCCAATGGACTAGAAAAGACAGCATCGAATTTTCTATTTTGAATTTTAGACAAAGCAAATTTTGCTTCCTTTTCAAAATTATCGGACACTGCAATATCACTTTGACCATAGCATATTCCTGGATTGATATTGAGAGAAGTATGTCTAATAAGTGTAATTTTCATCGGTACTATCGAATCTTGTTATTTATCTTAATACATTATAATACAGCAGCGTGAAGATGTAAAGACTCAATTCAGCCAGTAATGCTGTAGCACCACATATATCACCAGTATAACCACCAATTTTTTTTAAGGAATAAAGTCTAATAAGAAATACCACAAATATAGGAGCTAATAATGAAATCCATAGTTGATATGGGACAAATATACAAAAAGGACTTAATCCAACAATAAAACTGAATATAATTTGGGATAAATATGCTTTTTTGTATTCAGTTTTACTTTTACTTTGCGAAACTGTTCTAACATAAGGCAAAGTGTTTATCATTACTACAGTAAAAGTTTTTGACAGTGAATCTGCAGAAAAGATCATGAAAGCAATCACATCATGTGGTAATGCAACCAATGTGTTAGTGGTGATAAGGTAATAGAATATCAATCCAACTAATGCATAATTGCCTATGTGTGAGTCCTTCATGATACGGAGTATGTCCTCTTTCGATTTTCCACCTCCAAATCCGTCCATAAAATCACCCAATCCATCTTCATGAAGTCCACCAGTTAGCAGTACGCGTACTCCTAAAGCCAAGATGATGGCTATCATAGGAGGGAAGAGGATAGAAAATCCCCAAAATGCCAAAGCTGTAACTCCACCAGTAATCCAACCAGTAAGTGGCCATAAATAAATAATTTCTGAAAAACGTTCAGAAGGAATATTTATCCACTTCCAAAGGGGAATGCGTGTAAAAAAGATGATAGCAGCTGCTAGTTGATGAACGAATTTCTTCATTTATTCAAAATATTTTGTGACTTTAGCATGTTTAAATGTACTCATCTCATTGATCATTCTCACAGCCGAATCTACCAGTGGATAAGCACAGAGTGCTCCAGTACCTTCGCCAAGGCGTAATCCGAAGTATAACAATGGCTTGGCATTCAGATAGTCAATAACCAGTTTATGTCCAGCCTCATCGCCTTGATGTCCAAAAATGCAATATTCCAGCACTTCGGGGTAAAGTTTTGATGCAGCAAGTATGCAATTGGTCATGATAAATCCATCGATGAGAATCACCAATTTGAGTTCGGCAGCTTGAAGCATGGCACCTACAGCCATCACCATTTCATATCCTCCAAAATACTTCATTATGTCTGCAACGCTTCCATCGCCCTTGTAGTTGTCCATTGCTTGTTGGAGTATGATGTATTTTCTTTTTACACCTTCAGAGTCAAATCCACTTCCTGCACCTACACATTGTTCGAGTGGGATGCCAGTCAAAGCACTCATCCACATAGATGAGGATGATGTGTTACCAATGCCCATTTCTCCAAAACTGATGATATTGGTGCCCTCAGCATGACAATCTCTGACAATCTGTGCCCCATGTTCAATGCACAGATTTAATTCATTTACTGTCATTGCACTTTCATGAAGATAGTTACGCGTTCCTTTGCGTACTTTTCTGTCTATCAATACATCCAATTTTTCGAAATCATAATTGATGCCGCTGTCCACTACTTTCATCTTGATGCTGTGTTGGCGAGCAAGGAAATTGATACCAGCACCACCTTCCACAAAATTGAACACCATTTGCGGAGTTACTTCAGCAGGCGAATAACTCACACCTTCGGCTACAATGCCATGGTCTCCTCCGAATATAACGTGCTGTGGATTAGTTAGTTGTGGTGTGAGTGTTTTCTGAATACTTCCTATCTGAATAGCAAGTTCTTCTAGTCTTCCCAACGAACCTTTTGGCTTGGTGAGGTTGTCAATTTTTTCGATTAGAAAGGGAATGATGTCTTTTGTTGATGGTGTGATGTTGAATTTTTGTTTGAGCATGGAATTTATTATTAGTTTGTTAATCAATTACTTAATTTTCATTTTAATGCCTGAAATCATCAAAAATACCTCGTCTGCTTTTGCAGCGATGTGTTGGTTGACCCACCCGAGGAGGTCGTTGAATCGTCGTTGCAGATCATTGGTGGTAGTTCCTCCAAGCCCCAGTTCGTTGGTGACAAAAATAAGTGTTGCCTGTTGTTTAACCAATTTATCAAATCGCTCGATTACAGAAGTTAAGGAATATTCTACATCTCCATTGGATTCGGTGAAGAAATTGGTAGCCCATAACGTAACACAGTCAATGACCACCACTTCGTTGTTTAGATTCAATAGGTGTAAGTCTTTCAATTCTTCTATATTAGTCCACTGTGTACCTCTATCTGTTTTGTGGCGCTCTATGCGCTCACGGTGCTCATCGTCCCAAATGGCTGATGTGGCAAGGTAAACCGGATTGGAGCTTAGCGAAAGTGCCAGTTGCTGCGCATAGGTGCTTTTGCCAGAGCGCTGTCCACCAGTGATGAGGATGATTTTTTTTGTCATACAATTTTTCTTTCAAATAATTGAATGGATTATTGGAAAGTATTATGATTTCCAATCAATAAAGTGAAATCCATTTTCGAAACGAAACGAGTTCTCTGTAATTTTAATTTTGGATTGATGCAAAGGACTATTAATAACAAATGAATGAAATTCGCCATCCTCTCCACATGGGCAGATTCCTTGATTTTCAAGTTCTTTTATCATTTCTTTATTGTAAACTTTACCTAGATACTTTTGCCCCATTGTTTCATTACACGATACCACTATGTTTTCGATACCATTTTCCAAAATCTCGGTAGCTATCTCACTGCGCTTACGTTCCCACAAGGGTAAAACAGGTTCAAGCCCTACAATATGACAAATTCTTTCTTGCCACTCACGGTGAGCAATGAGATCAATATCACCATATATAATAGCTTGAAGTTGATAATCTTCCTTAGCTTTTTTCAAGGCGTTTACAAAATTGGTTTCGTATTCAATAGAACTTGTAGGTATTGTTAGAAGCTCTATATTCATGGATATTGCTTGTTTGCGTAGCAAATGTACTGGCAATCCATGCGAACGCGAAGTAATCCCATCTACATCCATCATGTTTATAAGCACTACTGGATTGTATCCCATTTTTATGGCTTCCATCATTGCATAGCAACAATCTTTGCCACCACTCCATGAGCAAATAGCATTTTTCATTTTTATTTGGATTTTAGTTGAAAATAATATCGAGGTTTATAATCTGGTAATAGTTCTGGGTGAAATATATGAACCAAATCGGCCAATACAATATCGGGTTCCATCGGTCCTTGTTCGTAAAAGGGTGATTTGGCTGAATTCACAGCAAAAACCTTATTGTTTTTCAATGCGTCAAAGTTTTTGTAAAGTTCGTATTCATTAGCCAAACTAGTTATTGTAGTGTTATTCGCAATATTGTTATATTTAAATAGCCAAAAGTCAGCATGAATGGCCTTAGCAAATACTTTTTCGAAGCTTAGTGGAACGGAACCAGAATTTTTTAAATCCGCCCATAAATACTTGGCACCCGCATCTTTTAAAAAATTCCCCATATAACTTTTCCCTCCAGCAATATACCAGCTATCACCTGTTTTCTTTTCACAAAAAACAGTGGGTCGTTGAGTTGTTTTTTGCACTTTAATACAAAGAGAATTGTAATTGGATTCTATTTTTGAAAAAATTACATTTGCAATCGAGTCCTTACCCAAAAAAGCAGCTTCAAATTTAATCCATTCGGTTCGTCCCAGCGGTGATTCTTCCATATAGGAGGCATCTTTTACAACATTTATTCCCAATGATTTAAATTTATCATTTGCACCATCTTCAAAAGGTGATATGACTAGTACGTCTAACTTGGAAGCTAATACTTTTTCTGTATTTAGAGCCGTGTTCATTCCCAAATTTAAAATTGTTCCATTAGCAATTCCCTTTGTGATTTCAGGAATATAAACGTACTCGGGTTCACCCACAGCTACAATCTTATTTATATCTCCAAGCATTTTGTATTCACCTGCAAAAATAGCAGAACAGGTTCCAGCTCTCAGTATTGGGACACGTACCACCATTCCTTGAGGTAGGTTCTGAGGTGTTGGCTTTTCTCGGTCAACTAATATGTAGGTTTCCATGGTGATGGTAGTATCCCACGGATTTCGTACAGTGATTTGAGTATAATCTTCAAATTTATCAATTCTAAAACCACGAGCATATTTAATTCCGGTTTTGTTTTGATTCTGATTAGTAATCTGTTTGTGTTTATTAGTGGAATTTTTACAAGCCAAAACCAGACCAGATAATAGTAGTATAAGTGCTATATCTTTTGTTTTCATTTGTTTAAGTGTGTTTAATTGAATGAAATGTGTAGTGTAAAGTATAATAACATTGATATTACTACCATCACTATTTCAGTATATTGGTTAATTTTTAAAGCAAAAATTAAATTGTGACGTTGTATTACTTTTTCGTTAGTACCTATATATGGTTTCTCAACTTTAGTTCCAAAATAATAATTCGGACCTCCAAATCTACAATCGAGCATTGCTGCTAATGCTGCTTCTGGGTAACCCGAATTTGGACTTCTGTGATTTTTTGCAATGCTGAATGTAATGCCTATCTTCTGGATTTGATTACCAACCATTAACATAATAATAGCAGTGATTCTAGCTGGTATAAAATTCATTATATCATCAATTCGTGCAGCAAATCTACCATAATACAGATAGCGTGTATTTTTATAACCTATCATGGAGTCGAGTGTATTGATCATTTTATATGTCATCATACCAGGTAAACCCAATAATGTGAACCAAAAAAGCGGTGCAATAACTCCATCATTTAGATTTTCGGCTAAAGTTTCTAGTGCTGCAATTCGAATTTGCTGAGCATCCAAGCACATGGTGTCACGTCCTACAATGCGTGCAAGCTGTTGACGCCCTTTAACTATTGATACTTCCAATGTGTCAAATACAGCTTTGACCTCACGACAAAGTGTCTTTCCTGCTAAGCAGAAGAATATCAATAAACTACTAATACAATACAGCAAAACTTGTGAAAGCTCACGAGCGATAATCAGAGAAAAATAAGTGAGAATAAATGTGAGAATCATGAGCAATAGGGTACTTAACGCACCTTTTAGAATAAGCCATTTACCTCTGTTCAGCTTTCTCTCAAAGAGGCTAATTAATTTGCCAAAACCAACTATTGGATGTGGTAAATAATCAGGATCACCCCATAGCTTATCGAGTACAAATCCAGTGAACAGTGATGCAACCATTATATAAGTTGAGTCCATTTGATTAACTTGTTTATTAGTAGGTTGTTGTTGTCGCGTGAGAGTGTGTTTAAACGTATTAGCTGTTGTCCGTCGTTGGTAAAGTTACATGCATCTCGTATTAAAATTCCATGCTGAAGAAGATAGGTTTTTAGATGAGCTGCATTTCCATGTTGTAATTGAACCAAAAAAAATGGTGTTTGACTTTCAATACATTTAAACCCAGGTATTGAATCAATTTTTTCTGTAAAATATTTTTTCTCAATCAGCCATTTCTCAATGTTGAAGAATGTATTCTCTTTTTGAAGAATGTAACGCAGCGACTGAATGGCTAAAGTGTTTATATTCCATGGAATACAGTATTTGATAATATTATGCATTAAGGTAGAAGAACCACATAAATAACCAATACGTATGCCTGGAATTCGATATCTTTTGGTAAAAGAGTATATAAAGACAATATTTTTATATTGATTAACTAGTTGTAAATCATATGATTCAGCGAGTGTAAATTCATGAAACGATATATCGAAAACAAAGTTAGTATTAGGAAATTGACTGACCAATGCCTTGCATCGGGTTTCACTTATTATAGTCCCATCAGGATTGTTGGGGGTGCATATCCAAACTAAATTTGGGTGAAGATTCTTAATTTGTATTTCCAATTCAGAAAGTCCACATTTGAATATCTGATGATTGTTCAAAATGCATGCTTTTTGATACTCCGAAAATGTAGGGGAAACAATCAAAGATTTTTGTGATTGAAATGCTTGAGCTAATACATAGATACCTTCGCAAGTTCCGTTGCAAAGCATCAATTGAGACGTTTGGACATTAAGCTTATTTGCCAACATCATTTTGACTGATTGATTTTGCCATTCGGGGTAGCGCTCAATAGTTGTGAGTTTATTGTTAAGAAATTTATATAAGCCATCATTATCAGAATCGTACCACATATTGGAGCTGAAATTTGCTACTAGCTCAACCTGAAAATCATCACCATGTTCGCTCGGATGGGTGGTATTAGATTCCATATTATTCTGTTTGGTCATAGTCATCGATTACAAAGTTTGTGAATGATATTCAGAGTTTGACCCTAAGATTTTGTAAAAGTACTCCATATTTACATGCTTTCGAACATGGTCTGCCAGTTTGTTGTATTGTTCCTCTTTGAATTTAAAGTAATCAAATTCGATAGCTGTTTTTTCATTGATAAAAGGCTGTAAAAGTAGTTCTACAAACTCAGCATTATCGAGAATGCCGTGAAGGTAGGTTCCATAGCAGTTCTTACTTATGCATCCTTCCGGCGCACCTTCTTCCAAAGTATTTAAAGCCTGGGGCTTGTCAGAAAGTACTGTAGTTCTACCATTGTGTATTTCGTAGCCTGTGCATTGTGTTTTGCCACCAAGTAAGCTAAACTTCACTTGTTTGGTGATTTTTGTTCCATCAAGTTCTGTAGTTATGGGAAGTAGGTTTAGACCTGGCAATTGTTTGATTTCGCTTTCTATTTCATGTGGGTCAGTAATGACTTTGCCTAGCATTTGGTAGCCACCACAGATGCCTAGTATGGTTTTTCCGTCAGTATTAGCTTGAATGATGGCTTTTGCCATGCCCGATTTGCGCAAAACCATGAGGTCGTGTAGCGTACTTTTTGTTCCAGGGATAATGATAATGTCGGCATGCTTTAAGTCATCGGGAGCATTGGTGTAATACAGATGGATTCTTTCGTCTTGTTCCAGTGGGTTGAAATCAGTGAAGTTGGACATGTGTTGCAACAATACCACAGCTATGTTTACTTTTCCATTAAGTGCTGCTCTGTTTTTGGTATGTAGCATCACCGAGTCTTCCTCTTCGATGTGGATGTCTTTGAAATAGGGTATAACTCCCAATACAGGGACTTTGCAAAGGTCTTCCATCATCTTGATGCCCGACTCAAAAAGACGGATATCACCTCTGAATTTATTTATAATAATTCCTTTGATGAGTTTTCGTTCTTCTTCGGTGAGCAGCATTATAGAACCATAGACTGATGCAAATACCCCTCCACGGTCAATGTCGGCTACTAGTATCACATTGGCTTTGGCATGTGCAGCCATAGGCATATTCACTAGGTCCAGTTGGCGCAGATTGATTTCAGAAATACTTCCAGCACCTTCCATCACAATGGGGTTGTATATTGATGCCAATCGGTCGAAGGCTGTGCACACTTCTTTGCGTAGTTCGGTTTTGTTGTTGGAAGTAAAATAATCAACAGCTTCTTGATTCCCAATGGATTTACCGTGAAGTACCACTTGACACATCGTATCTGTAGTGGGTTTCAGTAGCAAAGGATTCATATCCGTATGGCATGGTACACCGGCTGCTTCGGCTTGCACAGCTTGAGCGCGTCCTATCTCCAGGCCTTCGGGGGTGGCATAGGAGTTCAGTGCCATGTTTTGAGCCTTGAAGGGTGCTGGAAGGTATCCGTCTTGCCTCAAAATTCGACAAAAAGCAGCAGTAATAACGCTTTTGCCCACGTCACTACCTGTACCTACAAACATGATGGGAGATAGAGTTTTTTTTGATATCATTTTTCGATTCCTATTCGTGCCTGTACGCCTTTTTGATAATAATGTTTTACCTCTGTCATTTCAGTTACCAAATCAGCATATTGAATTATTTCGTGTGTAGCATACCTTCCAGTGATGATAATTTCGGTATGTTCATTCCTTTGTTCAATTACTTGAATCAATTCTTTTACAGAAAACAGGTTGTAGAAAACCGCAATATTGGCTTCGTCAAGTATGATGATGTCGTATAGATTTGAATTGATAGCCAAGGCTATTTCATTAAGTCCATTTTGAGCAGCTACTATATCTTCCTGCTTTGGTTTTTCGAAAATAAAGCATCCCAATCCAAATTGCTTAATGGTAATATTTAGCAGGTGATGTTGTATTGTTTTCAGCTCCGAATATTGCTTACTTTTAGCAAACTGCCCAATATACACTTTTTTGCCAGCACCTAGAGCTCTTACAGCCAGTCCAAGAGCAGCAGTGGTTTTACCTTTACCATTGCCCGTATATACTTGAACATATCCTTTGTTTTGTTGATTTTCCATGTTTTGGATAAAAAGAATTAAGGAATAACCACCTCCGAGCTATGGCAGTTACTGGCTGAGTGGTTATTCCTGTCGTTGATCTTGCTTAGAGATGTTATTTGTTGGTAATGAAAATGGTTTTAATTGGATTTATTCCAGTGACAAATGAGAATTTAAATGCACCATCTTTGTCGTAACAATACATTTTCCCGTTAGAAACATAATCTGATTCACCAATATAAATGTCTTTTGAAATTGGATTGATATCGATGCAATATGGAGTTTTGAATATGCCATCACCTTTAAGAAGACTATTTGAACTAATTGATGATGATTTTGTATTGTAAACTACAAGTTTCTTATCAGTTGCGTCCCAATTTAAATCATATGAATAGGTGATGATGTATAAATTATCACCATCTAACTCCATATCTCTAGGTGTAATATTTGAAATAACTGAAATTTGAGGAGTCGTTCCATCAACAATTTTTTTAAGCGATGGCATAATCGTAGAATAATTTCCCATTGCAAGAACATATATATTTCCTTGATTGTCAGAAACTATATTTTGAGGATTTAAACCTACTGTGATTGATTTTTCTACTGCAAATGAAGTTGGATTAATTACCGCTACTGTACTGTCTTTTACTGTATTAAGACCACCTGAAATAGCAACATAAAGTTTGTTGTTAGCTACCACAATTCCTTCTGGATTAGGCCCAACTTTCACAGTCTTAGTGACACTTAAATTCACAGTATCCAAACATGCAACAGTACCATCCCACTGAGTGACATAAATATTACCATTGAATGAAGCCATATAACGTGGAAAGCTCGGTACGCCTGGTGCACTTTCCATGCTTATGGTTTTTGTCAATTTTGCTGTTTTGGCGTTTAACACCTGAATGGTACTTGAATTATAAACAACGATGTAAAGTTTTGAACCATAGATGAGTGCATCTTGGCCTGTATCACCTAGTCCTTTGCTGTTTTGAAGGTTGAAAATATCAGCAGTTATTTCACTCTTTGTAAGATCATAAAACGAAAGACTTGCATTGTTTTTGCCATAACTTCCTGAATTAAGTACATAAGTTCCTGTAGTAATAACTGGGGTTGATGGTTCATCTTTTTTAGGATCACAAGCTGTAAATGTAAATGCAGTTGCTCCAAGTAAAATACTTGAAATAAAAAGGTTTTTAGTTTTCATAATGATTAATAATTGATTGATTGTTAAATATATAATTGTTATCTATAGATTAAATGTTAGTGTTGTTTTGAGATTCCGTCCTGGCATTGGGTAATATTGCACTATCTGATATTGAACATCAAATATATTATTGACTTCACACTTCAAGCTAAGCCATTTATGAGTAAATCTAAAGTAAACACATTGATCAACGAATGTGGGTAGTAGATTTCTGTAATCAGAGTTTTGTCCGTTATATCTATATCCCGAATATAAAATTGAATATGCGCAATCAAAATGCCCTATCTCATAAAATATGCTTGACGACCCCGAATGAAAAGGGGTGTATGGAATCTGATCGCCATATTGTGGATCGCCCAAAGTAAAATTGGTTGCACGTTGAAAGGTGTAATTGAGCTGTAAACTGATTTTACTTTTTTGTTTCAATTCTTTTGACAGAACAAAAGATGCATCTACACCTTTGATATCAACCATGCCGATATTTCTGACCGACGAAAATCCCCCGTGAGGCTCAATCGTGATTTTGTCTAAAATGTTGTTGTAATAGGCATCGACACTTATTTTGAAATAAAGACGTTGCGGATGAGCTTGTGATTCGTAAAGAATACCAATATTGTATTGATTGGTTTTTTCAGGTTTCAGATTACTGCTAAACATTTCATGGTAGTAGATTTCAGAAAATGTAGGAATTCTAAAAATATTTTTGTAAAATGATCGTAAAATAAATTCCTTATCCTGAAGAGGTTTAAATGAAATACTGGCACCGGGTGTCAAGTTCTTCAATGTGTTCTGATTCTCTATAGTGTTGGAGGTTTCGATGCTTGAGTATAGGAGATTCGTTCCGAAGGTAAGCTTTCTTGAAATATATTTTACTGCCAAATTGCTAAGCCATGTTTTTCTTACAGGTGTTCCTATCACAGCATTGATACCATTAGATGTGGCTATCAAAGTATTATAATTCCAATCGCTTGACAATGAAGTAACCAAATTATCGGTAGCATAGTATTGGACTGTACCAGTCAAGTAAAGTTCATTTTGCTGGTAAAAATTGGTCAGAGTATTGTCTGGAATAGAGTAATATTTTACACTTTTATCAGTATATTTTAGGTTATTGTCGGAATACTTAGCCGAAAACTGGTATTGGATCTTACAATTTTGCTTATTTTCATAATGTAATTGTGAGAAAAATTCATTTTCCAAAAACCTTTGGTTGGAATAGTTTAGAAATGGCGTACCTATAATGATAGCACCTGGCAAGCCTCTATCTGAATAGAAATGATTGAATTTAATACTTAGCAATTCAAAAGTTGAAAATCGATAGATGCCATTAATAGTGTTTCTAGAAGATAGAATGTCCGAGTTTGTTCTTTTTCTTGTCTCTGTATTTTTGCCATCGATATAGCTAAACGGATATTCGTTTTTAGCATTAAGTGCATCACTAGTCAAACTAATCCCCAACTTTTTATTAAAGTTTTTGCTCACGTATGCCGAACCGTTGTACATGCCGAATGAGCCAGCTTTTGCTACAGCGCGAGCATGAAAGGTGTGGAGTGAATCATAGTGGGGCTGACATGTTGAAATTGATATTACACCCGAATAGGCAAACATGCGTGCTGGTTGGAAAATAGTACTTGGCTGCCCATTAAATACTGAAACTTCTGCTATATTTTCGGAACTGAATTTTCCCAAATCTATCATGCCACTTTGTGCATCACTCATCATCACTCCATCATAGCTCACACCTGTATGTAGTGCATTTAATCCACGAAAAGCCACTGTCTTTTGACCACCTGCACCACCATAGTCTTTCACTGTAACGCCCGAAAAGTGCTTGGCAATATCAGCTACATTATCCACATTGAGTTTGGCAATATCTATGGCTGTAATTTTTTGGGATGGCAAGTTGGTGTTGATAGTAGTCACTGATTTATCCCGTACTTCCACTTCGTGAAGCTCTTTGTGATTCATCGAATCCAACTCCAAGTCAAAAGCCATCACGTGAAAGGACGTAAGACTAACCAACAATAATATTAAATAACGTAAGTACGTATAAATTTTTTGCACAACCATAACTATTTGACGATGAATAAACCGCTCAAATAGCTTTCGGAAACGAAGAAAACAATGGCAAAATGATGACAAATTTTTGCTGATGTTTCGTAGCTTTTTCCTCGAAAGCTTCTGAAAATTGATAAGCATGTTGGCAGGTCTTCTGACTTACTCTCATTCTGAACGCCTTCCCAGAAATTATTACTTCCAGTGGCATTGGTATTGTTCATAATGTGTGATAGAGCTTACAGCAGCGGGACTGTACAGGATTTACACCTGTTTCCCTTTTAATCCCGTTTGGCGATAACCAAACAAGAACCAATTGCGATACAAAGGTAAGATTTTAAATTGGAACTGACCCTCGTTTTTTTGAAATATTTTTGAAGATGATTTGTAAATAACAGAAATATAGATTATTATGTACTTGTTTTAGGCAGTTCTTTACTATTTAGAAAGCGAATATGCATTTTCTAATGAGTAATTTAGTTTAAAGCCTTGAGCTTAAAATCACATATTCTTATTATTAGAAATATACTTAGTAACGAATTCGTCGTATTTATGTTACAAATTAGATAGGGGAAATTATTACTGCAGTAATTTTGAATTTAATTTTCAGCTGCCTAAAATAAATTAAGTACTTTTGTATAGCAATATAAATTACAAACTGAAATAGAATCAGCTATGAAAATAAGTGGTTTTACAATGGTAAAAAATGCCAGCAAATTTTACTTTCCTATTAAAGAGTCAATCCAATCAATTCTTCCTATTGTTGATGAATTTATTGTTGCGTTGGGCGATTGTGATTAAGGCGACAATACATTAGAGAAAATTGAATCACTTCAATCAGATAAGGTGAAAATATTCCATAGAAAATGGTCGGAGGATGATTTTAAGGATGGAAAAATATTTGCTCTTGAAACCACATTTGCACTTTCTCAATGCAAAGGAGATTGGTGCATCTACCTTCAAGCTGATGAACTAATTCATGAAAATGACCATGAGAATATTCTTAATGCTTGCTCAGATAATTTGAATAATTCATCTGTAGATGGATTGTTATTCAACTACCTTCATTTTTTTGGTGATTATGACCACTATCTACCTGTTCACGGATGGTACAAGAATGAGATTAGAATTGTTAGAAATAATTCAGGAATCTATTCCTACAAAGATGCACAGTCGTTTAGAAAAAATGATAATGAAAAACTACATGTTCTACCCATCAATGCCTATATATACCATTATGGATGGGTAAGACCACCCCATTTAATGCAATCTAAAAAGAAAGAGCAAGATTCAATTCACAATGGCAAAGACTTTACAGAACAAATATACAAGTTAAAACCAAATGAGTTTGACTATGGTGCTTTGGGACTTATTCCAAGATATAACAGGACTCATCCAAAAGTGATGGATCAAATGATATCAAGGATTAACTGGAAAAATAAACTGAACTACTCAAAAACAGCAAGTCTCAACCGAGACAAGATGAAACACGAACGCCTTAAATATAAAATTATAACTTTTTTTGAGAATACGCTTAATGGTGGAAAGGATTTCGTAGGATATAGCAATTGGATTCTAGTAAAGAAATGATTTTTTTTAATTATACAGGATCCACGTTTATAGCTGAGTCCTGTGGTTTGACCTTTACAAAAAAAACTTGGACCTTACTCTCTATTTTAAATCATCCAATCCCTATTTCTCTACTTCTTTTCTCAGTCGATTCAAATCGAGAATCGTAACTTCTTTTTTATCCAACATTATCATTCCTTCATCCGATAGTTCTGCCAGTGAGCGAGCTAGCGATGGACGGGCTACCGACATCATTTCAGCTAGTTCGGTTTGGTTTTTCTGTAGGTTAAATTTGCTTTGACCAACCGATTGCTCTATCAGATAATGAGCTATTTTTCCACGAATGGTTTTGATGGATAGCAGTTGAAGGCGGTCGGTGAGAAACTGGGTGCGGTTGGAGTTGAACTTTAGGAACTGATTCATAAACTTGGGGTTGGTACTCATCAACTGAAGTACAGCCGATTGCGGAATTTTGAGCACTTCCACGTCTTCCAGACTGGTCACATCTACAGGGAATCGATTATTGTCCGAAAACAAAAATGCAGGTGCCAATGGGCGAGGAGCATGAATAGTTTCTATACGCATCACATTGCCAGCTTCGGTGATCATCTCAGTTTTCACACTTCCTTTAACCAACACATACAGTGCATCGCATGTAGTGCCTTGACGGATAATCAATTCATTTTTAGAATGTTCTATTACTTTGCAGTTGAGACTGCTCAGAAACTCATCTTCATTTACTATCCCCAATGTACCACAAACTGGGCAATCGGCCAAGCGTACTGTTTTCATCTGTTTAAAGACTCCCCAAACCCCTCCGAAATAGGGGATGTAAGACGTAGTTTTAAATGTTCAACTTTATACTATGTAAGATTTCATTTTGAAACTTTGACAAAAGTAGAACAAATTTCCATACTGTAACATATGTGACAGTTTATAATCTTCAGGATGGACTACATTTGCATTGTAAATCAATTATAAACCAAATCGAAATGACCCAAAATAATCAATTCAAACTTGCTACTGAAGCACCTCGACCTCAATTTCCCAAAGCTGAAAAATTTAGTTTGGCAGAAAGTGTGGCTTATTCCGACGGAGCAATAATGAGTAAAATCATCCTTCGGAATGTACAAGGTAATCTCACTCTTTTTGCTTTTGATAAAGGCGAAATGTTGAGCGAACATACTGCGCCATTTGATGCTATGGTTCAGGTACTTGACGGAACAGCTGAAGTAATCATTGACAAACTGCCACATACACTTTCTACAGGTGATACCATCATCATGCCTGCCAATGTGCCACATGCACTGATTGCGGTAGAAAAATTTAAAATGTTGCTAATCATGATAAAAGGTTAAAGAACAATCAATTCAAATATCTACTAATTTCGTCTCACTATTTGTGAGACTAATATTCAACTAATACCGCCGTAGGCTTTTAATATGAAACGAACAATAATAGAAATAGACGAAGCACTATGCAATGGATGTGGTGCTTGTGTGACAGGGTGTCACGAAGGAGCACTTCAAATGATAGATGGTAAAGCTCGAATTATCAGCGATTTGTTTTGCGATGGGCTAGGGGCTTGTATTGGTGAATGTCCTGTAGGTGCCATTCAGTTGATCGAGCGAGATGCTGAGCCCTATGATGAAATCAAAACCATCATCAACATGATTCCTAAGGGTGAAAACACAATTTTGGCTCATCTTAAACACCTGAAAGAGCATGGTGAAACAGGTTATTTGAAACAAGCCGTTGGTTACTTGCGAGAACAGGGTATACAAGTTGATTTTGCAGCAGTGCATAATATGCCTTTGCCTAATTCTAGTGCTGGTTGTGGTGGTGGTTGTCCGGGTAGTGCGGAACGTACATTTACATCAGCACCTGCACAAAAATCAACTCCAGCATTTAAAATGGCTCCGAATGAATCACTAGCTTCACAACTCCGCCAGTGGCCAGTGCAACTACACTTGCTTAATCCTCAGGCTACGTATTTCCAAAAGGCAGATGTGGTGCTTGCTGCCGATTGTGTAGCTTTCAGCTATGCCGATTTTCACAATCGTTTTCTTGCCGGAAAAACATTGGCTATTGCTTGTCCTAAACTCGATTCCAATAAAGAAGTCTATGTAGAAAAACTAAAAACCATGATTCAATTATCTCACATCAATACACTTACGGTTATTATCATGGAAGTTCCATGTTGTGGTGGATTGTATCAATTGGCTGCAAAAGCGGTAAGTGAATCAGAAGTTAAGATTCCACTCAAACTTGTGATTGTAGGAGTTCAGGGCAATATAATTAAAGAAGAATGGGTGTAAAATCACGATTAAGAAATTTCAAATATAAACTAAATTAAACAAATGATTATGAACATGTTTTGCTATCAATGTCAAGAGGCGTCAAAAGGTACAGGTTGTGAAATAAGCGGTGTGTGTGGTAAAACTCCCGAAGTGTCAGCCCTTCAAGATTTATTGGTATATCAGGTGAAAGGATTGTCGCACCTTACCACAGCATTACGTCTGGTAGAAGTGGAGAGTATAGAGGCAAATAAATTTATTGTTGAAAGTCTTTTTATGACTATCACCAATGCAAATTTTGACGATACTCGTTTTGTGAATCAAATTAGAAAAGGATTGAAACTAAGATCAGAATTAAAAGTATTGCTTCAAAATCATCAAGTGGAAGTGCAAGAAACAGAATTGCTAACATGGACAGCACTTACCATAACCGAAATGGAACAAATAGCACAAAAAGTTGGGGTGTTGTCTACTGAAAATGAAGATGTTCGTTCGCTACGTGAATTGATAGTTTATGGACTCAAAGGAATGGCTGCTTATCTGGAACATGCTTGGAATCTAGGTTATGACGATACAACGGTGTATTCATTCATTCAGCGAGCACTGGTTGCCACCACCAACGACCAGCTTACAGGCGAAGAACTCACTGCCTTGGCTCTCGAAACTGGACAGTACGGTGTAAGTGTAATGGCACTACTGGACAATGCCAACACTTCTACTTACGGAAATCCAGAAATCACGAAAGTAAATATTGGTGTAAGAAATAATCCTGCCATTCTTATCAGCGGACACGATCTTAAAGATATGGAAGAATTGCTTCGTCAGACAGAAGGCACAGGCGTGGATGTGTATACTCACAGCGAAATGTTACCTGCGCATTATTATCCAGCATTCAAGAAATACTCACACTTTGTGGGCAACTATGGTGGTGCATGGTGGAGTCAGGTGAGTGATTTCGAGTCGTTTAATGGACCTGTACTATTTACTACCAACTGCATAGTTCCACCAAGAAAATCGGCAACTTATACCGATAGAATTTATACTACAGGTGCTGCTGGTTATCCCGGTTTTGTGCATATCGAAGAAGGTAAAGACGGTGAGGCAAAAGACTTTTCGGCAATCATTGCTCATGCCAAACAACTGGCAGCTCCTACAGAAATAGAGACAGGTGAAATTGTAGGTGGATTTGCTCATGCTCAGGTGTTTGCATTGGCAGATAAAGTGGTAGACGCTGTAAAATCAGGAGCCATTCGTCGGTTTTTTGTGATGGCGGGCTGCGATGGACGTATGAAAGAGCGTAATTATTACAGCGATTTTGCTCAGCAACTGCCTGCTGATACTGTTATTCTCACTGCTGGATGTGCCAAATACCGATACAACAAATTACCATTGGGCGACATAGGCGGAATACCTCGTGTGCTGGATGCAGGTCAGTGCAACGACAGTTTTTCACTAGCGGTGATAGCGCTTAAACTGAAAGAAGTATTTGTACTGAACGACATCAACGATTTGCCAATCACTTACAACATAGCTTGGTACGAACAAAAAGCCGTCATCGTACTATTGGCATTACTTCACCTTGGTGTAAAAAACATTCATCTCGGTCCTACACTTCCCGCCTTCCTGTCACCAAATGTGGCAAAGGTATTGGTTGATAACTTCGGTATAGCGCCCATAGGAAGTGTGGAAAAGGATTTGGAAATGTTTTTGGCATAAGGTAGGATGTCTATTGTTTAGCTAAAAATAGTAAGTTGATATTTACTAAGTTATTTGAACAAGACCTCACAGGTTTTTAAAGCCTGTGAGGTCTTGTTTTAATTGTTTGTTTTATTGTAGAGACGCGACATACCATGTATGTAGGGTGGGGAAAAAATATATGAGATTAATTCAGACGGGTTTGAAACGTAATCACTTATTGTAAAGAAGCGGCATGCCAGGTCTCTACTTTTTAAACGATTTAAAAAAATCTCTCCCACATTCATGATAAAGAAGATAACGAATAAACTACAATTCTACCTTTTTTAGTACTTTTGTATTTTATAAAGTTTACAGAAGTGATAGAAATTATTCCCGCCATCGATTTGATAGATGGCAAATGCGTACGTCTCTCGCAAGGCGATTATTCTCAAAAAACAGTTTATAACGAGAATCCTCTGGAGGTGGCCAAGATGTTTGCCGATGCTGGCATTCGTCGTCTGCACTTGGTGGATTTGGATGGCGCAAAGGCACACCATATTGTCAACCATAAAGTGTTGGAGACTATCACCAGTAAAACAGATTTGATAGTTGATTTTGGGGGAGGACTAAAAACCGATGATGACTTGCGTATTGCCTTTGAATGTGGGGCAAGTATGATTACCGGTGGGAGTATAGCCGTCAAAGATCCAAATACCTTTTCGTCCTGGATTTCAAAGTTTGGCGCTGATACCATCATTCTTGGTGCCGATGTGAAAGATGAGAAAATTGCTGTAGGAGGCTGGATAGAAACCACTGATTTGGAATTGCTTCCGTTTATTAACAGCTATGTAAATCAAGGTGTTACGAAAGTAATCTGTACCGATATCAGCAAAGATGGAATGCTTCAAGGCACTGCTGTAGATTTATACAAAAAAATACTCAAAACATTTCCAGATTTATTCCTCATCGCTAGCGGTGGTGTTAGCTCATTAGCTGATATTGAATTGTTGGTTGAAGCATCTGTACCAGCAGTAATTACAGGGAAGGCTATTTACGAAGGTAAAATAAAGTTGGCAGATCTAACAAAATTCATTCTTTAATAAGCTGTTTTTTGAAAATATTAATCATTAGATATAAATACAAATGTTGAAAGAAATTTTATCAATCACAGGCAAATCAGGGCTCTATAAGTTAGTGTCACAAGGGAAGAACATGTTAATTGTCGAATCTTTGATTGACGGAAAACGTATTCCTACTTATACCAAAGACAAAGTTGTTTCACTAGGTGATATTGCAATTTTTACAGAAACTACAGAAATTCCTTTAGGTCAAGTATTTGAAAATATCAAGTTGAAGGAAAATGGTGCCGAAGCTCCCATAAATCCAAAAGCAGATAATGAAGTTTTGCGCAAGTACATGTCCGAAATACTTCCCGATTACGATAGAGATAGAGTATATCCAAGTGATATACGAAAGTTGATTTCTTGGTACAACATTCTTGTTAAAAGTAATAAGACTGATTTTATTGAAGAAGAAAAAGTAGAAGCTGTTGCTAATAATTAATTTTCGATTTTTATTAATTGAATTCCTTTAAAGTATTTATATGATTGTCCAATCCATTTGTGACTTATTAGAAGAATATGCTCCTTTGGCATTGCAGGAAAGCTATGACAACTGTGGACTATTGGTGGGAAATTCTCATCAAAAAGTTACAAATGTATTGATTACCATTGATATAACCGAAGAGGTGCTAGATGAAGCAATTGCTAAAAACTGCAATATGATAGTATCACATCATCCACTTATTTTTTCGGGATTAAAGCAAATCACTGGAAAAAATGATGTGCAGCGTTGTGTAGCCAAAGCCATCAAAAACGATATAGCCATCTATGCAGCACACACCAACCTGGACAATGTTCCTGATGGTGTAAATGGAAAAATAGCCCAGAAGATCGGATTGATTAATACACAGATACTTATACCTAAATCAAATAATCTGTTGAAATTGGTAGCCTATGTTCCTGCAAATAAAGCTGAAGATGTGAGAGAAGCTCTTTTCGTGGCTGGTGCTGGTCATATTGGAAATTACGAATCTTGTAGTTTTAACAGTAATGGTATAGGTACTTTTAAAGCGAAAGTTGGTGCTCAACCATTTGTAGGTGAGATAGATAAATTACATCTTGAGCCAGAGACTAGAATTGAAGTGATACTTCCTTCTTTTCTAAAAAACCAAGTGGTAAACGCTCTCTTAAAATCTCATCCATACGAAGAACCAGCATACGATATTATTGTGCTCAATAATCCTTTGAAAGAATATGGAACAGGAATGATAGGAGAATTAGCAAAAGATGAAGATTCGCTTGAGTTTCTTGATAGAATTAAAACTGTTTTCAATTGTAAATCAATTCGTTATACTGAAATTTTAAAGGATAAAATAAAAAGAGTAGCCATATGTGGTGGTGCTGGAAGTTTATTTTTATCAAATGCAATTGCGGCAAAAGCTGATATCTATATTTCGGGCGATTTTAAATATCATGATTTTTTCGAGACACAAAATAGAATAATAATAGCTGATATTGGACATTTTGAAAGCGAGCAATTCACAAAAGACATTTTTTATGAGATAATTACAAAAAAAATGCCTACATTTGCAGTCCAAATTTCAGATATAAAAACCAATCCCATAAATTATTTGTAATCCGTATGGCTACAGAAACGAAAGTAGAAAAAGAAATATCCATTGAAGAAAAGTTGAAAGCACTTTATGAGCTTCAAAAGGTTGTTTCACAAATTGATGAAATTAAAACACTTAGAGGTGAGTTGCCTCTGGAGGTTCAAGATTTAGAAGACGAAATCATCGGCTTAAATACAAGATTAGAACATTTTGAGACAGAAATTTCCAATTTAACTGCTGCTATTACATCAAAAAAAATTGAGATTGAAGAGGCACGCATTAAGATTGCTAAGTACAAAGAACAACAAGAAAATGTGCGTAACAATCGTGAATATGATAATCTTTCAAAGGAAATTGAATATCAATCCTTAGAAATAGAATTGTGTGAGAAACGAATTCGTGAATACACTTCTGCTCTTGAAAACAAACAAGCTGATCAAAAATCAACAGCTGACCATTTAGCAGAACGAAATCTTGATATCGAGCAAAAGAAAGGCGAATTGAACGAAATCGTTTCTGAAACCAAACACGAAGAAGAAAAATTACGTGAACATGCCAAAGAAGTAGAGTCTATGATTGAGTCTCGTTTGTTGACAGCGTTCAAACGTATTCGTAAAAATGCACGTAATGGATTGGCTGTAGTTTATGTTCATCGTGATGCTTGTGGTGGTTGTTTCAACAAAATTCCTGCCCAACGTCAAATGGATATCCGTTTACGTAAAAAAATCATCGTGTGTGAATATTGTGGTAGAATACTTGTTGATCAGGAATTGGCAGGTGTTGCACCAATAGCTGAAAACTAGAAATAATTCAAAATACTAAAATGGGAGAGCCCGAGTCATTTAATTGACTCGGGCTTTTTTGTTTGTCATAAATTGGATATTTACGTGTGATGTATTAGAAATTTTATAATTCTCAATTCTCAGAGTGTCATAATTACACTAATTTATTAAATATTAATAAGTTAAGTTGTAAAATTAGGTGTTTGAATTCTGTTTAACTAGAATTTAAGTCTGGATTCATCTTTTTTGAACTAAAGATTGGTTTTGGGACATATTAAATTAAATATTTGATTATATAATTTACATTTATACAACATGCATAGTTTACAAAAGTAAAGCGTAAGATAGTTTACAAAAGTAAATCTAATTTTTTCAAAAATTATTTACATTCTTTTCATATAATTATGCAAGCTATTATTTACAAATGTATCGACAAAAGTCATTGATAACATTTGTAAATTTACTAGTTTCTACACACAAATACACAGAAAAACATATAATTAAATATCTCTATACCAGTAAAATAGAATTATTTTCTAAATTCATAGATTAAATAAATTTCAACAAATGTATATTTTATGATATAAATAGACTAAACTGATATATATAACATGTAATACACTATTTATCAGTAGATTTAGCTATATATATTGACTTATATGCTTTAACTAAATAAATACTTTATAATCTATATTTAATCTTCTATTATATAGATATATAAAATGATTATTTAGAATATATTCAGAAATTTAGCATCACTTGTAGTATTACAAATGTGAATTTACATATGTTACTGAAAATACAAATGTAAAATATGTGCAAATGTAAATTTTATATACTATATTTGCATTTGTAAAGTATAGTTTATTTACAAACGTAACATTAGTATTTTATGGAAGAAATGATAGACAAGAATGAATTCGGTGCTAGAATTCAACTAATAATGGATTCTGAAGGACTTAATGCTGCAAAGTTTTCCAAGGCAACTGGTATTCAGACAGCCACACTTTCACATATTTTAAGTGGAAGGAACAATGCCAGTTTGGAGCAACTAAAAAAGATTGCATCTAGATTCAATAAAATTAATCGAGAGTGGCTTATTTTCGGAGATGGTGATATGTATTCACGAGAATCAAAATCTAAAGAGCCCTCGTTGTTTGATAATATTGAGCCAAATATCAATAAATCAGATATTTCAGTACCTGTTCCTAATCGAAATTTTTCATCCATTTTATCATCCATTCAGGAAAAGTCGGCTCAAACTTCACATGTCTTACCCAAAGTTGAACCTAGTCCAATTATTGAAATCAATCATGCAAATGAATCAAACACTATTCCACCAATAGTTGTAAATCCTTTGCAAGTATCAAAGTCAATAAAAAAAATAATTGTATATTATTCTGATAATACTTTTGAGGAATTTCAAACAAAATAATTAAATTCTCTTTACCCTCCATGGTTGTGATCAATTGAAATATCGGGATTATTGTGTATTTTTGTCACTCAAACAATTACGATATACAATAATGAAGAAATTCATGCTAGACTTGGTTGTAAAGTCAAATGTGGCTTTGAACAACCAATATTCACTGCTTATACTAACTTCACATAGTAAATTGCCTGAAATGCTACCTGGACAATTTGTAGAAGTCAGAGTTGATAATTCTCCAAACACTTTTTTAAGACGTCCTATTTCTATAAATTATGTAGATTATAAGCTCAATGAATTGTGGCTTTTGATTCAAATTGTAGGTGAAGGCACTCGTAAAATGTGTGAATTGAAAACTGGAGATAATATCAATTTATTAGTTCCGTTGGGCAATAGTTTCAGTTTGCCTAATTTAAAGACTTCTAAGCTACTTTTGATTGGTGGTGGAGTTGGTATAGCTCCCTTATTATTTATGGGCTCATATCTCAAAGAAATGGGTTTTAGCTGTAATTTTCTATTGGGTGGACGTTCTGAAGAAAATCTACTTCAACTATCTGACTTTGAAAAATTTGGAACAGTTTATACAACCACAGAAGATGGTACTCATGGAGAACGCGGATATGTAACTCAGCATTCGGTGCTTTCATCTTCCAATTTTGACTTAATTTATACATGTGGTCCAACTCCTATGATGAAAGCTGTGGCGTCCTATGCATATAAAAACAACATAGAATGTGAAGTATCACTTGAAAATACGATGGCATGTGGTATAGGTACATGTTTGTGCTGTGTTACCGATTCAATTAATGGGCATGTATGTGTTTGTACCGAAGGTCCTGTGTTCAATATAAAAAAATTAAAATGGCAGATTTAAATATCAATGTTGGCAAATTAAAACTCAAAAATCCAGTGATGACAGCATCCGGAACATTTGGGTACGGACATGAGTACTCTGACTTCATGGATATATCGAGAATAGGTGGTATAATTGTAAAAGGAACTACACTTCGCGATAGGCAAGGTAATCAATATCCACGCATGGCAGAGACTCCATCTGGAATGTTAAATGCTGTGGGACTGCAAAATAAGGGTGTAGAATATTTTGTGAAAAATATTTATCCTACACTTACAGATATCAATACGAATTTCATAGTAAATGTTTCAGGATCTACCATTGAAGATTATGTTGAGACAGCAAAGATGCTCAACGACCTAGACCACATTCCTGGTATAGAATTGAATATTTCTTGCCCTAATGTTAAAGAGGGAGGAATGGCGTTTGGAACAAGCTGTTTATCTGCTGCTCAGGTAGTTAAGGCTGTACGAATGGCATACAAAAATGATTTGATGGTTAAGCTTTCGCCAAACGTAACTGATATTTCCGAAATTGCATTGGCAGTTGAAGCCGAAGGAGCTGATTCGGTATCCTTAATAAACACTGTATTGGGTATGGCTATCAATGCTGAACGTAGAAAACCAATTTTATCGACAATAACTGGAGGTCTTTCCGGTCCTGCTGTTAAGCCAATTGCTTTAAGAATGGTATGGCAAGTTGCAAAAGTTGTAAAAATTCCTGTTATTGGTCTTGGAGGAATCATGAATGCAACTGATGCTATAGAATTTTTACTTGCTGGAGCTTCAGCTATTCAAATCGGTACTGCCAATTTTATTGATCCTACTGTTTGTGATAAGATAATCGATGGTATTGATGAGTATTTAGATAGACATAATTATAAATCTGTTAGTCAATTGATTGGTGCGTTGGAGATTTAATATGTTAGTTTGTAAGTAATTCACTAAGATTTTTCAAATATTTGTGATTGTGTACCAGTACTTTTTTCAAAGTAAACCTAAGAAATTATTTTTTGTGCTATGTTTTTAAAACGAATGTATTATTTGTTGGCATTTTGTGTGGTTTATTGCACTTCGATTAGCGTTTTCAGTCAGAATTCAGCACAAAAAAATAATTCAAACATTACTCTGATTTTTGCTGGCGATGTAATGGGGCATTCATATCAATATAAAGCTGCATACGATGCTAAAACGGATAAGTTTAACTATGATGTTTGTTTTAAAGGTGTAAAATCCATCATAGAAGCGGCTGATTTCGGATTGGTAAATTTAGAAGTTCCATTAGCTGGGCCACCCTATAGTGGATATCCAAATTTTTCAAGTCCTGATGCTTTATTGGATGCATTGAAAGTAGCTGGATATGACATTATCCTAACAGCTAATAATCATATACTCGATGCTGGACGAATGGGTTTGGAACGAACTATCCAAACCATAAAGGACAGAAAGCTTTTACATACAGGAAGTTATATTGATAATATTCAACGTGACTCTATTTATCCATTGATTTTGGATAAAAAAGGAGTTAGGATTGGTGTGTTAAATTGCACTTTTTCGACCAACAATAATCCAATCGTAGCTCCAAACAGGGTAAACTTACTTGATACTATTGAAATAAAAGCTGATATAATGAATGCTGAAGCTAAAGGTGCTGATATTTTAATTATGACAGTTCATTGGGGAAAAGAGTATGAGCGTGACGCAAATAATCGTCAGAAAGATTTAGTTAGGTTTTTTGCTAGAAATGGTATTGATATAGTTATTGGTAGCCATCCACATGTAGTTCAAAATCAAGAATATACTTCAGGAAATGATAGCATTGAATTTCCAATATATTATTCGGTCGGAAATTCTATTTCAAACCAGCGATATGCACATACTGATGGTGGTATAATGGTATTAGTTGAGATTGATCCTGTAGCAAAACTAGTTGTAAAGACCAAATACATACCGGTTTATATTCATAAAGGTGTACTTGATGATGTTTACCAATATCATCTGATTCCTACCACTGAGTATTTGTCTCATCCCGAAAAATATCAACTCAACGACTATGATCGTAAAGAATTGTTATATTTTGACTCAGAAACACGCAAAAAAATGAATAATGTAGATATTTTTAATTGAATTTTATATCTAACTATTTAAGTCATTATAAGTTGGTAATTCTTTTAAAAATATATAGCTTGATGTAAGTGGTTCAGTTTTACAGGCAATATGTTGTATACCATTACTTACGATTAAATATCTTACGTTCAATTTGTAATTGTAAACTGCAATTTGATCAAAAACTTGTTGATTAATTTTGATTTCAGGTGCTTTAAACTCAATAATCATCAAAGGTCTTACATCAGAGCTATATACAACTGCATCACATCTTTTTTTCAATCCATTAATTATTATTTCTTGTTCTAAAGCAATCTTTGAGAGAGGATAGTTTTTTTCAGTAATTAGAAATTGAATAAAGTTTTGTCGTACCCATTCTTCGGGTGTAAGTTTGATATATTTTCGTCTTATCAAATCAAATATATATGGTTTTTCTTCCATCATTTTTAATTTAAATTCATAATGTGGAAGATTTAGTTGTTGCATTTTTAGTATATTTGTTGGATGGGTTGAAACTTATAAGTTTGCGAAGTTACAAAACATATTTAAATATAAATCCGTATGAAGTCAAAAAATGAGATTGTGAAAGATTGGCTTTCCCGTTACACCAGACGGCAACTGGAGGATTTTACTCAGTATATATTGTTGACTAATTTCAATAGTTATGTAGATTTATTTGCGTCAATAAATGAAGTACCTGTATTAGGAAAAGATGGGAATATGCCCAATGCAAGTGCTGATGGTATTACGATAATAAATTTTGGAATGGGAAGTCCTAATGCAGCATTAATTATTGATATTTTATCAGCAATTAGTCCAAAAGCAGTTTTATTTTTGGGGAAATGCGGAGGACTACGCGCTAAAAATAAGATAGGTGATTATATATTACCCAGTGCAGCAATTCGTGGAGAAGGAACTTCTAATGACTATTTTCCTCCCGAAATACCTGCTTTACCAGCTTTCAATTTACAACGTGCTGTTTCCTCCAATATTCGTGATTTAGGAAAGGATTATTGGACAGGTACTGTTTATACAACTAATAGACGCGTGTGGGAGCATGATGTGAAGTTTAGAGAATATCTACGTTCAACTCGAGCGATGGCAATAGATATGGAAACTGCTACACTTTTTACTGCTGGTTTTTACGATGGTATTTCTGTAGGAGCATTATTACTGGTGTCAGATATGCCTCTAGAGGTAGATGGAGTAAAAACAACTGAGAGTGATAAAAAAGTGACAGCAAGTTTTATGGAAGAGCATTTAAGGATAGGTATCAAATCATTGTCATCGTTGAAGAACAATAGTAATACCATTAAACATCTTCGATTTGAGTAAATTTTATTAATACAATAAATTGTGGCTAAGCAAGATAAGTATTCATACGAACAGATAATATCCAGTCTAAAAAAGAGAGAATATCATTCTTTGTATTTCTTAATGGGCGAGGAGCCCTATTATATAGATCTGATTACTGATTATATCCAAAAAAATGTATTGGATGAAAGTTCTCGAGAATTTGATCTAACTGTATTGTATGGTAAAGAGATTGATGTATTACAAATAATAAACGCTGCCAGACGTTATCCAATGATGGGTAGTCACCAAGTACTTATTATTAAAGAAGCTCAGTTAATAAAGGAATGGGATAAATTCACTCATTATTTAAATAATCCATTATCTTCAACAATTTTGGTTATTTGCTATAAGTACGGCAGTCCGGATAAGCGTAACAAATGGTATCAGGATGTAAAGAAAGTTGGAATCGTTTTCGAATCAGAGAAGGTACGTGATTATGAGATGAATAAATGGATACTTGAATACGCAAAATCTAAGAATGTAGGTATTGAAGAGAAAGCTGTTTCTATGCTTACCGAATTTCTTGGAAATGATTTAAGTAAAGTTGCCCATGAAATTGAAAAACTGATAATCACTAAACCTGCTGATTTTCCAAAAATCACTCCCGAACTAATTGAACGTAACATTGGAATTAGCAAGGATTTCAATGTGTTTGAGTTGCAAAATGCATTGATAAATAGAGATGTACTGAAAGCAAATAGAATTGTTCGTTATTTTTCTGAAAATAAAAAATCAAATCCAATGGTTTTGGTTTTGTCTCAATTATTTAAATTTTTTGCTGATTTGATGTTATATCATTACATACCAGATAAGTCGCAAGTTGCTGCAGAACTTAAAATAAATCCTTATTTTGTAAAAGATTATGAACGTGCTTCTAAGATATTTGGTCCTTGGAAGACGATGAATATCATTAGCTATATACGTGAAACAGATGCACGATTTAAGGGTGTAGAAAATCAAAGCGCTGATGAAGGTGATTTGCTTAAAGAATTGATATTTAAGATTTTGCACTAATAATTTATTTACAATTATTTTCGATTTATTTATTTCTATTATATGTCCTTAAATAATACTACCGTTCCTTCCAATTTTATTTCCTTGATATCTTCATCCCTTCAATTATCAGAAAAGCAAGTTAAAAATGCCATACAGCTTATGAATGAGGGAGCTACCATTCCATTTATTAGTAGATATAGAAAGGAAATGACTGATTCTATGGATGAGGTACAACTAGCTGATACAAAAGAGTTATACGAAAAATTATGTGACTTGGATAAGCGAAAAATTGCTATTCTTAAGTCAATAAATGACCAAGAAAGACTAACTGATGAATTGGCTAACAGAATAAATAACTGTTGGAATATACATGAATTGGAAGATATATACTTGCCTTACAAACCTAAACGAAGGACTCGTGCTGAAATTGCTCGTGAACGAGGATTAGAACCTCTTGCAAAGATGATAATGAAACAAAATCCTGGAAATGTTGATAGGTTGGGAGCACAGTTTATAAATGGTGATGTAGTAGATGAAGAAACGGCCTTGTCTGGAGCAAGAGATATAATTGCTGAATGGATAAATGAAAGTGAAATAGCAAGAAATAGTATAAGAAATATTTTTGCCAGAGAAGCAGTTATTACTTCAAAGCTTATTAAAGGAAAGGAAGAAGAAGCTCAGAAATATAGAGACTATTTTAATCTTACAGATAAATTAAATCGCTGTTCGTCACATCGATTACTTGCCATTCGTAGGGCCGAAAGCGAAGGTTTTTTAAAGGTTACAATCAGTCCGGATGATGAAAGGTGTATCGAAAAATTGGAACGCATTTTTGTAAAAGGGGATAGTGAATCTGCTGATCAAGTTTTTTCTGCTGTAAAAGATGCATATAAACGCTTGATGAAACCAAGTATAGAGACTGAATTTGCTATAGAAAGTAAGCAAAAAGCAGATGTTGAAGCCATAAGGGTATTTGCAGAAAATCTGAAACAATTATTACTAGCACCACCCTTGGGTCAAAAACGTGTACTGGGCATAGATCCTGGATATAGAACAGGATGTAAAGTAGTTTGTCTAGATGCACAAGGAAATCTAATGCATAATGAAGCAATATATCCTCATCCTCCACAAAACGAAACCAACCAGTCCGTTCGAAAAATACAGAAGATGGTTGAGGCATATAATATCCAAGCCATTGCAATTGGAAATGGTACAGCAAGTAGAGAAACCGAAAAATTAGTTCAAAATATAAGATTTGACAGAGAAGTGCAATTATTTGTTGTCAGTGAAAATGGGGCTTCCATCTATTCGGCATCCAAAATTGCAAGAGAAGAATTTCCAGATTACGATGTCACAGTTCGAGGTGCAGTGTCAATAGGTCGCAGATTGATGGATCCATTGGCTGAATTGGTAAAAATTGATCCTAAATCAATTGGTGTTGGTCAATACCAACATGATGTAGATCAAGTTCTTCTCAAAAAATCATTGGATCAGACAGTAGAAAATGCCGTTAACAAGGTAGGAGTTAATCTGAATACAGCCAGTAAGCACTTGCTAACATATATTTCAGGTTTAGGTCCGCAGTTGGCTCAAAATATAGTAGACTATCGGAAAGAAAATGGAGCGTTTACTAACCGTAAGCAATTAATGAATGTAGCAAAAATGGGAGCAAAGACCTTTGAGCAATGTGCTGGTTTTTTACGAATCCCTGAAGCCGAAAATCCGCTTGATAATTCGGCAGTACATCCAGAAAGCTACAAAGTTGTAGAGCAAATGGCTATGGATATGAAGGTAGATGTAAAAGAGCTAATCAAAAATAAAGAACTTCGTTTATCTGTTGATTTACAGAAGTATGTAACTGAAAACATAGGATTATTGACACTCAATGATATTATTCAAGAGTTAGAAAAGCCAGGACGTGATCCTAGAAATTCAATAAAAATTTTTGAATTTGACTCTTCTATAAAAACTATTCAAGATCTCAGAGTGGGAATGCAGTTGCCAGGAATTGTAACCAATATTACTAACTTTGGAGCTTTCGTAGATGTTGGCATTAAAGAGAATGGATTGGTTCATATCTCTCAGCTCTCAGGCAAATATGTGAGTAATCCAGCTGAAGTAGTTTCAGTTCATCAGCATGTAAAGGTACAAGTGCTCGAGGTAGATACACTTCGAAAACGAGTTCAATTAAAAATGATCAATGAATAATGGATTGTGATTCAATTTTTGAAGTTTCAATGATAACTTTTTTGTTGTCAGACAAAGTGCATGCAAACAGGTAGATATCACCACCATCAGATAATTTTAATTTTTTTCGAATTTCATCCACGCTAGTAGGAAAATTACGCGTACTAATATTAGCCTTCTTCACTACATCAGCATTAGTTTTCCAGGTTTCTTTTTCCCATATTTTTTTTATTGAAAATATTCGACCTGGGAAATCAAGATGTAGTTTATCAGAAACGTATAAATGAGTGTGTATTTGTAGTTTATCTATTTTAAACTTTTGCCCTATAAGTTTAAAAGCTCCTGCTTTCATTACTGCCGAATTTGCTTCATAGAGATAAAGACTGTTTTCAACATCAGAAGCAATATTGCAGTCTGAGTTCAATTCATCTTGAAGTTCAAAGTCAAACCTTTGATTATGATTCTTTTGAAAATTAATGGTTTTGATAAGGATCGAATCATGAGGCTTATGATTTAAAATTATCAAAAGTTCTTTACACTCATTTTCAGTTGATACGATATGAATTTCGGAAATCATTGGAAGTTGCTCAATTACAACATGGATATCAAGCATTGGTGATAGTTTAACCATTACATTTTCTGCTTTAGATAGGAGTAAAGGTGCTAAAGCTGAAATATCTGGTTCACAGTCCGATAGCATAACAAGTTTGTTCCCACGCGTATCTCTACGTGCTGGATCAATAAAAATCCAATCAGCTTTAATTGTTGTGTTTTGAAGGAATGTTTCGCTTAAAGTATTTACAACGTTTATATTATGTCTATTTGAAATAGAAAAATTGTGTTCAGCAATTCTGCAAAGTTCTTCATTTTTTTCAACATAGGTAACTGTTTCAAAGTTTTCGGACATAAAATAGCAGTCCACACCAAATCCACCAGTAAGATCAACTAACAGATTTCCATTGCATAGCGACGCTTTATAACTAGCAGTAGTTTGTGATGAAGATTGTTCGATTGATAATTGAATAGGGTAGATGATGTCATCATTTTCGTAAAAAGAAGATACCTTATTTTTTATTTTCTTTCTGCCTTTAATTTGAACCAGTGCTTGATTCATATCGATATTAGGATATTTATGCGCATTAAGTGCTAGTTGATGTATGTCATCATTGATGTGATCACTAATGAATGTTTTCAAAATACTATTCATTTTCAATAATTTAATTATATAATGAGAAATATTATTAACACAAATAAATAAAATTCAACAAAAACTTTGAAAATTAATCTATTTATGGTAATTTTACGTTCGGTTATTCGAAAAAGGTAGAAAATACTATAAAAATAATCAATAATACAAAGAATAGTCAATAAATTGTCATTTATTTTAACTCATTTTTTTTATTTTAGACAATAATCATTTCATTAAAAAAAAATGCAATTATTACTATCACTAAAAGTGTGATATTTCTTACATTTCCAAATTTTCTATTTTAAATAGCTTTTTAAATATCAGTATATTAAGTATTTATGAATTTTGAACACTCTCAAAATGTTAAATATTTAAATTTTATTAGTAATGGAGTACTTTATTTGATATTTTGTTGTTTATTTGTATAAGTGTAATATTTACACCAATTTATTTAGTGGTATTGTAAAAAATAAAAAAAGTATAGAATAGTTGTAATAGAGTCTGTCATAATTCTTGCAATTTATACTTTTACCGAGGCTGTGAAGTCTCGGTTTTTTTTTGCTTTAATGTAATCAATATGTAATTGAGAATTAACAAGCTAGAATTATTATTTAAAAATAAGTATAAAATTCTTTGCTGTTTGCCCAAAAATCAGTACTTTTGCGCTGGGTAAGTCCTACACGACCAGCTCCCTTTTAACTCCCCCAGGGCTTGATCGCAGCAAGGGTAGAAGGTTGTAGCGGTGCGATGTAGGGGGCTTGCCCACCTGCCTCTTTAGCTCAGTTGGCCAGAGCACGTGATTTGTAATCTCGGGGTCGTTGGTTCGAATCCGACAAGAGGCTCAAAATGAAAGCCATTTCCAAAATTGGAAATGGCTTTGTTTTTTTAAGTAGAACTATAAGCCGGGTTCTGTTCTTTACTTTCGCAAAGCGTCTGTCATTTATCTCGGACATAAGTCACCTTATGCCTCTAGCAATCTACCCCCCGACATTGAGCGAGCAACCCTAAGCGTCGGTATACATGATCTTGCAACCCATAAGACGTACGGCTCTGAATGTTACCATCCAGACCGGTGAGCTCTTACCTCACCTTTTCACCCTTATCTATACCCCCAAGAGGTACAGACGGTTATTTTCTGTTACGCTACTCCGCCCTCACGAACGGCTTCCCGTTAGGAAATATGGTGCTCTTCGTTGCCCGGACTTTCCTCCATATCTTTCGATGTGGCGACAAACCGTCCTACTTTATGATTGCAAAGATACATAATGATTGTAAATCAAGTATCAAATTAAGAATGATAAATTCTTAGTTAATTCTGATTTTAGAATTACTTGCTATTTGCATCAATTCTTTTTTCTCAAGTTATGTAATATTTATAGGTTAGTCTCATGTATTTCCATAACATATTCATTCAAAATAAATGAATAAAAAAGGAGTTAGGCTTACATACATCCAATACTTTGAGGGATTTATATAAATTCGTAACTATTAAATCATCTAAAATTGATACTATTTATGGATGCCAATGTATTGAAATAAAAATGTTATTTTTGTATTTAAATTCGTCTAAAATTTCAATTCTAAATATTGTACTTATGATTCAATCGATGACAGGCTATGGTAAGGCTAGCTGTGAATATGGAAATAAAAAAATTGTTGTAGAAATCAAGTCATTAAATAGTAAACAATTTGATTTGTCTACCCGTATTTCAGCTATTTATCGAGAGAAGGAAATTGAAATAAGAAATGAACTATCACAAAAATTAGAACGAGGTAAAATTGATTTTTCTTTATTTATAGATAATTCGAATAAAGAAACTGTTAATCAAATTAATAGCAATGTAGTTCAATCGTATTATCACCAGATAAAGAACATAGCAGATGAAACAGGGATAGAACTTCCTTCAAATTGGTTTGAAGTATTGTTACGTTTGCCCGATGCACTTAAATCAGAAACTCAAGAACTGGAGGAAAATGAATGGATTGAGATAAAGAAAACCATTCAATTTGCAATTGACGAATTCAATTTATTTCGAAAACAAGAAGGCAATTCACTAGCAATAGTTTTTGAAAACAAAATAAATCACATTCGTCAGTTACTTCAAGATATTGAACCATTTGAAAAAGAACGTGTTGAAAAAATTAAAACTCGATTGGAAGAGAATTTAAAAACTCTATCAGATAAAATCGATATTGACAAAAATAGATTAGAACAAGAACTCATCTATTATATTGAAAAACTTGATGTTAATGAAGAAAAGGTGAGACTTTCGAATCATTTAGATTATTTTATAGATACAATGAGAGATGAAAAGGCACCAGGTAAAAAATTAGGATTTATTGCTCAAGAAATGGGTAGAGAAATCAATACTTTGGGTTCAAAATCCAACAACAGTGAAATGCAAAAAATAGTAGTATTGATGAAAGATGATTTAGAGCAAATCAAAGAACAAGTTTTGAATGTACTTTAAATTGAAGTGTGAATTCAATTCAATACTAATCAAATACGATGAGTGATATGAATGGTAAAGTAATAATATTTTCAGCTCCCTCTGGAGCGGGTAAAAGTACACTTATTCAATACCTGCTAACATGTGGTTTTGAAATGGAATTTTCTGTATCAGCCACAAGTAGAGCATCTAGAGGCAATGAGCAAAATGGGAAGGAATATTATTTTCTTACTCCTGATGAATTTAGGCAAAAGATTGCAAATGATGAATTTTTGGAGTTTGAAGAGGTGTATCCAAATTGCTATTATGGCACATTGAAAAGTGAAGTAGAACGAATTACACAAAAAGGAAAAAATATTGTACTCGATTTGGATGTAGTGGGAGGGATTAATATTAAGAAAATATATGGTGAAAATGCAATTTCCATATTTATTGCTCCTCCTAGCATTGATGCTTTACTTCAAAGACTTATTGATAGAAATACTGACTCAGCCGAGATGATAGATAAACGAGTTGGTAAAGCTAATTTCGAACTTACTTTTGCATCACAATTTGATGTAGTAGTTGTTAATGACAATCTTGAACAAGCTAAAATTGAAGCAAAAAATGCAATTGATAGATTTTTAAATTGCAAATAACTTACTTCATGGCTGAAAAGAAAAACATCGGACTATTTTTTGGGTCGTTCAATCCAGTACATATTGGCCATACCCAACTTGCAGAATACTTGATTGACAAACAATTGGTTGATGAGGTCTGGTTTGTGATCTCACCTTTCAATCCTTTAAAAAATAAAACAGAATTGATTGACGAGTATCAACGATTGAGAATGATGCAATTGGCTATCGTAGCTAAACCAAAAATTAAGGTTACAGATGTAGAGTTCAATTTACCTATCCCGTCCTATACAATAAACACCTTAAAGGTTTTAAGAGCAGAATTTCCCCACTTTATTTTTACTTTGATTATGGGTAGTGATAATGCTATGGCACTACATCAGTGGAAAAATTATAAGGAAATTTTGGAAAATCATTCAATTATTGTCTATCCTCGAGATGGATATGACGCTTCTAATGCTATAAAACAGTATCCTCAAATTAAGTTGTTACCAACTCCATTTTATAATATAAACTCAACTGAAATTCGTAAATATATTTCAGAAAATAAAGATGTAAGAAAATGGTTGGCTCCTCAGGTATTTGAATATATAAAAGATAACAATTTGTATTTGTAGCAATCAATTGCTATTCCCCAAATATTATAGATGAGGATTGTTCTGCTTTTCAAAACCAATGGTGGTAGATGGGCCGTGTCCTGAATAAATTTGAGTATTCTCTGGTAAAACTAGTAATTTCTCAGTTATTGATTTTATTAATGTAGTATAATCGCCTTTGGGTAAATCCGTTCTACCAATAGCACCTCTAAATATAACATCGCCAGCAAATAATACTCCCTCTTTTTCTGAGTAAAACACCACATGTCCAGGTGAATGTCCAGGAACATGAAGTACCTTAAGGGTTGTATTTCCAAATTCAATCATATCACCTTCTTCTAAATATGCTCCCAATTGTGCACCTTCTTCGGCTATCATTCCAAAATTGGATGCTTGTGAAGGTATTGATTTGAGCAAAAATTCATCCAATTGATTTGCTTCTGGTTGAAGGCTGAATTTTTCGGTTATAAAACGGTTACCAAACTGATGATCCAGATGTAAATGGGTATTAATTAATCTTTTTAGACTTAAACCATTGGACTCTATATATCCAATTAAATCATTTTTTTCCTGAATTGAAAAGCATCCGCAATCAATAAGTATAGCTTCTTTTGTCTCGTCATAAACGAGATAGGTGTTTTGTTGAAAAGGATTAACTACGAATGTTTTAATTGTCATATTGTTTATATATTTAAGATAATTTAAAATAAAAATTTGTTGGGATCATAAAGGTAGATAAACACACTTTTTTGTCACAAAGAAATCTTCTTTAAAAACATCAGATAGATTATAAAGTTCAGCAATATTTTTGAATGCTATTATCTCATGTTGAAGTTCTCCACCTTTCAAACAAATAAGCCCGTTGGGTAGTGCGTTCTGTTGCTCCTTTTTTATGTTTTTCCTGACTAGTTTTACTAAATCGCCAAGTGGCATTACAGCTCTACTTATTACAAAGTCATATTTTCCATTTTCCTCCTGAACTCGAGAATGTTTTAATGTAATGTTTTTCAATCCAATGGCATTAGATACTTCGGTTCCGACTTTGATTTTTTTTCCAATAGAATCTACCAAAACAAACTGAACTTTGGGAAATAAAATGGCTAATGGGATACCCGGAAATCCTCCACCAGTTCCTACATCCAAGACTGTAGATCCAGGTTGAAACTTGATTATTTCAGCAATGGCCAATGAATGCAATACATGATGCTCATAAAGATTCTCAATATCTTTGCGAGAAATGACATTGATCTTTGAGTTCCAATCGATATACAAATCATAAAGTGCCTCAAATTGAGCTCGTTGACTATCAGAAATATTAGGAAAGTATTTTAAAATAAGATGCATGAATATATTTTTTATTACAAAACACAAATGTAGAGATTATTCATTTATTTTCTAAACCTATGCTAGGATTTTTTTGTTATTAAGATCACAAGTATTTCCAATTATTTAATTTTTAATCCAAAACAATAAAGAACATATGAATAAACTAAAATTTTTTTCATTGCTATTTTTAGCAAGTACTATTACAGTTTCAGCTCAGAAGAAGTACGAGATTAACACTGAAAAATCAGTTGTGAAGTGGACCGGTAATAAAATTGGAGGCTCACACAATGGTCTAATCAAAATTAAGAGTGGCTATTTTGAAGTAAAGAAAGATTTTATTACTTCGGGTAGTGTAGAGATAGACATGAATTCAATAAGTAATTTAGATCTGAAAGATGCGACTTACAACAAGCAACTAATATCACACCTTAAATCAGAAGATTTCTTTGGAGTAGACAAGTATCCAACAGCCACATTTAAAGTAAATAAACCCATCAAATTTGCGAATGGAAAAGCTACTCTTTCTGGTGTAATTACTATAAAAGGCAAGTCAGAGAATATCACATTTGATATTGCCCAAAGTGGAGAAGGATATTCTACTCAGTTGAAGGTAGATAGGTCAAAGTTTGATGTAAGATACGGTTCAAAATCATTTTTTGATAATTTGGGAGATAAGGTTATTGATGATATCTTTATCCTTGATATACAAATAGTTTTAAAGGATTAGTATTGAATTTTTGAACTTTTTTTCTTGTTGAATTTAGAAAATTTAACTTATATATTTTTTTTACCCATATCAGTGAAAAGCTGATATGGGGTTTTTTATTATCTTTGCAGTTCATTTTAACCCGAATTAATCTTTAAGAGTTTTGAAAAAACGCACTAATGATTCCATAAGGGTAAATCTAAATTACGCAATTTATAATGCGTTATTTTGGGTTAAATAAAAGTAATGTTCAATTTTTTATGTTTCATTACTTTTTCAAACAACACGTAATTATTTGAGAATAAGTAATCAATCATACTTTAATTCTCGTAACTATAAAAAAAAAACAATAATCTCATGAAGGCTTATGTATTTCCGGGTCAAGGTGCCCAATTTGTAGGGATGGGTAAGGATTTGTATGATCAATCGCCATTAGCAAAAGAATATTTCGAAAAAGCAAATGAAATTCTGGGTTTCCGTATCACTGACTTAATGTTTGAAGGCACAGTGGAAGATCTTCGTCAAACCAAAGTAACTCAACCAGCAGTATTTTTACATTCAGTAATATCAGCTTTAGTACTTGGAGATGAGTTCAAACCTGATATGGTTGCCGGTCATTCATTGGGTGAATTTTCAGCATTGGTAGCATCAAAGGCATTGACTTTTGAAGATGGATTGAAACTAGTATCAGAGCGTGCTTTGGCTATGCAAATGGCATGTGAATTGGAAGAATCTACTATGGCTGCAGTATTAGGACTGACAGATGAACTAGTAGAAGAAGTGTGTGAGGGTATTAAAGATGCCATCGTGGTGCCTGCCAATTACAATTGCCCAGGACAAATTGTTATTTCAGGTTCAATCGAAGGTATAGATAAAGCATGTGAATTATTGAAAGAAAAAGGTGCTAAGCGTGCTTTAAAACTTACTGTTGGAGGTGCATTTCACTCTCCTTTAATGCAACCAGCTAGCGAAAGACTTCAAGCGGCTATCAATGCTACTACTTTCAGCAAACCTATTTGCGCAGTTTACCAAAACGTAAATGCATACCCACAAACTGAGCCTGAGGCAATCAAGAAAAACATCATCGATCAATTAACAGCACCAGTTCGCTGGACTCAAACTGTAAAAAATATGGTTACAGACGGTGCTACAGAATTTACTGAATTAGGACCTGGAGATGTATTGAAAGGTTTGATTAAAAAAGTGAGCTCAGAAGTCATCGTTGGTTAGAATTTTTGATATAATACTGATAAAGATGCAAGGTTTATGCTTTGCATCTTTTTTTATAACTTTGTAGTGGTTTAATAAGCCATTTTCAAAACAATTAATAAAATAAGAAATGTTTAGAACTAATACATGTGGTGACTTGCGACTTGCCGACGTAGGACAACAAACAACTTTGGCAGGATGGGTACAACGTACGCGTAAGATGGGAGGGATGACCTTTGTTGATTTGCGAGATAGATACGGTGTTACACAATTGGTTTTCAATCAGGAAGCCAATGCTGAATTATGTGAACAGGCCAATAAACTTGGACGCGAATACGTGATACAGATTACGGGCAATGTAGCTGAGCGTAGCAGTAAAAATTCAAATATATCGACAGGAGATATTGAGATATTGGTGGCATCACTACAGGTGCTTAATGAGTCGAAAACACCCCCTTTTACCATCGAAGACAATACCGATGGTGGAGATGATATCCGTATGAAATACAGATATTTAGATCTTAGACGCAATAGTGTACGTGCTAATATGGAGCTACGACATCGCATGGCGTTTGAAATTCGTAGGTACCTTGATCAACTGAACTTTATGGAAGTAGAAACACCTGTGTTGATAGGTTCTACTCCAGAGGGAGCTCGTGATTTTGTGGTGCCATCACGTATGAATCCTGGTCAGTTTTATGCCTTACCACAATCTCCACAGCTGTTCAAGCAATTGTTGATGGTTTCGGGTTTTGATCGTTATTTTCAGATAGTTAAATGTTTCAGAGATGAGGATTTACGTGCCGATCGTCAGCCCGAATTTACACAGATAGACTGCGAAATGTCATTTGTAGAGCAGGAGGATGTTTTGCAAATATTTGAAGGTATGGTGAAACATCTTTTCAAATTTGTAAAGAATATTGAAATCAATGATGCTTTCCCACGAATGACCTGGGCTGATGCTATGCAGTATTATGGTTCCGATAAGCCAGATATTCGTTTTGAAATGAAATTTGTGGAGTTGAAAGAGGAGGTATCAGGGCGTGATTTTGTAGTATTTGATAGTGTGCCTTATGTGGCCGGTATTTGTGCAAAGGGCTGTGCAGGCTATACCCGTAAGCAAGTAGATGAGTTGATAGAATTTGTAAAACGACCACAAATAGGAGCAAAGGGTTTGGTTTATATACGATGTGAAGCCGATGGAAGTTTTAAATCATCGGTTGATAAATTCTATACTAATGACGATTTGAAATTAATTGCAGGCAAATGCAATGCAGAGGCTGGTGACTTGATTTTAATCATGGCAGGAGAGAAGCGTAAGACTCAAAAGGCCCTTTGTGAATTGCGTTTGGAGATGGGTGAGAGATTGGGCTTGAGAGATAAGAATATATATGCACCACTATGGGTAATTGACTTCCCTTTGTTTGAATACGATGATGAAACAGATAGATATTATGCTATGCATCATCCATTTACATCACCTTTGCCCGAAGATATTCATTTGCTGGACTCTGCAATAGGTGAAGTACGTTCCAATGCCTATGACATGGTGGTGAATGGTGTAGAGCTTGGCGGAGGATCAATAAGAATTCATGACAGTCAATTGCAAAATAAGATGTTTGAGTTGCTTGGATTTACACCAGAAAAAGCTGAAGCACAATTTGGATTTTTAATGAGTGCTTTTAAATTTGGAGCACCACCACATGGAGGATTAGCTTTTGGTTTGGATCGTTTTGTATCCTTGTTTGCTGGTCTGGATAGCATTAGAGATGTTATTGCATTTCCAAAGAACAACGCAGGCCGTGACGTAATGATGGATGCACCATCAGTGATTGATCCTGCACAACTTGACGAGTTGTTTATTCTTAGGGATGAAGAGCGTTTAGCTAAGCTATAGTATTCTATAAACCACAAAAGGCACAACATTGTAAAAATCCACTTTTGTCCCTTTTGTGCATACAAATTCTTCGTTATCCCTTTTTAAGATAGCAGGTTTTCAGCACCATAGCTGTTCCTTCAATTTTACAATCCACTTCTTCTGGGTCATCTGTCAATCGAATAGACTTAACTTTAGTGCCACGTTTTAGCACTTGTGACGAACCGCGTACTTTCAAATCTTTTATAAGTGTTACGCTGTCACCATCCATTAGTTCAGAGCCATTGCTATCTCTGGGTGTTAAATCTACAATTTCTTCATCGCTGACATTGGTTTTAAATTCAAGACTGCAATCTGGACATACGTACATTTCGATGGATGAATCGAAGTAAGTATTTTCCTTTCCACATTTTGGGCATTTCGGATCTTGGCTCATTATAATTTCGTTTTTTCGTTTGGATCGCAAATGTACTGTAAATATTCAATTCTCATATTATTAGAGGAGGTATAAATAAAGATAGGTAATACATCTCATTTCCTATTTTACATAATATAAATTATAGGAAATTTGTAGACACAAAAAATCTCATACTAGAATGCTAAATATCTCATTAAATGCATTTATAATTATATACTTTGCAAAAATAGTGAAGAATGAGAAAATTAATGATTGGAATAGAAACAATAGAAATCAAGTAAGTTTCTATGAAAGGAAAGTTCGTTCGTTAGAAAATGGTATTACAATCATTACGGAAAGAAAATTATTTCTTCTTAATTTATGGTTGCTTATAATAATTGGAATAACCGGAATTTGGACATACTTACATTATAATCCAAAAAAATAAAATCAGAATAAAGAATAAGAATTTTAAATAAAAAAAAACCGCCCTATTTTCACAAACAAGGCGGGCTTCGATTATCAAACAAAAAAACGTAAAATTTATAAACTATTAATTGCGTTCAAGTCTTCAAAGGCTTGATTTAGTCGAGCAATCAACGACTCTTCGCCTTTGCGTATCCATACGCGCGGGTCGTAGAACTTTTTATTTGGTTTTTCATCACCTTCAGGGTTTCCAATTTGACCTTGAAGATATGCTTTATTTTTTGCTTCAAATTCTCTAACACCATCCCAATATGCCCATTGAGTATCTGTGTCGATGTTCATTTTTACTACACCATAGCTGATTGCTTCACGTATTTCCTCGTGTGAAGAACCCGAACCTCCGTGAAAAACAAAACTTACAGGGTGATTGTTTTCACCACCTATTTTTTGTACAATATAATCTTGAGAATTCTTAAGAATAATTGGCATTAATTTTACATTACCTGGTTTGTATACACCGTGTACATTTCCAAATGATGCTGCAATGGTAAAATTAGGAGATATTGTGCTCAATTCTTTGTATGCATAATAAACATCTTCTGGTTGTGTGTATAATAGGCTATTATCAACACCACTATTATCAACTCCATCTTCTTCACCGCCTGTAATACCAAGTTCAATTTCCAATGTCATACCTATTTTGCTCATTCGCTCAAGATATTTTTTGCTTATTGCTATATTTTCTTCCATTGTTTCTTCTGAAAGATCAAGCATGTGTGAACTAAATAATGGTTTGCCTGTTTCTGCAAAATGTTTTTCGCCAGCATCTAGTAAACCATCAATCCAAGGTAATAACTTTTTGGCTGCGTGGTCGGTATGTAAAACTACTGGAATTCCGTAGTATTCGGCAAGTGTATGTATGTGTTTTGCTCCAGCTATTGCTCCAAGTATTGCAGCTTGTTGTCCTTCTAGTTTCAAACCTTTACCTGCATTAAATCCTGCTCCACCGTTAGAAAACTGAATCATCACTGGTGCTTGTGCTTTTTGAGCAGCTTCCATTACAGCATTTACTGTTGATGAACCTACTACATTCACAGCAGGTATTGCAAAGTTATTTTCTTTTGCAATTTTAAATATGAATTGTAAATCACTACCAGAAACAACACCTGGTTTCACTTTGGATAATATCTTTCCCATTTTTGATTAATTTAAAAAACTAATACTATAACAGAGAAGATATTGAAATGTTTTGAGTTCAGTAAAAAAAATGTTTTTACTCACTAAATAGAGATGCATAATCGACAGGTTATCAATTATGTAAATGATATTCTTTAAAGAAATTATTTTGAAGTTTAAAGGTGAGAAAGGTATTCTTTTATAATACCTATAGCATATTCTGTTGCAAAATTATTGATGAAATCCATGGCATTGATATGAGCTTCGTCATCAGCACTGTCAGATATGACTCTTAGCACTAGATAAGGTATCATATAGTCTTCACATACTTGCGCCACTGCAGCACCTTCCATTTCGGCACATACAGCAGATGGAATGTTTTTCAAAATGGCAAGTTTCATCTTTGGGCTAGAAATAAACAAGTCGCCACTTGCAATATCACCTACTACCAGCTTAGGTTGATGTATGTTTTTTTCACGTAGTTGAGCCATTAAAGTTTCATTATTTTTCAAAAACTCTCCTACTGCAAGTGTCATTTTTTTTACCAGATAATCTGAAGTATTAAAGGCGTCCTTTCCCGTTAGAGGTATTTCCAAACGTGGCATCAAAGGTCTTGCATCCATATCATGCTGGTAGAGCCTCACTCCCACTACTATATCTCCAATAGCAACATCCGATGATAATCCACCTGCTACACCAGTGAAGAGTATTTGACTTACACCAAACTCCAATATCAAATTAGTAACTGTAGAAGCAGCTGCCACTTTTCCCCAACGAGAAAATACAGCAACCACCTGATGCCCAAAGAGTAGTCCTTTGAAATATTTTCGACTGCCACGCTCTACAATCTGAACCTCAGTGAGTTGATCTATTATCTTATTTATTTCTTCGGGCATGGCACCCATAATACCAATAACACTCATAAACAATACATAATTTATGGTTTAAAATCGAAACCAGTTGAACGCAATAGACGCAAAAAGCAAAAAAAACTGAATTAGTAAACTATTGTCTCTATGTGGTAAAATTTTTAAAATTCAAATTCAAGATAAACTCTTGTGCGTTTTGTGGTTTAAAAATCCACTATCGGTTTTTACCCTCCAAATTATTAAAGTAACTCTTTTTTCAATCTTGTTATTCGTTGATACAAAGTAGGATGTGAATAATGAAAGAACACATACAACGGATGTGGCATTAGATTGCCGAGCGATGAAGCTGTCAGCTTTTTCAGACCCGATTCCAGTTGTGGTGCATAGCCATATTTTGCAGCAAAGGCATCAGCCTGGTACTCAAACTTGCGTGACAATACATTGGTACCCAAATCCAAAATTAAGGAAAATGGAGAATATAAGATGCTAAAAACCAAAGCATTCAAATGAAAAGAAGCATGTTCCCCTCCCACTGCTTGCGCCAATGCATCGCTCTGAAGAATGTATCCAAAAGCAAAAAAAAGTATCAGCGTGCTGGGAATAGAAAGCAAGAAATTAATCAAGGTATGCTTGTGTTTGTAATGCCCTACTTCGTGTGCCAAAACAGCTACTATCTCGTCGGTGGTCATTTTGTCCATCAAGGTATCGTAGAGCACAATTCGCTTTTTGGCTCCTAGCCCGGTGAAGTAAGCATTGGCTTTGGTGGAGCGCTTAGACCCGTCAATCACAAAAATGTTAGTGAGATTAAATCCTGAAGTATTGGCAAATTTTTCAATCTCAGTGCGTAATTCGCCCTCTGGGAGTGGTGTTTGTTTGTTGAACAATGGCACGATGATTTGAGAGTAAAACATGGTCATAAACAAGCTAAATACCGTAACCGTAGCCCATGCCAACAACCAAAAATAAGTAGGTGTGAGTGTATAAATCCAGATGATGAGCGACATCAAACCGCCCCCTAGCACCATACTCATGCCATAGCCTTTTAATTTGTCAATCAGAAATAGCTTGGGTGTGATTTTATTGAATCCAAATTTTTCTTCAATTACAAAAGTGTCGTACCACTGAAACGGAATGGTGATCATATCATTGGCAAAAAACAAAATTCCAAAGAATAATATCGAGACCAAAATGGTATTGGTAGTAATGCTTTGAACAAGTACATCTACCCAGGCAAATCCACCACACAAGTACATTGCCAAGGTAACCAAAAATCCAAACGAACTGTTTACCATCCCAAAACGCTGATTGGTACGGAAATAGTCTTGTTGTTTGCTATATTTCTCAGCGTCGTAGATGTCTTTGAGAATGGCTGGTAATTCGTTTTTGGAATAACTGAGATTAAGAAATGACAGGTAACGCTCCAATCCGAAATTGGCTATCAGTATGATAATAATGGAAATAAATAGATAAAATGACATTTTTTTTTGATAATTGATAATGAATAATTGAGATTTTAGAGCCAAGATTTTAGACTAAGATTTTTGAATCAAGATTTTAGACTAAGAATTTGTACTATTGACCTGTACCCTTAAGTATTTAGTATATAATTCAGCTCAAAATTTGGGTTTTTGTTTCATTTTTGAAATCATGTTTGCTAAACATACTTCGTTCTTTAAGTCTCCTATGGGGGAACCAACGGTCGGCGTAAGCCAATTAGAGGGCTATTTTCTATTCCCAAAGATGGAACTGCCCAGTCTTACTAACGTGCTACCTTCTTCGATGGCTATTTGATAATCGTCAGACATGCCCATGGAGATTTCACTGAATTCCGCTACATTGCTGAAAAATTCTTGTTTCACTTGGTCAAAAAGTGATTTCAGACTTCGAAATTCGTTCCTCACCTGCTGCTTGTTGTCGGTATATGTAGCCATTCCCATCAGTCCGCAGATCTGTATGTGATCCAGCTGTTTCCATTCGGCAGCACGGAGAGTTTCCAGCAACTCACTAGCGGAGAAGCCAAATTTGGTTTCTTCCTGTGCTATATGAATCTGTAGTAGGCAGTTGACCCTACGGTTGTGCTTCTCTGCCTGTTTGTTGATTTCAGCAAGAAGTTTGTAAGAATCTACACCGTGTATCAACGAAACAAAAGGTACAATATACTTAATTTTATTAGTTTGGAGGTGACCAATAAAATGCCAACTAATATCTTTTGGGAGCGACTCATATTTGCCACATAGCTCTTGAACTTTGCTCTCCCCAAAAATACGTTCGCCAGTGAGATAAGCTTCTTGAATAGATTCATTAGAATGAAATTTAGACACACACACCAGTTGTACATGAGCCGGTATGTGCTGATTGATAAATTGTAATTTTTCGGAGATACTCATGTTATCCTAACACATCTGGGTTACAAATCGTTTTGTGCAGGAGTGTTGCTCACACCCATTTTGAACACATCCATAATGGTGGTTTCGGTGATGGCGGCTACTTCAAAGTCGGCCATGGTGCCTTGCATGCCTTTCATCAGGTTGTCCCACGCTTCTTTAATGGTGCCAGCTTGTACCATCATGGTAGAGGGTGTACGTTTTTCCACCTTTTTTTCTTCGTCGTACGAAACGAAAATCACCTTGCAACGATACCATTTGTCTGCCGTTTCGGCTTCATCGGGAAACAGCTCAGCAATGCGTGCCCTGCGGATGTTGGACACTATAAACTCCCCGCTGATAAAAGGGCGCATCTCTTCGTTGATACGCGTTTCGGCCTCGGTAAACGAAAGTGCATCTACCAGATACGCCTCGTTGATTTTTACCACTTTGCCCTCTTCTACTGTCTTTTCGTATTTAATCTTGCATTCAAACCAGTTGTACATACTTTCTTCCTATTTTTAGATGTAAATCTCCCCTACTCTACCTTAGGCATTCGGCGAAAATCCTTATTTGTTTTTTGAACTTACAAAGATAAGATAAAATGCCGATAAACTTCCATACTTGCTTTCTCCCACAGCATAGTTTTTTTTCAATAACAGAAAGTAAATGAATGTAACTCCAACAGCCTTGTGGAGTAAAAAAACTTTGGTATTTTTACGGCAATATCAGCAAAGTAGGATTTTCTTCAGAAAAGGTTTAGCAAATTAGATATTTGAGCACAATAACAAGTTGAACAGGTGCTATAACTATAAATGTCAACTCGAAACACAAATAACTAAATTTATAATGATTGAGCTAATGATAAAAACAACTATTATCGGAATATTTAATTTTAATAAATTCGATATAAATATTTCCAATTTTGACTACAAGTATTACCACTTAAAAAACTACAACTTATGAATAATTTATTGGAACTACCTATAATTAGGGGTGTTGGTTGGGGTGAACTGGTTTTAGGAACCACAAGGGAAAATGTTAAACGATTTCTTAATGAGGATGGAATAAATAAATGCTTATTTGAATCTTGCTACTTTCTTGAATATCCAAATTTTGGTATATTAATCAATTACAATTTAGCTAATAAAGTTAATACTATTTTCTTTTATAATAATGATCTAGGTTACGAACATATGTCGTTAATTCCCATTAAAACAAAGGAGAATATTGGCTGGAATTCATCACCATTTGATATCAAGGAGGCATATGGTATACCTTATGAGTCTTTTGAGGGAATCGAAAATAATGTCATTTGGCAAAGATTTGTGTATAATGGTGTAAACTTTCGCTTTTTAGATAGAAAACTCGTAAGAATTTCGATAAATTACTAAATGATATAAAATGAAAGAAGACAACTACAGCCAAGATCAACAGCAAAACAGAGATAGAACTTCTGTTGATACAAATCAAATCCAACGAAAGAGTGGCAATTAATCTATGAAAAGTAAGCAGAAATTACAAAAATAACTACATAAAATATGGGCATAAAAACCAAAAAGCAAATCGCGGAGTCTAACCGACTCACTCTTTTTTTATTTAACTCATAATTTTCTGAAATTCGTCTATTGTAATTTCTAATTTCAGAGTCTAGTATATCTGAAAAAAAATGTTCTTGAGTTGCGTTATTAGGTTTCTCTACATATAATTTATCTGGGGAGCTACCTAACGGATGATATTCAAACGACTTTACATTTCTTATGAGTGACAGTAAAATTAAAAATACATATGCGTTGGTGAATATAGCTGCAGCTAATTTTGGACTAAACACTCCGTGAATATCAAGATTTATAAATGAATATGACGACAGAGCAGTAACAATTGTTATTGTTACTGACAGTATTGTTACAGTTTTAGACGTGGTATATTCATACGACTTATTACTATCTTCAAGCTTTTTTTCAGCTTGATAAAAAACAAATTTTAGATATTCAATAGAATGATTATCAGGGAAAATTGTAGACTCATTTTGTTCCATGGTGATTTTATTTTGACAAAAATATACATTATATTTTGAAAGACAATAATGCGAACATACACACGCCTATGCACATTGGCGGGCTGACGTGCATTTAGCGGGTTTTGCTCCCGCATTCACCGTGTCGCTGTGCGACAGTGAACGCTCCCGCAAACCGCCAAATGCCCATAGCCTCGGTCGTTAGCGTTCATGCTAAAAACCGCGTTCACCAATGAAACATTCTAAATTGATAAATTAATACCTATGTTCAAAATAACAATTGAAGAAATAAAAGAAGCATATAATAGACTGAAAACTCATGTCTATTATGATACGAGTGATTTATTTATAAGAAGACGTTTAGCCGAATTTGAAACTAACCTCTCTTCTTCAATTGATATTTTCTCTGTAAATCAAGAATATATAAAGAATAATGGTATTTTTTCTTCAGAATTTGGATTAACTAAAACTTTAGATGAAAAATTTGAGAAAATCGCAGAATCAATCAATAATGATATTGTTTTTTTTGATTCTTTTCTCAATAAAATGAAAATTCAATATTTACCTAAACAATTTGAACCAGATAAACTGCCTTCAAATTTTATCTCAAACAAAAGAATAAGAGGTACTTATAATATTGAGAGGGCATCCGCATTTATTGATATCCCTATAGAATTGCATCTTATTACTGTTCTGTGGATTATGAAATTTGGCAAATATTACGATGCAAGTTTATCAGAACACGCTTATGGGAACCGGCTTTTATTAAATCAGGAAAAAGATGATTTAATAAAGGGGTCAGGCTTGTTCAAACCATATTATAAACAATATCAAAAATGGAGAGATAGCGCTGTAAACTCTGCAAAATCAACTCTAGAAATTGGTGAAGATGTGTTGTTTCTCAATCTTGACATAAAAGATTATTACTATTCTGTCAAGTTAAATATTGATGAAATAACTGATGAGAAAGATAGCCTTCATGTTGATTACTCAAACCTATTATCAATATTCAAATCAATACACATTCGATTTACTAATGAATTAAAGAAAGCAAATTTCCCTTTTAATTATGAAAATAAACTTGAAGAAAATGAAGTTGTTTTACCTATCGGGCTTTTATCATCTTATATATTAGGGAATTATTATTTAAAGGAATTTGATAATACAGTTATTAAAAAACTAAAACCACATTATTATGGGCGTTATGTTGATGATATATTGTTTGTTATTAAAAATCCAAATTGTATTGATGATGTAAATGAAAAATCTCAACATGATTTAATTGTTTCTGAATTAGGTCAAATATTAAAGAAGGAAATTATTGAAAATAAATCTAAAGACCCTTGTGCTGAAATTAAAACATTATTGAGGATAAAGGGGAAAAAATATGAAAATTTAGTCTGTCAACCTGAAAAAACACTATTATATTATTTTGACCATGAAGAATCTGATTTAGTAATTGATAAATTGAAACGTGAACTTGAGGAAAGAGCAAGCGAATTTAGAGATTTCCCAGCAGAAGATGGTACTGCCTCATTTGAAGAATGTGCATATCATTTATTATATGATGGTTCTGAGGGTAAGATAAAAACACTTAAAGATTTTAAAGAGAACAGATATGGTTTAAGTGTATTTCTTTCAAATAAAATATTTTCTGCGTTAAGACATAATAAAAAGTTGAAACTTGAAGATTCAAAAAAAATACTAAAATTTTTCAAGGGTCTTAACTGTTTGGATCTTTTTAGACTTTGGGAAAAAGTATTTACTTTTTTTATGGTAAACAACGATCCTGAATCATTTGTTGACTTTTATGTACATACCTTTCAGCAAATTCACAGAATTGAACACAAATTTTTAGATAATGATATTAAACTATCAGGTAATGAAGTAGAAACTGCACTAACTGAATATCTGGATTGTTCATTAGAGATAACACTCGCATTAAATCCGTATTTTACAACCAAAATCAAAAAAGCTCAGAAAAAGCTTGAGTTTTTTCAATCAGAACAAAGAAATTGGTTTTCTCATTTAATAAATCCATTTTCTGAACCAACAAACCCTAATTCTTTTCATATTCTTAGGTTTAGGGAAAGTAATCTTATTAGGCATCACTATTTAATACAACCTTTAATTAACTTCACGAATATAGTTCATGATAAAAAAAGTGACTTAACGGGTTTAGAAATTCCTTTAAATAGCGATAAAAATCTATTAGTATTTGATGAAACTGCATTAGACAACTCGCCTCGCCCTGTTAAATTTTGGGAATGCTGCACTGCTGTTATCTACCTAAACATAGCAGAGATGCAAGGTGAACTTAAAGAGGAAAAAGATGATTTGACACTTAAATTATTTGATTTATCTGTAGTTAAAGAAAATGAAGATGAAACAGAAAAGATATCATTCTATCTTGATGAAGCATTTAAACTGTATTCTAGAATCAATAAAATTCATCTTGCTGACCACATTATTGATTACGACAACTTGAAAAATTCCTTTTATGAATATTCAAGGGAAGAAACAAATGAAAATTGTGATTTAATTAAATTTCAAATAAATAAGGAAAATAAATTAAAAGATATTAGAATATCATTTGCAAATACTGAGGTTAAATTAAATAATATAGAATCAAGTATTAAAGGAATTCCACAAATTGATACAAGTAGATATAATACATTTCAAAAAATATTTAAAAGTACACGAGATGAGGACGCAAATATTCTACTATTACCTGAAAATGCACTGCCCTACCAGTTGCTTTCAACTTTAATTAAATTCTCTGCCGATAACTCAATAATGTCTGTTTCTGGTTTAGAACATTGGAAAGTAAATAATTATTGCTTCAATTTTATCGTAACTGTTTTACCCATAACTGTTAATAATATAAAGGATGCAGTAGTTATAATTCGATTAAAAAACCATTATGCGCCTGAGGAAAAGGAATTGATAAGAGGTGAACATTTTTATTGTCCAAAACCAATCAAATACAGATACGACCTTATTAATTGGCGCAATTTATATTTTTCACCATTTTATTGCTTTGAATTGGCTGATATTGTTCATCGAAGTATGTTTAAATCAAAAGTTGATTTACTTATAGCATCCGAGTGGAATAAGGATACTCCTTATTTTTCAAATATTGTTGAAGCACTATCAAGAGATATTCATGCTTACATTGCTCAAGTAAATACCTCTCAATATGGCGATTCAAGATTAACTAAGCCATCGAGTTCTGCAACGAAAGACATATTAAAACTCAAAGGAGGTAAAAACGACACTGTACTTATTGGAGAAATTAATTTAAAATCAATAAGAACATTTCAACGAAAAAATTATAATCAAACCAAGGATGATAAAGAATTTAAGCCTCTACCACCAGATTATAACTATAAAAATGCAATTAAGCGAGAGAGAAATGAAAACATCTAAAAAATAAATAAAGCACGAAACGCTAACAAGCGGTCATACGCCATTGGGGTTTAAGTGGTTAAGCAAGGTTTGTTCTCGCTGGCAAAGTTCGTAACGGGGGATAGGTTTGCAGCCACGAAGTCCCCAACGGCGCATACCGCCGACCGTTAGCGGTCATGCTACAAAAACAAGCAACAATATTCGAGAAAGTAAATTAGATTACTTAATATGAAAGCATTTACAAAACACAAATATGGAGGTCCCGAAATTCTTCGTTTGGAAGAAGTAGAATTTCCTGAACTCAAAGACGGACACTTAATAGTGAAAGTTTTTGCAAACTCAGCCAACCCTGCTGATTGGCATATTTTGAGGGGCAAACCTTTTTTTGCCCGGTTTACTTTTGGATTATTCAAACCTAAAGAAAAAATCTTAGGTGCTGATTTTGCCGGAGTAGTTGAAAAAATAGGAAAAAATGTGAGCCAGTTCAAGGTCGGAGAAAAAGTGTTTGGTGAATCCTTAACAGGTGGCGCTTTTGCTGAATATGCTTGTGTAGCCGAAAATTTTTGCGCCAAAATACCTGACGGTATAAAATTTTCAGAAATGGCTTGCTTACCAATTGCAGGGCTTACAGCTCTACAAGCTCTTATTACACACGGACAACTCAAAAAGGGAGAAACTGTGCTTATAAATGGGGCATCAGGTGGAGTAGGACATTTTGCTGTGCAAATCGCAAAAGAATATGGGGCAAATGTAACGGCTGTTTGTTCAAACAAAAACGTAGATTTTGTCAAGTCATTAGGTGCTGATAATGTCATTGCGTACGACAAAGAAAATATTCACCAGCATACAGAAAAATACAATCTTGTTCTGGATACAAATGGAAACCTAAATTTTCAAGACTATAAACGAATGGGACAACGTGGTGTAATGGTCGGATTTACAACTATGGGGCATATGATTTCGGTTCTTTTGAAAAAGGCATTTAGTAAATTTCCGTTAATTCAATTTACCGCTGAAGCCAACAAAAACGACTTAGAAATATTAGCATCTCTAATAAAAGAGAATAAAATAAAAGTTCATATTGATAAGACTTTTCCAGACGAGCAAATTCCAAACGCAATAAGCTATATTGAAGCTATGCGAACAAGGGGAAAAGTTGCAATGATTTGGGTAAATGTTGAGGGAGAGAATGAAAATTAAATAAGCAAAAGCACGAACCGCTAACACGGGTTTTGCGACAGGCGGGCTGACGTGCAAACTTAGAATTTTCTGCTTCGAAACCCCGCCCGAACGCAAAGCCCGAAAACGTTGTATGCAAGCCAACAAAACGACACAAAAAATGACAAGAATAATATTGACCTTAATTGTTCTACTTTTAAGCAGCGTGACTTTTTCTCAAACGACAAAAAGAGAAAGTTACACTTTGACAATCACAAAAGGGAAAGTTATAAAAGAAAGCAAACAGACTTTCTGGGTAACTCCTACAACACTGACCAACAACACTAAAGACACGTTGAAATATTTTAGTATGTCTTGTTCATGGCAAGACTTCTATTCTGTTGACAATAATAAATTGCAAATTGAAGGAACTTTATGCGACAAAAATATCCCAGAAATTTTAATACTTGCACCTGGACAATCAAAAACAGTTGAAATTAGACTGTTAATAAACCAGACAATGGACACTTCTGAAGTAAAATTCAAAATCGGCTTTAACTTAATGAAAGTATCAAGCACTCAAAAAACTTTTGACTTTGACTACAAAGAAGAGAGTAAAAAGAAGAATGTAATTTGGTCAAATATAATTTCTATGTAAATGGACAAATGGCCAGCAGGTAACACGGGTTTTGCGTCAGGCGGGCTGACGTGCAAACTTGGAGTTTTGTGATTCTATTGAACTTTAGTAATAAATTGAAGTTTTGTGTTCCGAAGCCCGCCCGAACGCAAAGCCCGAAACCGTTATGTGGCATTTCAAGAAAAAGACAAATACATGAAGACAATTATTAACAGTCTGATTTTTTTAACCACATTGATGAATTTATCTTGTGGACAGAATACAACGAGTAATCAATCAAATATAGATTCAATCTCGTATGAAAAGATCGATTCCAATGATTTTGTTATAAAAGAGTTTAAGGCTTTACCAAGTGAATATAGAACTATAGATAGAGCATATTTGATTGATAAAATTAAACCATCAACAAATTACGCATACTGGGAATGTGTCTATAAAGATGCTTTCGTTGACAATAATCGTGGGAGTATTATTGTTTACAACGGAGACAGTCTTAAATATTCGAATTTTGCTAAAACGATTAATTCTTCAAATGGATTTTTTGAAGAATGTCATCCGGGGTTTTGTTTTTCATATATAATTGGTGTTCGACTAGATAAGACAATAGACTTAATTGATTCTAACGAAAAATTAAAGAAGTTTATTGGACATGTTGATAACATTGAAGAAGTTATTCTTTTAGCAAAGATAAATGACTACTGGTATGATTCTGATACAATAATTGGAGGTGCTTATAAGGAACGAGAAAAAGATTATTTATTATATCTATTGGATTATTCTTCGACACCAGTAACGTATAAGTCAGTTAAAGCAGTATTGACAAAAGATGGAAACTTTAGAGTAATTGAAAAAAAGATATATAAACAAACTGATGATTATATAATTGAATAAAAAACGCCACATAACACGCGGTTATAAAACATAGCGGTTTCAGTGTAATTTGCAAGCTCAGTCCCCGCTGGCAAGGTCAGTAACGGGGGATAAGTTCGCAGGCACGAAAACCCCAACATTTCATACCGCCAACCGTTGTGTTTAATGCTAGGAAACAGGATTCTGCATAAAATTGATAACAAATATGAAAATGAAATTTTTAATCATTGTATTATTCTCGATTGTGACTTTAAATCTAAAAGCACAAGAGAAAATTTTTGAGAAAATTGACAATAAAACTTGGTTTGAAAATGTTGGTTTTGCTGGGACTTCTATTGTTTTTTATAAGACAACAGATGGACTTTTTAAAGCAATAAGACAGATAAATGGTTCTGGAGTTCCTGTAATTGGCTCTGGAATTTATGACGTTGCAATTCGAAAAGATACAATCTACTTATTGAATGGACTAAATTTAAAGACTGCGGAAAAAATTGGAAATTATTATTATAACTTTGACAGTAAGACTGGATTTATATTTAAAAATGAAATACAATTGAAAATTTTGTCTGGTGTACCAATTTTGTTCACTTGGACTGAAAAAAGAAAAGATGTTAAAACTCAAATTGATGTGGAATCGTTGATGAAAATATCAATTAATGAAAATGAGATTTACAAAGAATCTGACTTAGTCCTGATTCAGAAAGATAAATGAAAAAAGCACTACACACAACACGCGGTATAAAATATTGGGGTTTAAGTGGTTTGCCAAGTTCGCAGCCCGCTGGCAAGTTTTTATCGGTGGATAGGTTCGCAGGCACGAAAACCCCAACTTTTCATACCGCCAACCGTTGTGTGTAACTATAAAAGACGACAACAGAACAAGAATGAGACTGATAAATAGCAAAAAACAACTTATTATAAATATTGACACCTTGGAAGGTTATTTAACCGAAGGTGACGAATATGCAGCAAATGAAGCAATGTCGTTAGTTAAGCATGGGACTTGTTTTGTGGCATATAAAATTGACAGAGAATTGCGATTTGCACCAAGCCGTTTCATAGGTTATCGGTTTAGGAATTTTGATAATTCTCTTTACTATTTTACAATTCTGTTGTAAAACTTGAACTTTAAATTATCCATACAAGTTGGTAATGTGGATTGATCAATTACAAATACAGTTCAGAAAAACACTTTGACAGCCTTGATGTATGCTCCTCTTGCTGGGCTTTGGTTGATTTCAACTTTTGCATGGAACAGATTGGTTTCTAAAGAAAAGAAAGCTAAGAAACGAAAAGTGATAAAAAGTGAATTACTTGAAAAATACAAATAGCCAACGCACAGTCGTAAGCAAACAATAAAGAGCATGAAAGAAAACAAATCAGATTTTATATTATTCAAGACCGAAGACGAGAAAATATCGGTAGATGTTCGGTTTGAGGAAGATACAGTGTGGCTTACGCAAGACCAAATGGCATTGCTTTTTGGTAAAGCGAAATCAACCATTAATGAGCATATTCAGAATATATTTAATGAAGGAGAGCTTGAAGAATCGCATTGTACACAGAAATTCGGAAATTCCGAATTTCAGCAGAAGGCACCTAATTACTATAATTTAGATGTTATAATTTCTGTGGGCTATCGTGTGAAATCTATACGAGGAACACAGTTTCGGCAATGGGCAACCAAACGACTGAACGAATATATCCGCAAAGGTTTTACGATGGACGATGAACGCCTTAAAAATCTAGGCGGTGGTGGCTATTGGAAAGAACTCTTGCAACGCATACGCGACATTCGTGCATCCGAAAAAGTATTTTACCGTCAGGTGCTTGATATTTACGCAACCAGTATTGATTACGACCCTAAGGCTGAGGTTTCCATTGCATTTTTCAAGAAAGTGCAAAACAAAATTCATTTTGCAGTGCACGGACAAACGGCAGCCGAAGTAATTTATACCCGTGCCGATGCCGAAAAAGAATTTATGGGTTTGTTGACCTTTCCGGGTAGTCGTCCCTATTTGAAAGACGCAGTTGTGGCAAAGAATTATTTAGACGAAAAAGAGCTTCGTTCGCTGGGTCAAATAGTATCGGGATATTTGGATTTTGCAGAACGTCAAGCCGAGCGTGAACAAACTATGACAATGAAAGATTGGGATGAACATTTGGATAAGATTCTGACAATGAGCGGTGAAAAACTATTGCTTGGAGCTGGTTCAATCAGCCAAGAAGTTGCTATTGAAAAGGCTACCACAGAATACAAGAAGTACCAACAAAAAACATTGAGTGAAGCAGAAAAAAATTATTTAGATAGTTTGAAAATATTAGAAACTAAAACGAAAAAAGAAAAATAATGCCAACGCAATTGCAAGCACATTGCCAAGCCCCACAAGCCAACGCTAAAACCAAAGCTTGTCAAAGAGTGTGTCTGTCCGAACGCACGGGAGACTGAAACGAAGTAGCAAATTGTAAGAAAAATGAACACCGAACGGCTAATCGAGTAGACTGCCCTGCCAATCGAAACTGACAGTGAGAACCTCTCAAACCACTGCAAGCACTTCTTCTCATTCTTTAAATCCTAAGAGGTTTTTACTTCTATTCAACAGCTTATTTAAGATTACTTACTCACAGCCCACCAAGTGGCAGATGTGTTCGGCGCAGGTTTTGCGGGTGAGTGTGTCCCCTCCCATTTCTGCTATTTGCAACAAAGTGGTTTTCAGTGCTTTTTTATCATCTGTAGGGATTTGCGAAAGATGCGTAAAGGCGTCGTAGCAGTTGAGTGAGAGTGCTTTTTCCCATATTTCGTCAGTCTCCAATCCCAATTGTGTCATCACTAGGTCAATGGCTTTCATATCACGTTGTTCATTCAGTTCACCATCGGCAGAAGCTATAATCTGGTACACGCATTGCAGCACCGACTGTTGTTGTATCAATTCGAAGTGTTTCATCTCTTTGTATTTCTAATTAGACACAAAGATACAAAAATACCACATTTATACTATGGTATTGAAATGGCAAACAGAGAAATACATCCTATTATTAGGGTAAAGAATGTAAACATTACATTATAAATTAGTAACTTTGTGGTTCATATAAAAATGAAATGGGACGAATACTTGCATTAGACTGTGGACAAAAGCGCATAGGACTAGCCGTTACAGATAGCCTAAAGATTACAGCAAATGGTCTGGCAACTGTGATGGTACATGAGATTTTTGATTATATTGAAAAGTACCTTCAAAAAGAAGAGCTTGATACAATTGTTATAGGGCTACCCAAGCAAATGAACGGAGATGAGTCAGAATCAATGAAATATATTCGTCCAATAGCACTGGGCTTAGAAAGAAAGTTCCCCAATATTGAACTAGTATATGTTGACGAGCGTTATACATCAATCCTTGCCCATAGAACAATGTTGGAAGCAGGATTGAAGAAAAAAGACCGACAGAACAAAGAATTGGTAGATAAAATATCAGCTACCATCATTTTACAGTCTTATTTGGAAACTAGAATTTAATATTATCTATTATTTACACAATGCTTGCAACTAACTTAATTTAGAGCAGGCTATAGACCTAGATTTTTTAACTATGATTTTACCTATTTACACCTATGGCAATGCGGTATTGCGCAAAGAGGCAGAACCGATAAAGTCTGATTATCCCGGTTTAAGTATATTGATTGAGAATATGTATGAAACCATGTATAATGCTGACGGTGTAGGATTGGCAGCACCTCAAATAGGTTTAGCTATTCGATTGTTTGTTATTGATTTAATAGCATTCAAGGACGAGAATCCTGAATTATCGACTTTCAAAAAAGTAATGATTAATCCTATTATACTGGAACGCAGTTTGGAAGAAGAAGGATATGAAGAAGGATGTTTGAGTGTGCCAGGCATACACGAGTCGGTTACACGGCCATTAAAAATTAAAATAAAATATTTCGATTCAGAATTTACTGAATTTATTGAAGAATTTGATGGGTTCAAAGCTCGTGTCATTCAACATGAATACGACCACCTTGAAGGCTATTTATTTACCGATAAAGTATCGCCAATACGCAGGCAACTTTTAAAATCAAAATTAACGAATATAGCTAAAGGTAAAACCAGCAGTAGGTATAAGGTGAAGACCGCATAATTGCTTTTTTATTGAAGCAATTGAAGTGCTTCACCCACAACGAAATTACTACCACCAATAAAAATGCAGTCATCATCTTTGGCTGCATTTTTTGCATCTTTTATAGCATCATCAATGTTTTTATAAGCCTTTCCAATAAGTCCGTATTTTTTTGACTGTAATGCTAATTCATTTGATGGCAAGGCTCGTTGAATGGATGCTTGAGTAAAATAGTATAGAGCATTGGTTGGTAATAATGCTAGAACCTTTGACACATCTTTGTCATTCACCATGCCAAAAACTATATGTAATTGATGGTAAACAACAGTTTGAAGTTGTTCAATTATTTCCTTCACTCCTGCTACATTATGAGCTGTATCCAATATAATGAAAGGTGCTGATTGTATAATTTGCCAACGACCTTGTAGTCCTGTTAGTTCCACAACAGTTGATAGGCCCTTTTGTATCGAATTCCGGTCGATATTATAACCCAAATTGTTTATTTGGCTAATAGCACTTAGAACTGTAGCAAGATTCTTGAGTTGATATTTGCCATTTAGACCTATTTCAAGCAATCCTAGATGCTGACTCTGAACAATCATCTGATTTTTATCGTACCCTATAAACTGAATTTTGTTTTCATCTTCAGCAAAATAGATTGGCGCCTTTTCTGTAATAGATTTTTGTAGAAATACAGCTTTAGTTTCGATTAATGTCTCTCCTATTACTACAGGTGTATGAGATTTAATAATTCCAGCTTTTTCGGATGCAATTTTTTCCAAACTATCACCAAGAAATGCTATGTGGTCAAAACTTATGTTGGTAATTACAGACAGTATTGGTTTGATGATATTAGTGCTATCGAGTCGGCCACCAAGCCCTACTTCAATTACTGCAATATCTACATGATTATCAGTAAAATATTGAAATGCCATTGCCATTGTAGCTTCAAAAAATGAAGGATTGATCTTATTGAATAAGTTCGTATTATTGGCAACAAAATCAATAACATATTGAGGGTCGATTTTAGAACCATTGATGCGTATCCGTTCGCCAAAATCTACCAAATGTGGTGAAGTATAAAGCCCCACTTTGTAGCCTGCTGCTTGAAGAATGGCAGCAAGAAAATGAGATACCGATCCTTTTCCATTTGTACCACCAACATGAATAGATTTGAAACCTTGGTGAGGATTTTGCAAAGCTTCCATCAATTGTAATGTATTCTCGAGACCGGGTTTATATGCATTTCCACCTTGAAGATGAAAGGTAGCCAATCGAGCATACAAATATTCTAATGTTTCTTGATAATTCATCTTATTGAAGATTAATAGGTGTCGAAAGTGACAATATCACTCAATTGTTTTCGTTTTTTTTCTCTCAATGGTTGTGAAGAATACCCTAATAAAATTACCAGTATCGGTCTTTTACCATTTGGGATATTGAACACTTTGGATAATTTCTTCTCATTACACCAACCTATGATGCACGATCCCAAACCTTCATCAGCAGCAGCCAAACAGATATGCGAAGCTATGATACCCATGTCTATATGAGGATAGTGTTTATTAGAAGCCCATCCACCAATTGAAGAAATGATATTGGTATTTTCCTCAATCAATAATAACTGAACGGGTGCTTGTTTGGTAAAATGATTCATCGAAAGAACTTTACTACTAGTAGCATCAGCCAACAGCATCCGTTTTTCAGTATCAGTTACAACAATAATTTTCCAAGGCTGCCCATTACAAGCTGAAGGTGCAAGACGAGCAGACTCAAGTATGCGGTTTAGTTTATCAGATTCAACAGGAGTAGATAGAAACGATCGATCGCTTTGTCGGGACTGTGCTAGATGAAGAAATGAATTCATAAATGTAAAAATAAGTCCCCTTACAGGCGAAGGAGGAATAAGGAGAAATGTTTAATTATAGTTGCTAAGCTCAGATACAACTCAATGTATTTTAGACAAAAAATAAATATCTTTGTCAAAAAAATACACACAAAGATACATCAAAACCCAGTATGAATCTTAAAAAACGAGTTGAATCTTACATCATTGAGCATGAGCTATTGGATAATGAGAAAGTTATCATTGTAGGTGTAAGTGGTGGTGCTGATTCTGTAGTATTATTATACATACTTCTAGCCCTTGGTTACCGATGTATCGTAGCGCATTGTAATTTTAAGCTAAGAATGGATGCTTCGGATAATGATAGTGAGTTTGTTCGCAGCATGGCAAAAAGTCTAGGATTGTCTCATTATTCGATTGATTTTGATACAGTTGGGTATGCTAAAGAGCGAAAGATTTCGATTGAAATGGCTGCACGGGACTTACGATATGAATGGTTTCATAAGTTGCTGAATGAATTGGATGCTCAAGCCATTGCGGTGGCTCATCATGCTGATGATAGTATAGAAACCATGCTAATGAATTTGGTAAGAGGCACTGGATTACGTGGTCTAACAGGCATACACCCTAAAAACGGGAAAGTGGTACGTCCGTTGCTTTGTTGCACACGATCTGAGATAGAAGCATATCTTGAGGAGCATAAATTATCGCATGTAGAAGATGCATCCAATGCTGAACTGGATTATACTCGCAACAAATTTCGAAATTTGATACTTCCCCTACTGGAAGAAATAAATCCTTCGGTACGTCAAGTGTTATATCAAACTACAGAACGATTAGAAGGTATTCTAACTATCTATCAAAGAGCAATTAAAGCTATCCAGGATCAAGTTGTGTCGAATGAAGGTGATAGGATCAAAATAAATATTGAATTACTCACAAAATCCGGTCATGTGCCTACGGTTCTGTATGAAATACTACATCCCTATGGCTTTAGTAGTGGGCTTATTGAAATAATTAGTTCACAATTGAATTGTGAGGCAGGAAAATCGTTTTATTCGGATTCACATCGACTGGTTAAAGATCGTGATAGTCTGATACTTCAAGTTTTGGATTATACTGTATCAGATGAATATGAGATTGATGAATCACAGGTTGAAATAGAAATCCCTATATTGCTAAAATTCAATAAGTTTAACAAATCAGATGATTTCAAATTTTCTGAATCAAACGCATGTGTTCATTTGGATTTCTCGAAGCTCAAATTCCCTCTGGTATTACGAAAATGGAAAATGGGAGATGCATTTTATCCACTAGGAATGAATCAACGAAAAAAATTAAGTGATTTTTTTATTGATAACAAGTTAAGTGTACTTGAGAAAGAACATATTTGGTTGATAGTTTCAGGGACTGAAATAGTGTGGGTAGTTGGCTATCGAATCGACAATAGATATAGAATAGAACCAAACACAACTACAATCTTTGAAATAACATGTTCAAATTATAAATGATTATAAACTAACCGATGAAAATTTTTGTATTAATTATTTGTTTATTAGCAATTTACTTTCCAATTCACTCACAGGATACTAGCTCATTTTTCCAATATTCAACTATTAATGCATTATTAGAGGGCTATTATGATGGTGATTTGTCATGTAAAGAATTAAAGGAACATGGCGATTTTGGGATAGGTACATTCAACGGTTTAGATGGAGAATTGATTTTATATCAGGGCGTATGTTACAGGTCATTGAACGATGGATCCATCGAATTGGTGTCGGATAGTGTCAAAACTCCATTTGCATCGGTAGCTTATTTTAAGCCTAGCATTACTATATCAGTGTCATCTTACAAAGCATATTCAAATCTTAGTCAGATGATTGATAGTATTTTAAAAACAAAAAACACTGTTGAAGCAATAAAAATTGAGGGCTTATTTAGAAATATCAAACTTAGAAGTGTGCCTCGTCAAACAAAGCCCTATCAAAAGTTAGTGAAAATTGTAGAGACACAACCTACATTCGAATATCAAAACATTGAAGGGAGCTTAATCGGATTTAGATGTCCAGATTATGCAATGGGAATCAATGTGCCAAAATATCACTTTCATTTTCTATCAAAAAATAAACAAAAAGGAGGACATTTGCTTGATATGAGTGTGGATAAAGCTCAGGTGACTATACAGTACTTACGTAAAATATTGGTGCAAATACCAGACAATATTTTATTTGATTCATTATTACTAGAGCATAATCAATCTGCTGAATTGGAAAAAGTAGAAAAATAACATCTACTTTTTTTTTATCCCGAATAAATCAATAGAAGTTTTGAAAAAAG